>WNFX01011564.1_pt1 | contig 14642 bp, 14 predicted proteins | sample 5400111 | NCBI WGS metagenome assembly WNFX01 (sample SAMN13153363, study PRJNA577476) | soil metagenome | isolation source: 40 cm soil or saprolite under grassland replicate 1 | place: USA:California | collected 2016-06-15 | reverse complement strand
ACTATCAGAGCATGGCGCAGATTGCAGCAATTGTTCGGGGGCTAGCTTTCATCAGTCGGCGGTCTTACGTCGTTCTTCACTGCAACGAGGCACCCAGCAGCCTAAGAAACGCTCGAGAATTCATGTCTGTACTTTGCCAACCCGGAAACACCCTCCATTTTCGCTTGGTCCAAAACGAACAACATAAAGACGTCATTCGGGACGTCCCATTCGCACTTGATTCCATGCTCGCTGGCGGGTCTGAATCCAAATCGGGGATAGTAGTTTGCGTGGCCAACAACAATAATAAATGGGCAGCCAGCATCCTTGAGTTTGCGATTGCCCGCTTCGATCAGTTTGCGTCCAATTCCCTGCCGCTGGCGTTCCGGAAGGACCGCCATGGGGCCCAGTGCCGCGCCTCTAACGTTGTCACCAATAATTACCGGGCTGTACATAATGTGCGCCACCACTCGGTCGTTCAGTGTCGCAACTAGGGAAAGCAACGCGGCTCCGTTGGCCCGCAATGCGTCGACGATGTTGCTTTCTTGATCTTGCCCGAATGCGCGTCTGTTCAGGTCACGAACAGCCGCCACGTCATCAGGACGCTCTTCTCGAATTTCGATGAAACCTAACTCGCCCATTCAACTTGGCTCGGTCAGGGCTAACCATCGACCCCATGCTTGAGCTGGCGTTCGTACTCCGCGACGTCAAAGTGGCCTTTCGATTCTGCGATGAGCCCGTTGTCGATCTTCCAGAGTTCGTAACCACTGATTCGAACGCGTTTTCCCGTGCCGCCCGGGCCGGTGTTTGTTCCAGTTAATGTCCAATGGAAGACAGCGTCGCAGGAGCTCCGCCCTCCAAGTTTCGATTCATGCGTTACATCGTCCATCGTCACGATCATGTTCGGAAAATCGCGCATGAATCCTCGCGCCTCCTCCGCAATCGCCGCCACCGAGCTCGTTCGCCACAAACAAGAATTCGTTACTTCACATTTGCGATCTTTACGATACCGCCCTTTGCCTGCGGGTCCTTTGGATCCTTCACCACTGTCACGTACAATTCTTTCTCGCCTTCGCCGAATGCGACGTTTGTTGTGCCATCACCCGCGGCGATCTCGAATACGTGTAGAAGCTTGCCGTCAGGAGATATCTTCAAAATCTTGCCGCCGAACCATTGGGCAACATAAATGTTACCCTTGCTGTCGATTTTCATGCTATCAGGGCCAAGCCACCAGGATTCGACTTTGTTCGGTGTGAGAAGGTTCAGCAGAGCGAAATTCGATCTGTTACTCAACGAGCCGTCGTCATTGATCTTGAACTTTAATATGCAGTTTCCGACGGTTTCGCTGACGTAGAGGGTCTTTTGATCTGGAGAGACGCCTATTCCGTTGGCGTAATTGAGATCGTCCGCTACCTCGACCCATTTCCCGCTGCCAGGCGCCAGATAGAGAATTTTTCCCGCTACGGAGGTTGGCAGGTCCTTGTACGGGCCAAAGACCGTGGCATAAGCACCGCCGTTGGCCGTCACCACAATATCATTTATGCCGCCGTCGAATGGCTTGCCGTTTTTGTCCGCATCCCAGCGGCGCAGCTGTTTGCCGGTCATATCGAGTTCAAGAATGGCGCCATGCTCCTCGGTGCACGCGAGCAGGAACGTCCTCTGTTTCGTGAGCGCCAACCCGTTATGGCCGCAGCCGGGGGTGTGATTCAACACGGTGGTCGTCTTGCCATCCCATCTCGACAGCGTGTGGGAGACCCAGCCAACGTAGTAAAGGTTGCCGTCAAGGTACAACGGACCCTCGGGTCCAAGGATATTGTTGACGATGGTGATTTCGTCGGCACCCGCTGCCGTAGCAGCCAACATTGCGCCAACGGCGAAGCAGATAATCTTACTTACCTTCATTTTGATTCCTTTCCGGTTAGCAGCGGCTCGGCGCAACATCTATTCGGCGCGCGGGCCGATGCTGAAAGCACCCATCGGCCTCGCGTCGGGGTGTGGCGTTCTTTTCATTAGATCGTCTTCCACGTGACGACGGAATTCTTCGCCGAAGAGATAACCGCGTTCTTTCCAGAAACCCTTGCCACCCGCCGAAGATACGAGGTTCATGATCAGAAGTTCCCAACCCATCCATAATGCCGGCTCGAGCATTCCTTCGCGCCATTTGAGAAACGCATTCTGCGAGTAGGAAAGAAACGCCATGAAAGTCGCGATGAACCGGGCTTTGTCCCTTTCGGAGAGCGACGCGTAATCTCGCAACCCGTTCACGACGACCTGAGAGAGCTCGGCATCGGCGGCGAGCAAATGATACCAGCTCGCGAAGTGCTCGTGCACGGTCTGGGCGGTGGCGGACCGGACGGCGTTCGTGTTTTGCCGAATTTGATGCGCGACGTAGAACAACGAGATCATAACGGCAAGCGCACCAATGATCTGTCCGAGATTGGCCAGGTCGTTTAGGTTCATGGCACTAGCCATCGACTCCGTGCTTGAGTTGGCGTTCATACTCCGCGCTGTCAAAGTGGCCTTTCGATTCTGCGATCAGTCCGCCGTTGTCGATCTTCCAAATTTCGTAGCCGCTGATTCGAACCCGTTTTCCGGTGCCGCCCGGGCCGGTGTTCGTTCCAATCAATGTCCAGTGGAATTTCGTTCCGTCCGAGTTGCGCGAGACATCATCCATGGTCACGACCATGTCTGGAAATGTTCTCATGAATCCTCGCGCCACGTCAGCAATCGCCGCTCGTCCGACGGCGGGTGGTCCGCCGTTCACGCTCAGCGAACCGTTTTCGGCGAAGAACGCCGCAACATTCTCAGGATTTTGGTTGCACCACGCGTCGGCGTAACGTTTTGCGAACGCTTTCAACTCGGTCATGTATCTCGGTTTATCGAATGTCATTGGCGCGGGAAGCTAGCAGCTTCCCCTACAGATTACTTCACATAACTCGACGCGAATTCACTCAAGCTATGAGCCATGGAATCAGCGGACGAGCAGGTCAAGCTGGCACGCATCCAGACCGGCCTCGCGATAGTACTTCCGCGTCAGCTCGAGAAGAGTGAATCCGTCCTCGTAGGCGGCAAAGCTACCATTCACCGCTTTGTCTAGATAGATGAGGCCGGCTCCAACCACGAACAGAGTCACCATCGGCTCAGGTGAGTCTTCGGTGATCACTAGCGTGTGAGCTTCACCGGCGGGTTCGAAGATGTAAGTTCCGGGCTTTGCAATCCAGTCATGCTCGAGGTATCGCCAGTGACCACGCATCGTATAGCCATGAACGGTGCCAACGTGGTAATGAGTTCCCACTACAGAGCCCGGGAGACCCTTCAGAACGACGCTGAATCCTCCGCTCGTGACATTAAAGGAGCAGGGCTGGAACCAGACACCATCCGCGTAAGGCACCCAAAGACGCTCATCTTCCAGGTTGAGGTTAGTAATGAAGTGTTCGCGGCTCCTACGATTTGGATCGAGGCCGTCGGTGAAACTGTTGAAGGTAGTGATTGGCATTTGTCTTCCTATTATTGTGTGTCAGCTTCTGTGGTTACCCGGTCCGGCTTGGATTACCTTTTCTCGGAAGGCGCGGACGCGGACGCTGACGCTGGGAGATCAGAATTCCAAATATCGGCTACGACCTTCCATGTCCCGTCGGCCTGTTTTTTAAAGATCTCGACGTACTTGCCGCGGTCCTTGACCGGCTTACCGCTGGCGTCAGTCATCGTTTCTTCGTAGGTGCCGCTCACATAGGCGAGATCGCCGGATTTCGCTACTTCAACCTTGGTCGTTTTCCAGCTGATGGCAGCGCCAGGAGTCATCAGTATTTCTTTCCAGGCGCTCCGAATCGACTCCTTTGTCGTTGCCGCCGAAGCGTTCGGAGGCATCACGATGGCGTCCTCGGCGTAGTAGGAGACAGTTTTGTCGAGGTCCTTGGCGCCCGCGGCCGCGGACCATTGGGCATCAGCATCGCGAAGAGCTTTCTCGATGGCGCTCTTGGTGTCGGCCGCCGAAGCCAGACAGACGATTGCGAAGGAAAGCAGAGCAATGCAACTGGGTAGGAATAATGGTTTTGTTTTCATGGCTCCATCGAGCCCGGAATCTAACGCGGCGTCAATGCTTTTCCAAGGTTGACAGCCGCTCGCGTTTACGCTTCTGGAACCGCGCTCGAATTGGTATTGACCTCTAGCGGTATTTCTGCCGGAATCGCCGCATGATAAAAACTCGAATTGCAGTAGTGGCTGTGGCCTTGTCGTTTACGGCAGCAGCTTGTTTTGCGGCCAACCCTCAGATGGGCACATGGAAGCTCAATGAGGCGAAATCGAAGCTCGTGCCGGGAATGGGCAAGAACACAATGGTCGTTTACGCGGAGCAGAAGGACAAAATTAAGATAACCGTGGACGGCGTCGACAAGGATGGAAAACCGACGCACAGCGTCTGGGTCGGCAAATGGGATGGGAAAGCCTACCCGGTGAAAGGAAATCTGCCTTATAACTCCGTCGCTTACAGAGTGGTGAACGATCGGACTAACGACATCACCGCGATGAAAGATGGCAAGATGATGTGGTCGGGCAGGATCGCGGTTGCGCCGGATGGCAAATCGCGCACCGTCACCATCAGCGGCACTGACGAGGCCGGGAAGAAGTTCAAGGCCAAGGTCGTTTACGACAAGGCGTAAGTAGCGCGGTAGCGATCGGCTCACTGGCGGTCGAATGATTCGGTCGCTGTTAGCAGACCGTGCAGTCGCACCGTGGGGCTTCGCATTTGACGTCGAGAAACGCGGTACCTGTCGAAGTTTGAATCCTAACGGTTGGTCACTCACGCTCCCGCGCTCGCACCAGCTACCCTGGCTGCATTACCGCCTACCCACGCGGCTCCCGCTCGCGTGTGTTCGGCGTTGAGAGTTGAATACAATTCACTCTGAACGCAACGCAGGACTGTGTACCGGGAGTGCGTGTTAGGAGTCGAAACCTACCTGGAGCAATGCGAATTCGCGCGCAGGAACATAGTTGCCGATCTTCACTGTTTTGCCCCTTCTTTCAGTGCGTCTATCTTCCGCATCAGCGCTTGGAAGCGCGGCTCGGTGCGCACACTGTCGTAAAGCTGATCGCCCTTGATCCACCAAAAGATTGGATCCCGGTTTTCATAAGCTTTCTCGAGCCAATCCAAAGCTTTCTCCTTTTCGCCGAGCCCCAGATAAACAGTCGCCCGGTTCGCGGGTGAGACATATCGCTGCTTCGCCAGCTCTTCCAACTCGCGCAGGATCTGCTCGGCTTTCGCGCGATCACCCGAGACGGCGCAGGCGTAGCCGAGAGAACCTTTATACCATGGCAGATCATCCAGCGTCGTGGCTTTTTGAAACTCCGCCCTCGCTTCCGCCTTGCTACCTTTCCAGATCAAGCACCAGCCCAACACCGAGTGGGCGAAACCATTATTCGCATCCAATTCCAAAGTTTTGCGGATTTGCGTAATCGCGTCCTCGTAACGGCGCGCCCAGTAAAGAAAGAAAGCGAGGTCCGTATTCAAGAAAGTGTTTAGCGGATCGAGTTCCAGCGCCTTCTTTTCTGCCGCGATCGCATCGTCGAGCCGGCCCATCTCCGCGAAGGTCCAACCATATTGATCATAAGCCAGAGCCAGGTTGGGATTCAATTCCACCGCCCAATCGAGTTCCTTCTCGGAGGCGTGCGAACCCAGCATGCTGAAGAGAGCTGTCCCCATGGCTAGATGCGCTTCGGCGAGATTCGGATCAAGCGCCAACGCCTTCTGCGCCAGTTGCATTTCTTTGGCCCAGGCTTCCCTGCCCGCCATAATCTGCCCTCCAGCCCAGCCGTAGGTGTCAGCTAGTCCGCAATAGGCTAAAGCGAAGCCTGGATCGACTTGCAGCGCCTGTTCAAAATAGTGAATCGCGTTGGTCCAGCCTGCGCGCGTGAACTTGGCGAAATGATAACGGCCCAGCAGGTAGAGACGGTGGGCTTCCGGATTCTCGGTCGGCTTCTTCGCCAACGCGCGCGCTTCGTCGACACCTAGCTCTACCTGCAATGCCTGGACCACGCGTTTCGCCACGTCGCTTTGCACGGCCAGGATGTCCTTCATATCGCGGTCATAGGTTTCGGACCAGAGATGATAACCATCGGCCACATTGATGAGCTGAGCCGTGATCCGCAGCTTGTCGCCGGCTTTACGCACGCTGCCTTCCAACACGGCATTCACGTGAAGTTGCTCGCCGACTTTGCGGAAGATGTCCTCCTCGTTTTTCCCTTTGAACGCGAAGGATGAACTGCGCCCCGGCACGTGCAGGCTTTTCACTTTCGTCAGCACGTTGAGCAGTTCCTCGGTCATCCCATCGCTCAGGTATTCGTCGTTCCTGTCTGCGCTCAGGTTCAAGAACGGCAGCACCGCGATCGATTTTTGCGGAGCCGTTGAACCTGTAGCTGCCTCGCTCTGTCGAGGCGTTGGAGTGTTTCTCGTTCGCAAGAATTGGTAAGCGAGCAATCCGGCCGCAATGACTGCGACGGCAACAATGAACGTGGCAAACTTCCGAGGGCTCCAAGTCGGGAGGACCGCGTCAGGTGGAACGTTCTCCGTTCGCTTTAGACCTTCTGGTGTAGCTTCGAATGCCCAGGAGGTCATCACCGAAATGACAAAACCCAAGGCGAGGAAAACGACGAAGGCTTTCATCACCCACGTCGGTGCTTCGAACGTGGGAAGCAGAATCGACGCGGCTTGGATGAGCAGCCAGGCCACTACCGCGTAGGTGATCGCCACCTTGTAGACGTTGCGCCGTCTCAGCTCGGCGAAGAAGTTGTCGATCTTCATCACTTCCCGCCGGTAATCTTTTGCACGAGCGCATCGAATCGCGGATGGCCGCGCAGACTATCGAGAAAGGGGTCCGTCTTGATAACAAAAAGGTAGTTGGTGTCACCTTGCTGATAGGCATGTTCCAACTCCTCGATTGCGCGCTCCTTGTCGCCCAAACCTGCATAAACCAGCGCTAAGGCGTATGGCGCGACGTATTTTGATTTCGCTTCTTCACTAAGCGAGGCGAGAATCTTTCGCCCTTCCCCTTGTTGACCATTGCGCGCGTACGCTTGTCCGAGCATCGCGCGCGAGTATGGATCGCCGTTTAAGTCGAACGCTTTTTGGAATTCAGGAATGGCTTGCGCAACGTGTCCTTTGAATTGGAGCACGGCGCCGAGATAGTAATGAGCCAGGAAAAAGTTCGGATCTATCTCCAATGTCTTGCGCACCTGCGCTTCCGCCTCGTCGTAACGGCGCCCGTTGAAAAAGACCCAGCCGTAGTCGGCATTGATGATCAGAGAAAGTGGGTCCAGTTCAACGGCGCGCCTTGCTTCCAAAATCGCAGGGTCAAACTGCCCCAACGTCGTAAAGCCTAAGGAAAGCCAGTGGTGCGCAGTCGCGTAATTCGGCTTTAGCTTGATCGCACGCTGAAGTTCGTCGATGGCGTGCTGAAGATCGAGCTCAAGAGTCGCAAGTAGACCGGACGAAGCATGGGCTTCAGCTAACGAATCATCGAGCGAGAGCGCCCTTTTCAACGCAGCTCTTGCTGGAGGAAGTGACTCGCGAGGCGACACGCTGGCGTACGAGGAAAGCAGCAGGTGGGAATCGGCCAAGCCAACATAGGCGAGTGCGTAATTAGGGTCCTTCGCGATCGCGCGCTCGAAATAATCGATCCTTGCCTGCATCGTCTCGGCGATTGTTTTCGCGATCTCGCTCTCGACCGCGAAAATGTCGGTCAGTCTCCGATCGTAAGTGTCAGCCCAGAGATGCGCGTCGGTCAGCGCATTAATCAGCTGCACGTTGACTCGCACCTGGTCGTTAGACTTCTGCACGCTTCCCTCCAAGATGTGGGCCACGCCAAGCTGCTTTGCGATTTGGGGAAGATTGTCCGGTGTGCTCTTGAAGTGTTGCGTCGATGTTCGCGAAATCACTTTCAAATCGGCGACCTTGGCCAATCGCGTCAGGATTTCATCCTGAACGCCTTCACAAAAGTAAGCGTTGTCAGGATCGCGGCTGAGATTATCGAACGGCAACACGGCAATTGATTTTTGTGAAACTGTAGCCGCCTCGCTCTGTCGAGGCGTTGCATTCTTAGCGCTGTAGCGTCCGAGAAAAAACAATCCGATCGAGAAAACACCGGCTATAACAACCACATAAATCCAAGTGTGCTTTTTCTGTCGCGCCGTTTCTGGCATCGCATCGGCGGTTTCTGTGCGTTTAATTCCCTGCGGCGTTAACTCGAACGTCCAGGCCAGAACAAGCGCAATCGGCAAACCGAGAATGATGAGCAAAACAATCAAACGAATTACCCAGTTCGAAATGTCAAACACCGGCAACACTTGCGCGATGCCTTGAGCGAGGGCCCAACCGGCGACCATGTAAGCAACCGCGACTTTGTAAACATTGCGCCGCTTCAGCTCAGTGAAGAAATTGATCGACTCGCGTCCCCGCTCGTCAACCCTCGCGGGCTTGCCCGTCGATGTCTCTCGGCTCCCGCCGGTTCCATTGTCGATCTTCATTTCGAAGCCACGCGGAATTCGCGCATCGGAACAATCTTTTCCGCAAGCGCTTCGAAACGCGGATCGCCGCGGAGTGGGTCGAGCAACGGGTCAACTCTAATAAATCCTATGTCAGAACCGGCGCGATCCTGATAACTTTGTTCAAGCCAGCGGAGCGCCTCCTCTTTATCGCCGAGCCCAAGATAAGTAAGGGCAAAGCTGTAGGCTGAGACATATCGCTCCTGGGATAGCTTCTTCAGTTGATCCAGGATTTTTTCGGCCTCCATCTTATTACCCGAGAGGCCATGAGCGCGAGCGAGCACCCCGAGCACCGAAGGATCGTCGTTTAACGCTCGCGCCTTTTGGCACTCGACAATCGCTGCGTCACGAGCGCCTTTCGCGTCCAGCACCTGACCAAGAACGAGATGCGCGATGTAAAAGCCAGGATCCATTTCCAGCGTTTTGCGCAGCTGCGCGATAGCTTCATCGTAGCGGCGCGCATAATAGTAATCGCTGCCCAGATCCGTGTTGATAACGAGCGAGAGAGGATCCAGCTCGACGGCTCGCTTTCCCTCGACGATCGCGTCGTCGAACCGGCCCAATGCGGACAGAGTGTTGTTGCCGTATTGCTGGTGCGCAATCGCATAATTTGGGTTCAGCTCAATCGCGCGTTGAAATTCTCTAATCGCTTGAGAGGAATCGAAATTGTAAAGCCAAATCGCAAGCGCCAACGAGGTGCGCGCTTCAGCGAGAGAGTCGTCCAGCTCGAGGGCTTTCTTTGCCGCCGCCGTCGCTTTCGGGTAACAATCTCGCGGAGTGCCTGCCGTGTAGCCGGGTAGCCATACATAACCATCGGCGACTCCGGCATAGGCCAGTGCATAGTTCGGGTCCGCCGCGATGGCTTGCTCAAAATAATCGATCGACTTCTTCAGGTCGCCACCGGTGCGCTTGTTCCAAAAGAATCGGCCCTTTAAATAAAGCTGGTGCGCTTCAGTATTCTCGGTCGGTCGCGCGGCAATGACATGCTGTTCGGAGCCGGTTAACTTTGCCTGTAACACATCGGCAACCGTTTTCGCGATCTCAGTCTCGACTGCAAAAATGTCAGTTAGTTTGCGATCGTAAGTGTCGGCCCAGAGATGAGCGTCGGTCAGCGCGTTGATCAGCTGCACATTCACGCGGACCTGGTCATTGGCTTTCTGCACGCTGCCTTCGAGGATGTTCGCCACCCCGAGTTGTTGCGCGATCTGTCGCAGATCGTTAGGCGCGCTTTTAAATCGCTGCGTCGATGTGCGCGAAATCACTTTTAGTTCGGCGATCTTGGCCAATCGCGTCAGGATCTCATCCTGAACGCCTTCGCTGAAATACGCGTTCTGCGGATCGCCGCTTAAGTTGTCGAACGGCAAAACCGCGATTGATTTGTTCGAGATCGTCGCCGCAGATGGAGATGTCGATCTTGCGCGAACAAATTGAAAGATCAGTAAACCAGTTGCGACTACTGCCAACACAATTGTTAGGGCGACGATCTTGCGGCCGGTATGATGGGTGATCGATTCGTCAGCTTGCACCTCCGATTCGCGCACAATTCCTTCAGGCGTGATCTCGAACGCCCAGGAAAACACCAGCGCAATCGGGAACCCAACAACAAGAATGAGGATAATAATTTGCATCGCCCATTGCGGCGCATTGAACGCGGGAAGGAAAATCGACGCAGCCTGAATGAGGAGCCACGCCACAACCGCGTAGGCGATGGCTACTTTGTAAACATTACGCCGTTTCAGCTCGGCAAAGAAGCTGTCGATCTTCATCTTGATTTCTCTTCGCAGAGTTTTTGGAAGCGCGGATCGTTCCGGAGCGGATCGAACATCGGATCGAGCCGGAGCAGCGCGGGAGTGAGCGGCACGTTTTCGGCGAGCGCACCGTTGCCTGGGATCGAGAGTAGTTTCTGTAACGCGGCGATGGCGCGGTCGGGTTCGCCCCCGCCTGCCGCCACCCGGGCAAGAATCTCGATCTGCCGGGTACCAGCCATCGCGTCATTCTCGAGCGGGACTACGGCCATGGCTTGCTCGGCCAGAGCCAGCGCGGCGGCTTTGTTGCCAAGACCCATATTGATCAGCGCAAGATCACCAATCAGAATAAAATTTTCCGGCTGCTCTTTGAGAAAAGGTTCCAGTTCGCGGTGCGCCTGTCGCCAACTTTCCTGGGCGGCGGCATGGTCGCCCGCGACTTCTTGCGCCCAGCCTAACCAAAAGCGCAGTTCGCCATTGAAAAAGCCCAACGCTGGGTCAGGCTTGACCAATATCTCCTTTAGCCGGGCGATCATTGGCGCGGGGCGGCGCTCCAGGATCGCTTGGTAAACCTGTGTTTCTAACGCCTGGTTGAGGTCGGCAGCCGGGCGAAGTGGAGCGAGCAACGCCGAGGCGCGCGGCAGATCGCCCTCGGCTTGTGCGATAGCCGCCCGAGACGCGAGATTATCCACATCGTCCGGTGTGATATTGAGAACCTGATCAAGTTTTCGTAGCGCTTCGGGGAAACGACGAAGGCAGATATAGGAAATCGCGTGCTGAGAGAGTAGGTCAACGTTGCGCGGGTCGATACGCTCGGCTTCGTTGAAGTAACTCTCGCTTTCGTCCCACTGACCTCGCCTGCGTGCGACATAAGCCAGTGATTCAGGAATTCGGCTGCTATTAGGCAGGAGCTGACGTGCTTGCTCATAGTAACGCACCGCGGTGTCGTAATCCTTTAGGCAGGCGTAGTGGTAATAGCCTTTGGCCAATACGGCCTCGCCGAGATTGGGCTGAAGCGTGAGGGCGGTTTCGACTGCCTGCCGCGCTTCCTCACGCACCGCGACCGTTGGTTGAAGAGTCGCTGTGCCGTAGCCCCGCGCTTCCACGTATGACAGCAGCGCCCAGGCAAGAGCGAACTTGGGATCCACCCGCACCGCTTCTTTGAGATATTTCTGTGCGTTAAGGAAGTTGGCGGGTGTGGCAGGCTTCAGGGTGTAAGCCAGACCGCGGAGATAGGCATCGTATGCCTCAGGATTGTCTGTCGGTTTAGCGGCGATGACTTGCTCTTCCTGACCTGTGAGTTTCGCTCGCAACTGGTCGGCGATCGCTTTGGCCACCTCGCTCTCGACCGAAAAGATGTCGGTTAGTTTGCGATCAAATGTATCGGCCCAAAGATGGGAATCATTAGCTGCTTTGATCAATTGCACGTTGACGCGCACGGAGTCGCCGCTCTTTTGCACGCTTCCTTCTACGATGTGGGCGACGCCAAGTTGCCGCGCGATCTCCGGCAGGTTTTCCGGCGCGCTTTTGTAATGCTGCGTCGAAGTGCGCGAGATCACCTTCAGATCGGCGATCTTGGACAAGCGCGTCAGAATTTCATCCTGAATGCCATCGGCAAAGTAAGCGTTCGCTTTGTCTTCACTGCGATTCTCGAACGGCAAAACCGCGATCGATTTCGCACTGATGGCGGATAGCAAGTCGTTAGGCGCCGCAGCTCGACGGGGCGCGAGCACGAACTTGTCGAATGCAAAATATCCGAGCGCGACCACCAGCACGGCGATGATCATGCGATTCATGCGCCGCGCGGTTTGCGGCGCGATCGATTCCTCCGGTCTGACGTCCTCATCGCGCTTCAAGCCTTGCGGCGTCATTTCGAACACCCAACTAAAGATCAATGCTGGAATGAAACCAATTGCCAGCAAGCTGACGATACTGCGGGGCAACCAATCCGGAGCGCCGAACATCGGCAGCACCGTGCTGGCGACCTGGGTGAGCAGCCACGCGCCGACGAGATAAAGCCCCGCGAAACGGATGACGTTGCGCCGCTTCAGCTCGGCGAAGAAGGTGTCGATCTTCACTGTGTTTCGTGAAAAATCTTCTCTACCAACGCCTGGAAACGCGGCTCGCTCCGCACACCGTCGTAAATTTGATCAATCTTCAGATACCAACAGGCGCTATCCCGCTGTTCGTAAGCTTTTTCCAGCCAATCCAAACATTTTTCTTTTTGGCCAAGTCCAAGATAGATCGTCGCGAACGCTGTTGGACTGACGTATTGCCGTTTCGCCAGTTGTTCGAGTTCGCGTAAGGCGACCTCGGCCTTCGCGCGTTCTCCGGAGATGGCATAAGCGTAGCCGAGGAATCCTTGATACCACGCACCGGGATCCGGAATTTTGGATTTTTGCAATTCCGCGATTGCGCCGGCCGTGTCGCCTTTTTTAAGGAAAGAGAGGCCTAATAAAACGTGGCTGATCGCTGAATTTGGATCCATCGCCAGAGTCTTTCTGGCTTGCGCGATCGCGTCGTCGTATTGACGTGCCCAATACTGGAAGAAGCTCAAACTCATTTGAAAGAACGGATTCAGCGGGTCGAGTTCGACCGCTTTCTTGGTCTTGGCAATCGCCTCGTCGAATCGACCGAGGCCGTTCACAGTCCAAGCTTGTAATTCATAGGCGAATGCCAGATTAGGATTCAGTTCGAGCGCACGGTCGAATTCTTTCAGACCGTTCCGCCAATCAAAAGCGGCAACGAGCGCCAGAGCGAGGGACATATGCGCCTCCGCCAGTTCCGGATCGAGTTCCAGCGCCTTTTGTGCAAATTCCTTTTCCTTTGCTATGGCCTCTTTCTCCGGCATCACCACGCTTCCCATGTAAGCGTAGTTGTCAGCCAGTCCGCAGTAGGCTAGCGCAAATTCAGGATCAATTCGCAGCGCCTCCTCGTAATAACGGATCGCATTATTCCAGCCGGCCTGCGTGTACTTAGCGAACTCGTACCGTCCCAGCAAATAGAGTCGATGTGCTTCCGGATTCTCGGTCGGTTTCTTCGCCAGGACGCGCGTCCCTTCGCCGCCTAGTTTCACTTGGAGAGCCTGCACTACTTGCTCGGCCACGTTGCTCTGAAAGTTGAGAATGTCCTTTGCGTCACCGTCATAATCCTTCGACCAGAGATGATAACCGTCGCTCACATTGATCAGCTGTGCGGTGACGCGCAGCTTATCGCCGGCTTTGCGCACGCTTCCTTCCAACACCGTGCCCACGTGCAGCTGATTGCCGACTTTACGAAAGATGTCCTCTTCGTTTTTGCCCTTGAACGCAAAACAGGATGTTCGTCCTGGCACACGCAATCCCGGCACTTTCGACAGCACATTGATCAGCTCCTCGGTCATCCCGTCGCTCAAGTACTCGTCGTTTTTGTCCGCGCTCATGTTCACGAACGGCAGCACCGCGATCGACTTCTGGTCGGCAGGTAGGGACGCACCTCCGGGCCGTCCGCCTTCCGCGGTTTCTACGTTAGAGCGGCGCGCCCAGCGGTCGCGCCCTACCGTTTGATACACGAAGAGACCGGCCGCGACGACCGCCAGCGCGATCGTAATGGCTACAATCTTTCGACCGGCGCGTCGCTTGATCGATTTACTCAAACGCCCAGGAAAGCACCAGTGCGATCGGAAAACCGATGACCATGGCGAGGACCACCATTTGGACTGCCCAATTCGGCAACTCGAAGAACGGAAAGACTTGCGTCGCGACCTGGATCAGCAACCACGCCACCACCGCATAAGCAACTGCGACCTTGTAAACATGGCGCCGCTTTAGTTCCCCGAAGAAGTTCTTCGGATTCATCGCGTTGCTTTTGCCACACCGTCAACGTACGAGCAAGGCCAGCATTATTCCAATTGCGCCCACCTTACGAGCCGCGCTTGACCCGTCGCGTCATTCTTGTTGCGCAGCCTCAATTCATTTCGGCCTTGCCCCGCGTCACCGCGGGGCACGGCTTGAAATCTGTCCAGCCCCGACCACGTTCATAAATCAAGAGAACAGAAACCATGTCAGACCATCCAACCGAATCGAAGCGTCTTCTTTCGCACACCATCGCTGAGTGGGCTTGGGCTCTCAAATATGAGCATCTTTCCCCGGCGGCGATTCAAGCGGCAAAATTATTTTGGTTCGACTCTATCGGCTGCGCGCTGGGCGGCAGTCAGCAGGATGACGCGAAGATTTTGCTCAAGCATTATCGCACAATGTCCGGTGGCAATGGCAAAGCCACCGCATTCGTCTCCGGCTTCAAGACCAATCCGGTCGATGCGGCGTTTTTGAACGGCCATATGATCCGCGCGATGGATTACAACGACATTTATTGGAAAGCCGATCCGTGTCATCCGAGCGATCT
>WNFX01009827.1_pt1 | contig 14642 bp, 16 predicted proteins | sample 5400111 | NCBI WGS metagenome assembly WNFX01 (sample SAMN13153363, study PRJNA577476) | soil metagenome | isolation source: 40 cm soil or saprolite under grassland replicate 1 | place: USA:California | collected 2016-06-15 | reverse complement strand
TCCGGGTTTCTCGCGCCCACTACCACCTTCGCGCCGCTGGCGACGAACGCCTTCGCGGCCGCGAGACCGATGCCCGTAGTCCCGCCGGAGATCAACGCAACTTTTCCCAGAAGGTCCTGCATACGAGCTGTCTGCTAATGTCGTGTTATTCCGCGAGGCTGTGTAGCCGCGGCTGAGGCACGACCCTTCGCGCCCGTCGGCACCAATACAGGGTCAGACGCCTCGTTGAGCAAGGAGATCAATATATGCCCCTTCGACCAACTGCGACGATTCAATGCCAAGGCGAGCCATAAGACTGTGAGCTTCGCGGATACCCGCTTCCGCGAGTTCACCTTCGTTGAGAACGACCTCGAGTTCAAGAAAGTGCCCCAAGCCTTTGACGTTGTCCAGGTGGACCCGTGTTCTTCCGACGAGAAAGAGTGTTCGATGCTTCTGAACCCGGCCCACTTGGCCGTATGCCTGAGACAAAGACTCGCGCAGCGTGTCCGGAGCAGACGTTGGCGAACGGAGATAGAAGGACTCTTTCGGGCCGCGTTGGTTTGCCCGACGATAGAAGATCAGCTCCCCTTCTTCACTCGAGAACGCGCGCAGTTTCAACCTTCCCGAGTCGCACCGAAAAAAGGTGTCGTCTTGAATGATCTCGATCGGACCTTCGTCCGCAATAGCCGCAGCCTTCGGCGCGAGTGCCTCAATGCTCTCGACACGGGCCTTGATCTCGATGTTTCGCGCCATAGCACGCCTCACAATCGAGTTGCTAGGTGTCAGATGTCCTCGCACCTGGACGCTCCATTGCGACTTCAGATTCGGTGAAGCCAAGCTTCTCATAGAACGCAGCAACACCCGTCGGGACCGCCCGCAGGACCCAAGTGATTCGCCGGTCGTCGCCCATGGCCGCTTTGACCAGAGCGCGGCCCACGCCCTTTCGCCGATGCTGCTCGGCTACGACGAGCATCGAAATGTAGCCATTTGCCATACCGTCGCAAAAGGCGCGCAAGAAGCCAAGTACTTCCTTGCCCTCAACGGCCACAAGCGTCAGCTGCGACCGTGAGAGGAGTTTTCGGAAGTCTTCTGGGTCGGAAACTCCGCGCTCCCACCCGCTGGCCACGAGCAGGCGTCGGGCCGCTTCCACCTCCGACGGTTGAATGGCGCGGATCTCCATCTGATGACCTACGGACTCGCGTACTATCGAGGCTTGATCCCGGCGGCCCGAATGACGCGCGCTGCACTTTGATGCTCCGTCGCGACGAAGTGCGCGAACTCGGTCTGCGTCATGCTCATCGGATCGGCACCGTTTTTTGCAAGCCGCTCGCGTACATCCGGTGCGGCAACCGCACGCGCGATGTTCTTCGCAAGCTTGTTTACCACGCGGGCCGCGGTACCGGCCGGCGCCCAAATCCCGTACCAAATTGTGTAATCGAAACCAGAGACTCCCGCTTCCGCGAGCGTTGGCACCTCCGGCAGAACGCTGGACCGGCGTGCGCTGCTCACCCCCAGGGCCACGAGCCTGCCTTCGCGAATGTGTGGCAGGGCGAGCGAGATCGGCGACATCCAATAGGTGATGCGCCCCGCAATCGTGTCGCTGATCGCCTGGGTCGGTGTCAGAGGAACATGTATGGCTTTGATGCCCGTCTCTAAGTTGAATTTCTCGGCTCCCAAGTGAGTAGCGGTGCCCACGCCGGCGGATCCGAACTTGAACTCACCGGGCTTTGCCCTGGCTGCCGCAATCAGTTCGCCGACAGTCCTTACGCCGGCCGATTTGCCTACGACGAGGACGAAGGGTTGGCTGGCGAGCGCAGCAATCGGGATAAAATCTTTCAACGGGTCATATGCAAGGTTCGTCAAGAGCTCGGCGCCGTAGGTGTGAGCGCTGCTGTTGGCGAGCAATGTGTAACCGTCGGACGGCGATTTCGCAACCAAGGCAGGGGCGACCGTTCCGCCCGCACCCGCGTGGTTCTCGACACTCACGGGCTGGCCCAACACCTCGGAGAGCTTCTCGGTGACGGCGCGGGTAACTACATCGACCCCGCTGCCTGCGCCGAATGGCTCGATCACGCGCACCGACTTCGCCGGATATCCTTGAAATGACGCGCAGGCCGCAGAGATTGCTCCAACGGTAAGTACGGCCAGAAGTCTTGGGCCAAAACGAAGCTTTTGGGCGGCTCGGTTGATCGGCGGGTTAGGCATAGGTTGAGACACCTAACAACCGCCGTGCGGTGAAAAGCGAAACAACGTTCACGATAGTGTGCGTAACCATCGCCGCGATGAGGCCAAATTCAAGGAACACATACCCCAAGAATAATCCGGCAATGAAGACGGAAGCGGCATAAACAAGCTTTTGCCAGTTCATCGAGTGAAATTGGCCCGACCGAAAATGAGCGAGCGCAAAGATAAAGCTTGCCCACCCGATACCTAGAATTGGCTGAAGCGCGCCCCGGAAGAGGAATTCTTCACCGATGCCTGCGGATAAACTGATCCAGAGTGGATTTAGCGCGTCAAGATCAAGCCTGCTCACCAGATCGAGCAGTTGTCTCCGGAGCGAGGAGAATAGCGGGACGAAAACAACGACGACTGTAGCTGGAACGGAAATTGCCAAGCCGAAAGTAACGCCCCACCCAATTTGGGCGACAATGGGTTGGCCTTCGATCAGGATCGTGGGTAGTGTCCCATCGCCGAATACAGCGTTGATAACGAACGCGAGCGCAATTGCAAAAGCACATAGCGCCCAAAATCGCCGAACACAGATCAAGGGTTTTTGTGCGATTTGGTCCATCTGAGAATGAGTGAACTGTAGGTTTCCTTTAGAAGTCGATCCTGAACTCTTTTCCGTGATCCTTGAATCCGAGACGCGCATAAAGCTCATGAACCCTCGGTCTCGCATATCGGCTTGTTGCGACTAGTTTGTAGCATCCGCGGTCCCTCGCCTCTACAACCACGGCATTTACGATCTCGGTACCTAGACCCGAACCACGCACGCTTTCATCGACATACACATCTTCCAGGAGTCCGAAGGGCGCCTTGTGCAGGTTGTTCCACATTAGAAATAGGTAGGCGCGGGCCACTTCTTTGCCGCTTCGCTTGATGGAGAGGCGTACGCCCTCGCATCTGGCGGATGTCTTTTGGGTGCGCATTGTTGTGGATGCGGGCTAAGGTTCGCGTTGAGCGGCGCGCGGCCCTTTTGGCAACTTCGTGCATCTCTTCTGTTCGCACGTAACGACCGGCTTGTGGACCATCATGCAGTCTGAAAAAATCCGCACCTTTTCCTGGTAGGCCCTCTGCAGCGCATTAAATTGTCGTACTTTTCCTTCAAGTAAAGGCACGTCTGTGTTCTTCACAGAGTACGGCAGATAACTGCGTGGCCCACCGCATGGTTTTGATCCATACCCGATAGCCTTGCACTCGGAATCGTAGGTACAGCCGGCATCTCCGACAATTCCTTGAATTTCGCTTCGTAGCCCCTGGAGTTCGCTGCGGTACTGATCGAGTGCTCGTTCGTCAGCGGCCCCCGATCGAGGTATTCCAACACACACTACAGCGACAAGGAGAGCGATCGGCGGGTAATTCATTGCAGTGTGACCCTGACTGATACTACAACCCGATCGCTCTCAGATCGATCCGCCCCTTCCTCACCGGCGGGCACCAGAGGTAGACGCCCGTCACCGGGCGCGTAAACGTAAACAGCGCATCGGTCGTCCCATCCTCGGCGCCGACCATGCGCTTCAACTGCGCCTCGAAGGCGCCGAGCGATTTGCCGAAGGCGACGAACACGAGTCCCGCCCGGGTCGCATCCGCCCAGGGCATCGAGCGCCGCAGCACGAAGGCTTCCGGCGAAAAGCTCTCCTGCGCGGTCCGCTTCACGTGCGCCGAAGACGGCGCGCCGCCGAGCTCCTTGTTGTCGGTCTTGCGCCGTCCGATGGTGTCGTCCTGCTTCTTGCGCGGCATCGCGGCGAATTTGTCGAGATCGTGCACCCACTGCTGCACGGCGGCGAAGCTCGCGCCCCCGATTCCCGCTCTCTTGTCCCGCACGATCGCGGCCTCGGCGGCCTTCTTCCCCTTCGGATTCTCGGTGCCGTCCTCGTAGCCGGTCAGATCGAGCCCGCGGCCGTGCTTGAATGCGTCGATGACCCCGCTCGTCTCGAAGGCGGGCGCGAGGATCTTCTCGATCTCGCGCGCGCGGAGCACGATATCGCCGCGGTCCTCCCCGCGCATCCAGCACCACAGGGCGGCGGGGGTCGAGGGCACGTCGACGCCTTCGCCCTTGTGATGTGGAAACGGCCGCAACCCCTCGATTCTCTTCTGCAGCGCGAAGAGCAGGACCGCGCCCAAGCCCACGACGCAGCTCTCGCCGTCCGCGATTGCGGCCAGGGCCCGCAGCGCGGCTTGCGGGCGCACGCCCTGCTTCAGCCCGAACGTGAGGTAGCGCGCATGCCGCGGGATAGGAGCCAGGATTCCGGGTTGGGCATTCTTCAAGCGTCGTCCCTTTCACCTAGACTCTAGGCCCGAAACCGCGCGATCGCATCGGCGACGCGCTCGACGGCGATGATATCGAGCCCGTCGATTTTCTGCTTCGGTGCATTGGCCCTAGGGATGATCGCCTGGGTGAAGCCGAGCTTCGCGGCTTCCTTCAGCCGCTCCTGGCCGCGCGGCGCGGGGCGCACCTCGCCCGCGAGGCCGATTTCGCCGAACACCGCGAGCTTCTCCGGCAGCGGCTTGTCGACGTGCGAGGAGACGATCGCGAGCAGAACCGCGAGGTCGGCGGCGGGCTCGCTGATGCGCACGCCCCCGACCGCGTTCACGAACACGTCCTGGTCGTAGCAGGCGATCCCGGCGTGGCGGTGCAGCACCGCGAGCAGCATCGCGAGGCGGTTCTGCTCCAGTCCCACCGTCAGCCGCCGCGGATTGGGCGCGTGCGCCGCGTCAACCAGCGCCTGGATCTCGACCAGCAGCGGGCGCGTGCCCTCCTGCGCGACGAGAATGCACGAGCCCGCGACTTCGCCGGAGTGCTGCGACAGGAAAATCGCCGACGGATTGGAAACCCCGCGAAGGCCCTTGTCGGTCATCGCGAACACGCCCAGCTCGTTGACCGCACCGAAGCGGTTCTTGAAGGCGCGGATCAGCCGGAAGCTCTGGTGCGTGTCGCCCTCGAAATACAGCACCGCGTCCACGATGTGTTCCACGACGCGCGGGCCCGCGATCGCGCCCTCCTTGGTGACGTGGCCGACGAGCACCACGACCGCCCCGCCCGCCTTGGCGTAGCGCGTCAGGTGCGCCACGCACTCGCGCACCTGGGCGACCGAGCCGGGCGCGGAAGTCAGCTGCTCGGAGTACAGCGTCTGGATCGAGTCGACGACGGCGATCTCGGGCTTCGCCTTTTCCAGCGTCGCGAGGATGCGCTCGAGCTGGATCTCGGCGAGGAGCTCGAGCTTTCCTGAGTCGAGCGCAAGGCGCCGCGCGCGCAGCGCAACCTGCTCGGCGGACTCCTCGCCGCTCACGTATACGGCCTTGCGCGAGGCGCTCATCCGCGCCAGGGCTTGGAGGAGAAGCGTGGACTTCCCCACCCCCGGGTCGCCTCCGATCAGCACCACCTCGCCCGCGACGAATCCGCCGCCGAGCACCCGGTCGAGCTCGTCTATCCCGCTCGCCATGCGCGGCGCGTCGCGCGCGCTCACCTCGGCGAGCCGCTTGAGCTCCGAGCTCTTGGTCACGCCTGAAAAGCGGTGCCTGGGCGCCGATTCGGCGAGCCCTTCGACCAGCGTGTTCCACGCGCCGCAGTGCGGGCACTGCCCCTGCCACTTCGGCGATTCGCCGCCGCATTCGGTGCAGGCGTAGACGCTCCTCGCCTTGGCCATCAGGGCGTCTCCGAAACGGGCACCCGCTGCGACAGCGCGCACAAGAGCTCGTAGCTCACCGTGCCCGCGCTCACCGCGACTTCGTCGGGGGGTCCCGGTAGGCGCATGGCGGGGATAACCGTCAGCGTAGCCGCAGGCGACGATGCCGACGCGCATCGGGGCATCGGCGGTGTAGGTGCAGCCATAGCCGACGCTGTCGCCCCGGCGTAACTCCTTCACCGCGATCAGCTCGCTCGTGAGCGTCATCGCCGGCTTCAGGCCCAATTTTTCGGCGCTTTCGTCGGGCAAAGGCGAGCAGCCGTAGAGCATGATTCCCGGCCTGACCCAGTCCTTGTGCGCCTCCGGATAGCGCAGGAGCGCGGCGGAATTGGCGACGCTCTTCGGAAGATCGACGCCTGCGGTCGCCGCCTCGAAGCGCTCGAGCTGCCAGCGCACGCCGCGCTTGCCGTCGGCGTCGGCGAAATGCGTCATGAGCGCGATCGCACGGGCGCCCGGACAATCGCGCAGGCGTTCGAGCACGCCGCGGAGATCTTCCGCCGGAAAGCCGAGCCGGTTCATCCCGGTGTTCAGCTTCGCGACCACCGCGACCCTCTTCGGCAGCCGCGCGCGCTCGAGCATCGCCAGCTGCTCCGGGTCGTGCACCACGGCGGTGAGATCGTGCGCCGCGATGGGTTCGAGCTCCTCCGGGGAGAAAAACCCCTGCAGGAGCAGTATGGGGCGCTTTTCGCCTGAGCGGCGCAGCTCGAGCGCCGCCTCCAGCTCGATCAGCGCGAGGCCTTCGGCCGCGGCGAGGGCCCGGGCCGCCCGCGCGAGGCCGTGACCGTAGCCATTCGCCTTCACCACCGCACAGATGCGCGAACGGGGCGCACGGCGTCTCGCTGCGCCCAGGTTGTGGCGGAGCGCGGCGGAATCGATGCGGGCTCGGATGGGGCGCATGGCCCGCCATTCGACCACAAAACCGGGAATTCCGGAGAACGCTCGGCGAGAAGCTTACGCACCTTGCAAATGACTCATGGTATAAAGCGGGCGGCCAAGGGCGTTTACGTTCGGTAACGCTCACGCAGGACTCACCGAATCGATGAATCGCAGCTTCAGCACCTACGACTCCGCTCACCGCAGGCGCCGGAAATCATGAAGCGGGGTTTCTACACGATCATGACGGCGCAGTTTTTCAGCTCCCTCGCCGACAACGCCCTGCTGATCGCCGCGATCGCCCAGCTGCTCGAGCTCGACGGCCCGGCGTGGATGGTTCCGCTGCTGAAATTCTTCTTCACCGTGTCCTACGTGGCGCTCGCGGCATTCGTCGGGGCCTTTGCCGACGCGATCCCGAAGGGCCGGGTGATGTTCATCACCAACACGATCAAGATCGCCGGCTGCGCGATGATGTTCTTCACCGATTACGTCGAATTCGCCGGCATTCCCGGATACGCGCTGGTGCTCGCCGCCTACGCGGTGGTGGGGTTCGGCGCGGCGGCCTACTCCCCGGCGAAGTACGGGATCCTCACCGAGCTCTTGCCTCCGGAGAGGCTCGTCGCCGCCAACGGCTGGATCGAAGGGCTGACCGTCGCTTCGATCATCCTCGGAACCGTGCTCGGGGGAGCGCTGATCAGCCCACGCATCGCCTCCTTGCTGCTCGCGATCGACATGCCGCACATCGACACCGGAATCGAAACCCCGGCCGAGGCCGCGATCCTCGTCATCTCCGCGATCTACGTCGTCGCCGCAGTTTTCAACCTGTTCATCCCGGATACCGGCGTGCGCTACGGCCGGCAGCAGACCAATCCCGCGCTGCTGATGCGCGATTTCTACGTCTGCTTCACCATGCTGTGGAAGGACAAGCTGGCGCAGATCTCGCTTTCCGTGACCACGCTTTTCTGGGGAGCGGGAGCGACCCTGCAGTTCCTCGTGCTGCAATGGGCCGCGGTCCACCTCGGGCTTCCGCTCGACAAGGGCGCGGTGCTCCAGGGCGTTACCGCGGTGGGCGTGGCTCTCGGCGCGGTGATCGCGGGACGCTTCATCGCCCTGCGCCAGTCCCTCGAGGTGCTGCCGGCCGGAATCGGGATGGGCGTCGTGGTCGTCGGGATGATCTTCGTGACGAGCATGCCGCTCGTCTACGTGCTGCTGATCGTGATCGGCGCGTTGGCGGGCTTCTTCGTGGTGCCGATGAATGCGCTGCTGCAGCACCGCGGTTACGTTCTCCTCTCCGCCGGCCATTCGATCGCGGTGCAGAATTTCAACGAGAACATCTCGATCCTCCTGATGCTCGCGATCTATTCGGCGATGATCAAGGCCGACGTGCACATCAACACCATCATCGTCGCGTTCGGCACGTTCGTCGTGCTCGCGATGCTCGCGGTGATGCTGCGCCACCGGTACAACCAGAGCCGCGGCGATTCGCTGCACTTGATCGGAATGAAGACCAGCAAGGAACGCGGATATCCTTGATTTTCCGCCGGGCGCCCCCACGTCCTGCAGGACCATGGGCGCGATTTCGGTACTCGATGAAGGTTCGCCGCGGTCGGCTTCCCCGGCGCGCGGCGAAGGCGACGCCGTCCTGCTCGACGCCTATTCCGCCGCGGTGGTCGCGGCGTCCGAGCGCATCGGCTCCGCGGTCGTTCACGTCGAGGTCGCTCAGGGCCCGCGCTCGGGCGAAGGCGAAGCGCCGCGCCGCGGCAGCGGCTCGGGATTCGTGTTTACGCCCGACGGCTTCATCCTCACCAACAGCCACGTGGTGCACGGCGCGCGCGCCATCCAGGTGAGCTTCGCCGACGGCGCGGGCTTCGACGCGGACCTGGTCGGCGACGATCCCGACACCGACGTCGCGGTGATCCGCATCGGCGGGCACCAGCTTGCCGCGGCGACGCTGGGAAGCTCGCGCGCCTTGCGCGTCGGCCAGCTCGCGATCGCGATCGGCAATCCGTATGGTTTTCAGCACACGGTGACGGCGGGCGTGGTGAGCGCGCTCGGCCGCAGCCTGCGGGCGATGACCGGGCGGCTGATCGACGACGTGATCCAGACCGACGCCGCGCTGAATCCGGGCAACTCGGGCGGGCCGCTGGTGAACTCCCGGGGCGAGGTGATCGGCGTCAACACCGCGATCATTCCGTTCGCGCAAGGGATCTGCTTCGCCACCGCCATCGACACGGCCAAGTGGGTGGTGGAGCAGCTGCTGCGCTTCGGCCGCGTGCGCCGCGGCTATATCGGCGTGGGCGGCGCGACCATCGCCCTTTCGCGCCGCGCGGTGCGCTTTCACGGCCTCGCGGCCGGAGCGGGAGTGCGCGTGGAGTCGGTCGAGCCCGGCGGCGCCGCCCAGCAGGCGGGAATCGAGCCCGGGGACGTCATCATCGGCTACGACGGAGAAAACGTCGCGGGAGTCGACGAGCTGCACCGTCTGCTCAGCGACGAGCGGATCGGCAAGTCCACGAAGGTGACGCTCCTGCGCCGCACGCAAAAACTCGAGCTGCCGATCCGCGCCGCGGAATTGCCGCCGAGGCCTTAGACGTTCACAGCACGACGGGCTTGTCCGGCAGCTCGTTCGTGCCTTTGCCCGAAGGCGGAAAGTGCGCAACCAGCAAGTCGCTGATCGCGCGCACGCCGAGCACCGCGCCGCGCTCGAACTGCCCGCGCGCGAACTCCTGCTGCATTTCGCCGCAGATCGCTTCCCAGGCCGCCGTCCCGACCTTGCCGTGGATGCCGCGGTCGGCGACGATCTCGACGCGCCGGTCGGCGAGCAGGAGGTAGATCAGCACGCCGGAATTGTGCTCGGTGTCCCAGACGCGCAGGCGGCCGAAGCACTCCACCGCGCGCTCGCGCGAGCGGGTTCCGCGAAGCAGCTCTCCCAGGGGCAGCGACGCCTCGATCGCGAAGCGCAGCTGGCCGCCGTGGCGCCGCTCCTCTTCGCCGATCGCTTTTTCGATCGCGCGCATCGCCGCCGGAGGAAACGCGCGCCTGACCGACCAGTGGTCGGTGAACAGGTGCCCGAGCCAGCGTCCCAAGTCCATCGTCGTCTCACCAGCTCCCGGAGGCCCCGCCCCCGCTGAAACCGCCTCCGCCGCCGCTGAAGCCGCCGCCGCCGCCGCCGAAGCCGCCGCCGCCCGACCATCCTCCGCCGGACCAACCGCCGCTCGCCCAGCTGCCGCGTCGGCCGCCCAATCCGTTGATAAGCGCGATGACAAATCCGATGAGGCCCCCAATGACTGCGAATGCGAGCACGCCCGCGACGAGCCAGACGATGGCGCCTACGATCCCTCCAGAAATTCCGGCCCCGACGACCCGGCCGAAGAGGCGCCTGAAGATCGCATCGGTTGCGACGAGCGCGATGAAGAGCAGAAATATGGTCTGGAAAGCGATCGGGCGATGAACGCCGTTGACGATCACTCCGGACTTGGGCGCAGGCAGGCCCTCTCCCTCGATCAGTTTCATGACCGCATCGGTCCCGGCGGCGACGCCGCCGTAGAAATCGCCGGTGCGGAAATGCGGCGTGATCACGTCGCTCACGACGCGCTTGGCGACCGCGTCGGGGATGGCGCCTTCGAGTCCGCGCCCGACTTCGACGCGGAGCTTGCGGTCGTTCTTGGCGACGACGAGGATGACGCCGTCGTCGACGCGCGCGCGGCCGATTTTCCACGCGTCCGCGACGCGGATCGAGTACTCCTCGATGGTTTCGGGCTGGGTCGAAGGCAGCATCAGCACCGCGATCTGGCTGCCCTTGGAGCGCTCAAAGGCGCTCAGCCGCGATTCGAGCTCCCGAATCTGCTGCGCCGAGAGCGTGCCGGTGAGATCGGTCACGCGCGCCTTGAGCGGCGGCACCACGACCTCGGCGCGGGCGCAGGCGAAGCCCGCGAGGAGAACGCCGGCCGCGAGGAGGCCGAGCCAGCGCTTGGGCATAGTCGACTAGGGCTTCGCCGGCGCGGCGGGCTTGCCGAAATCGACCGTCGGCGGCTTGGAGATGGCCTTTTCGTCCTCGACGCTGAAGCTCGGCTTCATCGGGTAGCTGAACAGCATCGCCGTCAGGTTGACCGGAAACTGGCGTATGAGCACGTTGTATTCCTGTACGGCTTTTATGTAGCGGTTGCGCGCGACGGCAATGCGGTTCTCCGTGCCCTCGAGCTGCGCCTGCAGGTCGCGGAAGTTCGCGTCCGACTTGAGCTGGGGATAATTTTCGGCGACGAGCAGGAGCCGCGAGAGAGCGCTCGTCATTCCCGCCTGCGCCTGCTGGAAGCGCCGGAACGCCGCTTCGTCGTTGAGGAGCTCGGGCGTCGCCTGGATGCTGCCGACGCGCGAGCGCGCCTCCGTGACCTGGATCAGCACCTGCTGTTCCTGCGCCGCGAATCCCTTGACCGTGTTGACGAGGTTGGGAATCAGGTCGGCGCGCCGCTGATACTGATTGAGGACCTCGGACCAGGCCGACTTGACCTGCTCGTCGCTTCGCTGGATGTCGTTGTAGCCGCAGCCCGCCAACCCCGCCGTGATCAGGACAATGAGCGCTGCACGTAGCTTGCGCATGGATTCCTCCCTGAAAGTCGTGCCCCTGAATTGGGGACGCCGCGCTCAGATTACAAGGCCGCGATGCTGCGCCGGGCGAAGCACAGGTCTTCCCAGGCCTTGGCCTTGTCGGGAAGATTGCGCAGCAGGTAGGCAGGGTGATAGGTCACGATGAGCGGCACGCCCTGATAGCGATGCAGGCGCCCGCGCAAGCTCGCGATGCTCGCCTCGGTGTTGAGCAGCGCCTGCACGGCGAAGCGCCCCATCGCGAGGATCAGCTTCGGCTTGATGAGCTCGAGCTGGCGCAGCAGGTGCGGCGTGCACTGGCCGACCTCGAACGGCTCCGGATTGCGGTTGCCCGGCGGACGGCACTTGAGCACGTTGCAGATGTAGACGTTCTCGCCACGCGCGAGGCCGATCGCGGCGAGCATGTTGTCGAGCAGGCGCCCGGCCTGCCCCACGAAGGGTTCGCCCCGCGCGTCCTCCTCGGCGCCCGGCGCCTCGCCCACCAGCAACCAGTCGGCCTTCTCGTCGCCGACGCCGAACACCGTTTGAGTGCAGGTCTTGCGCAGGCCGCAGGCCTGGCAGGTCGCCACCGTTTCTTTCAACTCCGGCCAATCCATGCGCAGAATGCGCGCGGCGCGGTCATCGGCGAGGTCGAGCCTGGCGGCCCCCACGAGCCCGGGAACCGGGGGAAGGATTTCCGGAGGGCGGCGCCGCGGCGGCGGTTTCGAAGCGACCGGGGGGGCTTCCCCGAATTTTTTTTCCCGATCGCGGATCTCCGGTGCTGGCTCCCGCTTCGGCCCGCGCAGCTTCCACACGGGAGCGAGCCCCATCTCTTCCAGATAGCGCTCGCTCCGCCCGCTCACAGATCAAGCGCCAGTACCAGCGCGTCCTCGCGGCCGCGGCGCGCCGGATAGTAGCCGCGCCGGACGCCTACCTGCCTGAAGCCGTAGCCGCAATAGAGGCGCTGTCCCACCTCGTTCGTGGGCCGGACCTCGAGGAACACGACCTTCGCCTCGTGGTCCCGCGCGATTGCGACCACGTGCGCGAGCAGGCTGCGCCCATGGCCGCGGCGCTGAGCGTGGGGGGCGACGCTCAAGTTCAGAAGATGGGCTTCGCCCGCGGCGAGCATGAGCACCGCGTAACCGATCAGCTGCCTGGCGTCGCGGTAGGTCCAGCAGCCGTATCCGGCGCGCATCGAGTCGCGGAAATTTGCCAGCGTCCAGGGAAATTCATAGAGGCCCTCCTCGATTTCGATCACCGCGCGAAGATCCGCATCGCTCATCGGCTCGAGGCTGGGGGCAGGTCGCAGTACAGCGCTCATCGGCGTTCGCTCGTCTTCAGCGCGACCTTGTCGCGCAGATACACCGGCACCGCCGTGGCGGCGTCCTTCGCTTCCCCGGCGGCGAAACGCGGGATCGCGAGCTTCAGCACCGCGCGTGCGCTCGGGGTCGCCTCGGGACGGATCGCCGCAACGCATTCTCCGAGCCGCGCCGCCAGGCGTTCGCGATAAGCGGCGAACCCGTCGCCGCAGCCCGTCCAGTCCCGCCCCGGCGCGACGGGCACGGCCTCGGGCCGGTACAGGCCCGGGGCGGAAACTTCCTCCCATCCAGCGCCCGCCCTCCGGTAGGCGGCATGATACACCTCGCCCATGTGCGCATCGAGACAGGCGATCAACCGTCCGCCCGCGGCGTCTTTCCCCGCTTCTTCGCTCAAGGCGAGCAGCGAGCCCACGCCGATCACGCCTATGCCGCGCGCGAGCGCGAGTCCCTGCGTCACGCCCGCCGCGATGCGAAGGCCGGTAAACGAGCCCGGGCCAGCGCCGTAGGCGATGCCCTGGATTTGCGCGAGTTCGATGCGCGCCTCGATGAGCACTTCGTTGACCATCCCGAGGACGGTCTCCGCCTGGCGCTGGCCGGCGCGCTCGTGACGCGAGAAGAGCGCACTGCCGCGGCTTGCCGCTACCGAGCAGAAATCGGTGGAGGTATCGATCGCGAGCAGGTTCATAGTCGCTCGGGAATTCTATCGGATCGCAGAGCCGCCCGCGGCGCTTGACGCCGCGCGCTTCAGCCCCGATGATTGTCCCGGAAAGCAAAACATTCCGCCCGGGGGAAAACACATGCGTCAATGGATCGCGCCGATTGCCCTGGCGCTCCTCGCCAGTCCCGCTTTCGCGCAGGACGCCTATCCGAGCCGTCCCATCACCATGATCGTGCCTTTTCCTCCGGGCGGCGTAGCCGACCTCACCGGACGGCCCACCGCTTTTGCGATGGAGAAATTCCTGAAGCAGCGCATCATCATCGAGAACAAGCCCGGCGCGGGCGGCGCGGTCGGCATGGCTGCGGCGGCGAACTCGAAGCCCGACGGCTACACCGTGCTGATGGCGCTGTCGTCGATCTCGATCATTCCTCCGGCGGAAAGGCTGTTCGACCGCAAGCCGCCCTACGAGATGAGCCAGCTCGTTCCGATCGCGCTGATTTCCGCCGATCCCACGGTCCTGGTGGTACGCACCGACGCGCCCTGGAAGACGCTGAAGGAGTTCGTCGAAGACGCGAAGCGGCGCCCGGGCAAGATCAACTACAGCTCGTCGGGAATGTACGGGACGCTGCACGTGGCGATGGAGATCTTCGCCGGCGCCGCCGGCATCCGCTTGTGGCACGTTCCCTACAGCGGCGGCGGGCCCGCGGTCACCGCGCTGCTCGGCGGACAGGTCGAAGCTCTCGCGTCCGGCCCGTCCGCGGTGATCGGCCAGTTGAAGGGCGGGAAGCTCAGAGCGCTCGCCTCCTGGGGCGAGAGGCGGCTCGCCTCGCTTCCCGAGGTGCCGACCTTCAAGGAGCTCGGCTACGACGCCGAGTTCTACATCTGGTCGGGCTTGTTTGCGCCGGCGGGAACGCCCGCGGCCATCGTGCAGGCGCTGAGGAGCGCGGCGCGCCAGGCGGTCGAGGACGCCGATTTCAAGACCGCGATGGCGAAGATCGAAACGCCGGTGTATTACCTCGACGCGCCCGATTTCCAGAACTTCTGGGACAGGGACGCGAGGATCCTGGCGGATGCAGTCAAGCGCATCGGCCGCGTGGAAGACAAGAACTAGAACGCAGCCGGGCAAAGGAACGCGACGATGGCTGCGGCACAAGGCAAGGTCATCATCACCTGCGCCGTGACCGGCGCGATCCACACGCCGACGATGTCGCCGCACCTTCCGGTGACGCCGGAGGAGATCGCCGAAGGCGCGATCGGCGCGGCGCAGGCGGGCGCGGCGGTCGTGCACCTGCACGCGCGCGAGCCCGCGGACGGACGGCCGACGCAGGA
>WNFX01003950.1_pt1 | contig 14643 bp, 17 predicted proteins | sample 5400111 | NCBI WGS metagenome assembly WNFX01 (sample SAMN13153363, study PRJNA577476) | soil metagenome | isolation source: 40 cm soil or saprolite under grassland replicate 1 | place: USA:California | collected 2016-06-15 | reverse complement strand
ACCACCTATTGTAAGCATTTGAAACATTTGCAATGTCCTCTCACCTTAATCGTGCCTTTCAAAGCTACGGTCCCGTAATTGAGGCTAACCCTTTGGACGTAAGAACCTGATTTAATGGACCTAGATAGTAGATTCCAGTCAGATTTGGGTTGGTACTGCCCAGGAAGCCGAGTGCAAAAGCTCTATTGGCTGACTCCTGGAGGGTACTGGTGAGCGGGTCATAGGTGATGTCGAGGTTGTTATAAGCGAGTTTGATCTCTTCGCTCGGTAGTGCTTTTCCTGTGATGAGCTTAATCTGGGCGTTCACAATACTCTTGGCGCTATCAGGATTGCCCAAGACATACTGTATTGTGTCGACATGTGCCTGTAAGAATTTGTTCACCAGGTCTGGATGCGCATCGAGAAATGCTTTGCGCGCGACCACGTTGGTAGTGACAAACTTGCCATCAGGCCACAAGGTGCGCTCATCGACAAGTACTCTGCCATTACCCTCAACGATTAGGCGCGTCGCCCATGGTTCAGGTACCCATGCCCCGTCGATCTTTCCTTGCTTGAATAAGGTCAGAATAGTGGGATTATCGGTTGGGATAATCTGAACATTTCCACCTTTTTCGACCGTCTTGAGACCATTCTGTTGGAGATAGTAGCGCAGCGAGACATCCTGGGTACCACCGAGCTGTGGGTCAGCAAGTTTTTTGTTTGCCAGGTCTTTAGCTTTCTGAATGTTTGCACCTGGACGCACGATGAACAACGCCCCACCGCTTGCAGCGCCAGCAATAATGCGCAGTGCCTGACCATGGCTTTTCACATAGCCGTTAATTGCCGGGCTGGGGCCAACATAACCAATGTCAATGTCACCGGCAAAGAGCGCTTCAATCAATGCTGGACCTGCATTGAAGGTCTTCGTCGCTAGTTTAACATTCGGTCCAAGCGCATTCTGGAAAGTGCCGCGTTCTACCCCTACCAGGGCTACAGCATGGGTCAAGTTTGGGAAATAACCAAGGTTCACAGTAATAGGTCCACTGCTGCTGCCACTCGAAGTTTGAGAGCCACAGCCAACAAGTGCAAGTGCGAGCAATACAACAAGTGCAATGATGCGTGAGCAATAAGTAAATGGTGATTTCATCAGGTGCCTCTCCTTTTGTTGATGATAGACAAAACAGACGAAAGAGCTGAAGAATGATCTCAATCATTCCATCTTTGCAGAAACTTCACCAATTGTCGGTTCTAGTTGGGCCATAAGTGCTCGTATAAGTGATTCATCCTGTTTGCCAACTGCTAGACGAGCTTCCCACAACAAAGAATCCCCTCCAAGTTTTGAAATCTCTTCTGCTAGCTCCTGGAATTGTGCCAGGCTACGCGATGACACTGGCAAAGCCCAGACGGAATCATGTAACAGTAGAGCTTCAAATCGCTTTAGTTTTCTCCAAACATTAACGCGATGTGAACTTGGTTCATGCGGCACTCTATAGAGAAAGAGCAACCAGGATTGCAACAAACTCACCTCCTTAGTATCTTGCTGCATCAGCAGTTTACCAACTACAAGAGCAGATCAGTAGGATCGTAAATTCTGCAGAAAGATCAAAAGTCATAATTTAACTTGTAACAGTGGTTACATATATTCTATCAAGTTACGTCCACAAGGCAAAAAAACTAAGGATTTTTTGAGAAAGAGCTTAAATTTATGTAGATAAAGCACTCAATCCTAAAATACACAACGTGGATAGTGTTTAATGGTAACGTTGGTTACATTTTTCAAGGATCTTTTGAAGACACAAGATTATCAGATGTTCCTATGAGAGGACTTACATTGGAACGCCACTAGAGTTAATAAGGAAAATGAATACTATTTTTCTATCGGTGCCTCAATCAAGCTACCCCATTCTGTCCATGAACCATCGTAGTTACGCACTTTGGGATAGCCCATGAGATAGTGCAGAACATACCATGTATGGCTGCTTCGTTCACCAATGCGGCAGTAGGCTATTACCTCTTTATCTTTTGTAACTCCCTTGCCTTCATACAAGGATCGTAACTCATCAGCCGATTTAAATGTCCCATCGTCGCGAACTGCCTGTGACCAGGGTATATTAGCTGCGCCCGGAATATGACCGCCACGCTGAGCGCCTTCCTGTGGTAGATTAGCCGGAGCCAGAAGCTCGCCGCTATATTCTCCGGGAGAACGTACATCTACTAGTGCGACATCTTTGTGGCCAAGTTCCGCGAGAACCCGGTCGCGTAAGGCGCGAATTTCAGTATTGGGGAATTGAGTGAGATAAACTGTTCGAGAATATGAGGGGATCTCTGTAGTGAGTGGGCGCTCATCGGCTAACCATTTCACTCGACCTCCGTCAAGGAGGCGCACATCATCGTGTCCATAATACTTGAGAATCCAAAGCGCCCAGGCTGCAAACCAGTTATTATTATCTCCATATAAAACAATCGTGGTATCATTACTAATACCTGCGAGACTCAAAAGTTCTTCAAGTTGTTCCCGATTAATGGGGGCGCGTACTACCTGGTCCTGAAGCTCTTTTTGCCAGTTGAAACCAACTGCGCCAGGAATATGTCCTTGATCATAGGCAGTGGTATCTACGTCAACTTCAACCAATCTGACCAACGGATCATGTAAATGAGCCTCCACCCAATCTGCATCAACCAGAACTTCGGGATGAACATATCCTTTGTTTTCAGACATAGCTACTCCTTTAAGGCGAAATAATGAATACTAACTGCATACCTTTCGGCATGTGAAATGTAGTATATGAAACCTTGGCTTCACAGGAAAAATAATAACATATTTTATTCATTCCATCAAGTTATTTTATATATTCCAACGAGTTATAATAATATTGATATAGATTTGAGACAAAATCATTCACTGACGTTATTTAATTCATTCACAGAAGTTATAATAAGAAAGGAAGTACATGACGATGAGAAGTTGCCTGTACATGATGTTTCAATTAAAATTGAGAAATTCCATACATAGGAGGGCAAGATGAATTTATATCACTTGCGTGTTTTTCAGACGGTAGCTGAACACGAACACATCACACGGGCATCAGAGGAACTGATTCTCAGTCAACCTGCCGTCACTAAAATTATTCAAAGCCTGGAACACGAAACAGGGCTTGAACTCATTGAGCGTCATGGTAGACGTATTGTTTTGACCCATGCAGGTCATGTGCTGCAGAACTATGCTCGACGTATGTTTGCACTTGAACGTGAAATGGAAGAAGCACTAGCTGTACTACAGGAAGTTGAAGCAGGCGAAATCAAACTTGCTGCAAATACCACTACAGGAGTGTATTTACTCCCTCCAATCGTGTCGCATTATCGCATTCTCTACCCTCAAGTGTCCTTACACATTACTATCCTCAACTCACATGAGATAATAGAGCAAACCTTGAACTGGACATTGGATTTTGGATTGGTTGAAGGGGATCCTTCTACGCTTCCTCCTGGACTACATGTGGAAGTTTTTGCGCAAGATGAACTTGTATTGGTGGTTTCGCCGGATCATCCTTGGAGCAAATTGGATGAGTTGAATCCAGCAACATTGCGAGAGGGTGAACTCTTACTGCGCGAACAGGGCAGCGGAATTCGTGAAGTAATCGAGCATGCATTGTTACTTCATAATATCCAAGTACATCCACTGTTCACCCTTCCAGACAATGAGGCTATCAAGCAGATGGTAATGAGTGGAGTTGGAGCAGCCATTGTCTCAGCCCTTGCCGTGCAACGTGAGTTGGTTAGTGGTGATCTTATGCGGATTCCTATTGCCGGAGTCGACTTACGACCCCAACTCAGCCTCGTGCGGCGTACAGATAAACAACTTTCGCGAGCTGCGCAGGCCTTTTGTGCTCTATTGCAACCTTACGGTGATAGATAAGGATTTTCTATTCTATTGAAGATATATACAGATGTGCTATTATAAATAATAAAGCTCAGTTTTCTTAACAGATTATCTTGAAATATAAGTTTACAGGGAGGAAGACATGCGACGAAAATGGACACGCATTATTGCACTTCTAATTATAGGATTTTCTATTCTATTAATAATCGTGCCAAAAACATTAGCATCCACCCATACCGGGATGATCATAGACACACCGACGCCTACACCAGATGCTAACGCAATACTAAATAAAGCAAATGATGCCAGTAATCAAGCGCAAAATCTTATTACGTATATCACTGTAGTGGGGGTCATACTTGCTGCTCTAACTATTTTTATTACTGCCATTACAATTATTACAGTTGTATTTGCATTTTTGGGCATCTCATCATTGAAAGATGTCAATGAGTTTAAAGAAAAGATGCACCAGGATCTGGAAAATATGCACAAGGACGCTGACGCTATACGTGGCTCCCTTATCTATCTGGGTCTGGGTGATCGCTTGATGAGCAAGGGCAAAGGCTTTGTTAAAGAGGCTATCGAAAGTTACAGGAAAGCCGGTACTTTCTCACCACAAGATGATCAAATCAACTATGACTTGGGACGGATTTACAGTGGCGCAGGCTACTTCGATGATGCAATCTCTGCGTTTACCAGAGCCACAAAAACTAATCCGAATTTTGCAGAGGCGTGGAGGGAACTAGGATTAGCTTACCGGCGCAGGGGAGAGGAAATGAGAGAGCCTGAAGACTACAATAAAGCTATAGAATGCTTGAAGATAGCGGTTGCCTTAAAACCCAATGACGATGATGCTTATGCAATCATTGGTGGGCTCTATCGACGACTGGGGGATTACAAACGGTCTCTGGCAAATTATGAGCAAGCATACCGGATCAATCCCGCTTCTTCTTATGCACTGAGCAATATGGCAAGTCTTTCATGGTACTTGGGTGAAGTTGTGGAAGCCAAAAAATACTTTTCTGATACTGAAATAGCGGCGAGCACACGTATTTCAAAAGGAATACCGGAGGGCTATTGGGATTATTATGATCTCGCATTGGCTCAACTTGTATTGGGCAAACACGGTGCAATAGATAGCTACAAACAAGCTATAATTGCTACCCCTATTCCCGGTAAAGAGAAATTTAAGAGTGTACTAGATAACCTACAATTTTTGCAAAAAGCAAGTACTCCTATTCCAGACCTACCGTTGGTGATTCAGATGATAGAGGATGCAATAAGTAATTCGATTTAGGATTCTGCATTGATAAGAGAACAGGGACTCTTTGAGCTTCCCAGGTTAATCACTCCTGTCGTGAAAATAAAGTATACCATAAACTGGGTGTTCCTTTTTGCTTGACTTTGCAAAACTGTTGGAGTACCATAGCTACGCTTGGTAACGATTGTTACTAATATTTCCTCATTTTGGGAGTAGTTATTGATGCAGCAGCGTGAAGCTATACGTTGGTTGCAACTCACGTATAAAGTGCCTAGCGAACCTTCTCAAAAGCGCGTGTGGGTGTGGCGGCGATTACAAAACCTTGGTGCATTTGCGCTGCAAAACTCTGTCTACTTGCTTCCATATACAGAAGAGGTAGAGAAACATTTTCGGCAGTTAGCTCACGAAATTCATGAAATGGGTGGGGACGCAAGCATTTTTTCTGTAATGGCGCTTGATGCTTCCGATGAACACCGTATCCTCCAAGTTATCACAGAAGCACGCGAGGGTGAGTATAACACGGTTATTAAAGTCTGTTCCCGTTTTTTGGCTAAGGCTCAATGGGTAGTCCAGTCACAAGGTTGGAATGACCAGGTTCATGCTGAATTTACCGAAGTATTGGAAAAGGTGCATGTGCTCTTTCGTACCGCCAAGCGCCATGATATGTTAGGTGTTTTAACTGCCACAAAACGTGCTTCAGCGGCAGAAGCATTGATGATATGTGAGCAAGTGTTCCGCATGCTACTCGATCAAGAATATTCTCGAGCCAACCGTTTGTTAGAAATGCATAGTGATCTGCTTCCATCCTCCACGGACATTGAGTCACCAACTGCAAATAAAATGTTAGTTGGGCAGACAGAACAGAAAAGCTTGTCTGCTGGTGGTGAGGAAGCGGAGTGACGTGACTAGCCAGGTCCCGAGTTATTTTGAAACTGAATATCAAGCTTATTGCTTAGTTTGTGTACTTTGCGTCGAATATATTTCACTGAAGTGCAACCAAAGCCATATCTCATGCGTATATATGATTAAAGATAACTGATTCGGGATACCTGAGCTGGATTCAAAAGGAAAAAGAAAATGCAGGAACAAGATTATGTGCAGCAGAAAAGCGGCGCTAAGGCAATATCGATCGATAACCGTCTCTTTCTAACAAGAATACGTATCTTGCAATTTCTGGCAATAGTCCTTTCTGCCGCATTTGCTCTAGGCTTGCATCTGATTTTTGCGAGATAGCTTAGATTTAGCGCTAATCATCTAATAATAGAGTGGGCATCCTTTCAGGATGCCCCTTTTTTTGCTCCTCCAGATTTTCTAGCCATGAATTGCTCTTAGATACACATTATGTCCCAATTCATGACAGTTATTGAAAAACTGATCAAATTTGGCTTGCACTCAGCTATAAGAAATAGTACAATCAATAGTATTCAAACCATTGAATTATGAAGTGGGGTAATTTGTAGTTATGAGTCTATCTGTATCTCGTGAGCCAACTAATGCTCAGCCTGAGCGTGACACTACGCCGCGCCGTCTGATCGTTACCGCAGGTGTTGTTATTTTTGCAATTCGTGACTGGTCGCTCTGGGTTTTATTACGTGATAGCCCTTGGGGGCCGCCCATGCGCATCGTACTTGGTACAGAATCGGTAACTGATGCCGTAGATCGTACGCTCGAAGCTGTGCTGGCCTGGCCAACTAGTGCTACATTGTTGGAACTCAAGGCAGGCTGGCAAGAGCAGCAAGTCTATGTATGGGGGAGCGCCGAGCAGGGAGCTGCCGTCTCATTGATTCATAGCGTTTTGTTGCATGCCAATCATGATGAGCTGCGTCCAAATCTGCACAAGCAACCAGTGCCTAGCCTGCGAGTTGGTTGGAGATCGGTAGCAGAGATCGAAACGGGCCAACATGTTCTTGACCCAGAAGTTCATCCAGTGTTAGATAGCGCGTTGATCGCACTACGCTCTCATATTCAACGCGACCCGGAGATAGTATTGCGCTATCTTGCAGATATGAGCAAGATGGGTTCAGCGGATGACAATGGCGATTGGTGGCGCCAGGATCTAAATGACCATACGATCAAAGAGACTCGTGCTTTGACTATGTTAAAAGAACCTCTTTCAGGAGATGGCATACTAACACTGGCTGAAGCCGCCTTACTTTATAAGGCCTTTTTCCCGCCAACAGAGCAGATAGACTTGTCAAACTTGCGGAGGCGTTTCCTGACAACGAATCGACTCGAAGCTCTAGATGAAGAGCGGCCTGTGCGTGGTAAGGAACTTGACTGGCGTCGTGTCAGCAAGGCTTATCGTTATAGCGGCTCGTAGAGGAAAGGAATAAAAATGGCAAAGGTGACAACAGGTACTGGCGATACAGGCTACACCGGTTTACTTGGCGAGCAACGGGTACCAAAATATGATCCCCGGCCAGACACTTTCGGTACTGTCGATGAAGCTACATCTGCCTTAGGATTGGCACGTGCTATGGTCACTGATCCCAAAGTAAAAGAAATCATCTATCAAATTCAGCAAGAACTCTACCTGCTAATGGGTGAGTTGGCAACAACGCCTGAGAATTACGAGAAGATGGGATTGCGGATGACGGTTGAACTTGTGCAACGCCTGGAACAGGTAGAGGAACAACTAAAACGCGAAGTTGAAATTCCGAACAAGTTCATTATCCCTGGCGATACACCCGATGGCGCTGCACTAGATCTTGCTCGAACGATCATTCGACGTGCCGAGAGGATGGCAGTCAAGTTGCTACACGATGGAGTCATTCAAAATGGCGAAGTTGTGCGTTACCTTAATCGTCTCTCCGACCTCATTTTTATTCTTGCTCGCTATGTTGAGGTGAAGTCGTCGTTGGCGGAATTGCCGGAGTGATACAAAAGTCCCAGTTGCAAACTATTACTTGACTAATTAGAACATCCGAACTATACTTTCTTTTGGTGCTTGTAGCTCGTTACGATCTTTGAGTCGTTCACACTGAAAGGAGAGTATCCACGTGTCAAACCATCCAATTGTACACATTGAAATTCCAGCGAGGAAAGCCGAGGAAGCTGGAAAGTTTTACGGTGATCTCTTTGGTTGGAAAATTGAGGCTGACCCTACGTACAACTATGTACAGTTTATGGCGGAAGGTGGGCCTGGCGGGGGCTTTGTCGAGGTAGGACAGAGTGGGATGCCTATTGAATATAAGCCTGATAGCCTGCTCGTCTACGTCTCAACTGATGATATTGAGGCCACACTCGCAAAGGTCAAATCTCTCGGTGGTAAGACTCTGATGCCTAAGACCGAGATTCCCCATGTTGGTTGGTGGGGCGTTTTTGCTGATCCGACGGGCAATCGGATCGCGCTGTATACGAGTCTGGGACACTAAGATTGAAGTTTTCGGTTTAAAAACAAGAGAGTATCCTCTCTACTCTAGGAAGTATGTGAGGATACTTTTTTTATTTCTTTGGCTGATATGAAAGATAGGTCTGGGATTGAAATCGGTAGAATGGCTAAGTTGCTTATTGTTGTGGAGCTTTTCTCTAGTTTAAAGCGTGTAAATATCCAAAGTATCTACTTAGATTACGTTGTATTGTACAATACATACCTTTTATTGAAGAGGTAAGCATGGAATAATATCTAGACTGTCATGGTGTGAAGTGCTAATTAGGACTTAGAAGGTTTGGACTGTTCCCAGACTTTGAAGGGAGGAACTTTTGTCAAAAATTCAAGCACCGATTGTGGTGAGTGACTTTCAAGAAGAAAGCCTGGCAATAAGATCTATAGATGATCTGACGCGAGCAGGGTTTAGTAGTGATCAGATAATGGTTGCAAAGCCTGGAGAAGAGCTTGCGTTTCGTTATATCCTCAATAACCTCGAGAAAGTGGGAATGCCAGAAAATGAAATTAAGTACTGTGAACGTCAATTTCAGGCTAAGCACATTCTCATTGCAGTAAGGCATGATGGTCGTCATTGGGCGACTGCAGCCATTCTATACGGTAGCAGAATCCACAAGTACTTTAAGAGGTTAGAAGGTCATGAAGGAGCTTTTCCAGTTTCTCCATCTAATGGTCTCTCAGATGAACTACCCTTTCAAATGCTTATCGAAAAGATTTCAGGCGCACAACCTTCATGGATGAAGTTATTGATAGATTCAGACCTCGACAAATTACTTGATCAATTTGATTAATGCACAAGAAACAGGCCCCCTCTAATTAGAGCATGTAGATCAGTAGATTCTGAATTTTGCTGTACAATAGTTACAGCAGCTTCTAAGTGATATATGCCAACTGATGGAGCAGTACAATCCACATTAATGGTAACTTTGTCTCCTAGGGTAATGGTACCATATCCTTCACCCAAAATCTGGTAGATGTGGCTGTCCAATCGCTTGCCATTGATTATTGCTGTGTATTGAAGTAGGGCCTTTTTAGGAATTGTAATCCCAGTGAAGTCGAGCATTAGAGATATACCAAAGGGTTGCCCATAAGATAGAATGCTATGACGACTTTTTGTATCACCCAGTATTATCTCTAAATTACTTAACTCAAGCATACCGGAGAGGGCAGTATTTATGATGTTCGGGGGAGAGGGCTCGACCACTGATTGAACCATAGTAGTGGATTTGGATCTTTGGGGCGAATTTGGTGACTGCTGACGTGCCTCTTCAATCCAATTCGGTTCAGGTATGATTGATTTAGCATCCAGTTCTTGTGCCTTACCAATCCAGTCTTGCTTGCTAATTCTTTCAGCAGTCAATCCCACGATGCCAGTGACTGCTGCTGCAAGATCGGCAGGTGACATAGCTGCAAGTTGAGCGAAAGTGAAGATACCGACGCTATTCAATCTGCTCTCGATGGTTGGTCCAATTCCAGTGATAAGCTTAAAATCATCGGTCTTCCGTAAATCCTCTTCTCTTGCAATTGGTGAGCGCTTGCTGGACATACATGTTCCTTTTCCCCAATTGAGTGGCTTTCAAGTCTCTGATAGGGAGTTTAAAGAATCTAGCTTAATCAAATACTATGTCTAATGGGCTTTGCATGTTTACTCAAACCATGTATGGAAACGAAATCCTGCGAATGTTGCACACTCAATTACTCACAGCTAGGCATATCTATCAAACCAGCCAGAAGTAATTGAGTGGGTCATGTAGTTGTTTAGATTTCGATTTCTTCTTTTAAGAACTCCGTTATTGGGAATGGAACGAAGCCAGTGATCGGACCTGTATAATAGCTTCTATCATCTTTAGGGTCTAATCCAGGGCCGCGCATAAAGCTAGTGAGGACGGTAACAGTCACAACCGGCTGGAAGGGAGTGCCTAGATGCTCTGGCTTCACTTCACCACCTTTTAAAGTGAAAGTGGCATGATAAAGGCTGAATCCAGATGCACTAGGGGTAAAGTCAATCAAACCTTGATCACAATTAAACTCTGTATCGATATCATTTTTGCCAAGTGTCTCAAGGTAGAGCCTAACACCGAATTTACCACAAAGAAAAGGATTCAGACTGCCAACTAACAGCCAATATACTTCAGCTTGCCATGGCTCGTTGGAATCAATGATTTTCTTGTTTCCTGCACCAGGATCGGGGTTTGTCTCCCCCATTCTTGCAACTATGTATGCATCGAGGGAGCCAGGGGTTAAGTCAGTTTCCATCTCGCCCAAAATCCAGTTTCCGTTGATATTTTTGACTAGAGCGTTGGGTAGTACAACTTGACTGCTTGCCACTGTGTTTGCTAAGGTAATCGTCATTGTAGGTGTCCTCCATGAGTTGTGTTAGTGGGTCTATCTGCTATGTTAGAATTTAGCAGTAACCCAGGAAACTTAAATAGCACCAGTCAGATAAGTCCAGTCTGCAATGAACTCAAATTTTTCCAATCAATTGTCTTAGTCGGCGTCTCACTCCTTTACTCTTTTCGATTTTCACTCCCATTTCTTCAAGATGAGGTGTAATGAAATCTCGAATCTCGTCCAGGCGTTTTAGATAGCGCCGTTCACCGCTTGCAACATGGGTAATATGACCACGCCATGCATTCTGGCTTGCTTCTTCGGCACTCTCTTCGACCCACACCTTGACGATGAACGATTGGCTGGTTGACTTCAACGCTTCCATAGTCGTCCTCATCTCTCAGTTGATTTCAGACTGCTTTCGCTTGTTTCGAATGGACCTTCTCAGGTGCTGAGGGAAAGATACCATGTAGGTGTCTCCTATCACGTCATCTTTCTGACTTGTTTTGCGTCCATTCAGCGTCTTGTTTTGCGTCTACTGTACGTCAATTTATCGTCTTTTGTTTTCTCGCATTTCTGCGACGCATCAATACACAGTATGAAACTACTGATTGTTGTGGAGAGCCATCTCAACCATCTGAATGCTTTGCTGTACTTCGTTCTGGAGATCAACAAGACTTCTTTGCAAATGTGAGAGGTGGTTAAGAATTTCAAGCATAGGAGGTGCTGGAACCTCTGGAGAAGTATCAACCTCAACCAATGCAAAGATAGGCTCATCCAGCTGATCAGCCTGTATCTGTCTGTAGATTGCGGTAGTGCTTTTAGATGGTTGTATGCCTAGTTCTTCTTCTAGAGCTGCGGCACAGCGCTCATATTGCCGCAGTGCCTCTGCCCGGTCGCCGAGTAAGTAATAGAGACGCATCATGCGCCGATGAGTTCTTTCGCGGGCACGGTCATAACACATAATACGAGTTCCGTATAACAGGCCTGTCTCGTAGTCGTGATGCACTTCGCAATAACTCATGAGTTTATCTAGCATTGCTAGGTACATGCTTTGGAGACGTTCTCGCTCTAGCAAACACCAGTCCTGATACCAACCTTCGAGGAGTGGTCCCTGGTAAAGTTGAACTGTATCTTGTAGCAGTTGCGCTGTTGTGCTATCAATTTCCTGGCCTGGTGTTTTCTGAACAAGGTTAAATACCTGCTCGAATTCTGCCACATCGAGCCACAAGTCGGCTTCAGAATTAAGCTGGATCCAATCTGGATCAACAAGCAATAGGCGGTTGTTCGCAGGTTCACTTTGAGAACCTAGAGCAGATTGAAGCTGCCAGAGAGCCTGCCGTAAGTTCTTTTTTGACTGGGTAGTTGTGGTTTCAGGCCATAAGATGCTGGCTAGCGTTTCGCGGGGGAGTGAGTGATCTCGATGTAATAACAGGTAGCAAAATAACTCCTGGATCTTGTGGGCATCGAAACCATCCAGTATTCTTTCGTTGCGCCGAACACTGAATTTCCCAAATAGCTGTATACTTAATTTGGCCATCATCTCCCCCCACATGTCGATGTACTGACTTAATTGAATATCCAGATTCAGGCCTAAGTGTGGACGCAAAAAAGAAATCTTCTAAGCGGATTTTCTTTGAGTACAGAAAATGTGCCAATTTCCGCACTTAACTTTCCGTACCGAAGTATAGGTTACAACCCTACTATTATTGTCTCAGCAATCTTGTGTAATTCTAACGAATTAATCACAAAATACGCAGATTGTTCAAAAAATTTTAGGGTATACTATCATTCCATTCACCAATTGGAGCTAGAAATACGAAAAATTGAGTTCATTGACTAACTCAAAATGAGGTTTTGAAGCTTCCCTTGTACTATCTCGAATTCGTATTAAATTGATGTCGGTTAGAGGCGCTGCTTGCTAAAACGTTCAAATACAACATGCTACGTTATCAAGGGAGTAGTGGGTTGGTTCCTTGCTGGTCAGGTAAGATTTATCCTCGACAATAGTAACATTTATTTCCATTAAAATCTACCCGAAATATGTTAAATTGTAGTATTTATGGCTTGAACATGAAATACTACAAATGAGCAAACTTGCTTCGAATGCTTAAAAAACCTTCTCCCAACGTATATACGATTGCTGATCTGATTTTTGATGCATCTAACTATGATAGAATGAAGCTGCGCTTTATGGTGTCCATTATTCTGCCCGAAGGGCTTGAAAAGATGATGATTAACCAGAAAGATTCATCATGGAACAACGATTTGTATTCGGCACAAGCGAGCATCATCGCTTAATAAGCGATGGTGAGGCCTGGCGGCGCTGGGGACCGTATTTGAGCGAACGTGCCTGGGGCACTGTACGCGAGGATTATAGCCCTGATAGTAATGCCTGGGAGTACTTATCTCATGACGCTGCTCGATCAAGAGCTTATCGTTGGAATGAGGATGGGCTGGCTGGGATCAGCGATGATAAGGGGCAGATGTGCTTTGCTATTGCTCTCTGGAATGGCCATGATCCAATTCTCAAGGAGCGCCTGTTTGGTTTAACGGGACCTCAAGGCAACCATGGCGAAGATGTTAAAGAGGTGTATTTTTACCTGGATAGTACACCAACACACAGCTATATGCGCATGCTCTATAAGTATCCACAGGCAGCCTTTCCTTACCAACAACTCATCGATGAGAATAGACGACGAAGTAGGAAAGAGCCTGAATATGAGTTGTTAGATACGGGTATTTTCGATGACAGCCGCTATTTTGATGTGTTTGTAGAATACGCCAAGTCTGCTCCTGAGGATATTTTGATCCGCATTAGAGCTGTTAATCGAGGACCTGAGCCTGCGATGCTGTACCTGCTGCACACCATCTGGTTTCGCAATACCTGGTCATGGGATAGTATTGATGACAGGCGCCCACTTTTAAGGCAAAGAAATTGGGATGCACTAGAAGGACGCGATATATCTGGTGATGGGCGCGATAAATCACGGCCCTACATGTTGATAGAGGCTCAGCACCCAATCCTGGGCGACTATCATCTGTATTGCGAAGCAACCATGCCTTCCGATGATGTATTATTCACTAACAATGACACAAATATGCTGCGACTATTTGGTGTTCCTAACGCTACTCCTTTTGTCAAAGACGCCTTTCATGAATATCTTGTTCATGGAAACTCACCGGCGGTCAATTCAGCACGTGTGGGCACGAAAGCTTGTGTGCTATATACGCGAACAATAGCTGCTGGTGCGTCATTCACTTGGCGTTTGCGACTCACGAAAGAAACGAGTCCCGATGACGAGGGCAAAAACTTTGCAGGACCTTTCGCTGACTTCGACTCGATGTTCAGAATGCGACAGAGAGAAGCTGACGAGTTTTATAGAGCTCTTCAACCCACTCAACTGGACGAGGATCAGCGGCGCATACACCGCCAGGCACTAGCAGGAATGCTGTGGAATAAGCAGTTCTATCACTTTATTGTTGAGAAGTGGTTACAAGGTGACCCGGCTCAACCGCCACCGCCTGCACAACGCAAGTATGGGCGCAATCATGAATGGCGACACCTGTACAATGAACGGGTAATGTCGATGCCGGACAAGTGGGAATATCCCTGGTATGCCTCCTGGGACCTTGCGTTTCATTGTATCCCGTTCGCCCTTATCGATAGCGACTTTGCTAAAAGCCAGCTTGATCTGTTGATGAGAGAATGGTATATGCATCCTAATGGTCAGCTTCCAGCCTACGAGTGGGCATTTGGCGAAGTCAATCCACCTGTGTTTGCCTGGGCAGCCTGGCGTGTATACAAAA
>WNFX01003949.1_pt1 | contig 14644 bp, 15 predicted proteins | sample 5400111 | NCBI WGS metagenome assembly WNFX01 (sample SAMN13153363, study PRJNA577476) | soil metagenome | isolation source: 40 cm soil or saprolite under grassland replicate 1 | place: USA:California | collected 2016-06-15 | reverse complement strand
GAGGGCTTGTGCGTGATGACGCTGTTCGCGGCCGTGCACTCGGAGGCGGGCACCTTCCACTCGTTCGCGGCGGCCTGGACCAGCATCATGCGCGCGGCGGCTCCGCCCTTGCGCACGTACTCGTTCGACTGCCGCACGCCGCGGCTGCCGCCGGTGGAGAACTCGCCCCAGGCGCGCTTGCGCGCGACGCTCTGGCCCGGGGTGGGATACTCGATCTCGACCTTGTTCCAGTCGCAGTCGAGCTCCTCGGCGATGAGCTGTGCGAGGCCGGTGATCGTGCCTTGGCCCATCTCCGCGCGGACCGCGCGGATAAGGGTGGTGTTGTCCGGGCGGATCGCCACCCAGACGGTGATCTCGGGCGAGCCGTCGGCCGCGCGCACCACGGCGGGACCGAAGGGGGGAAGGCGCAGGCCGAGCGCGAGGCCGCCGCCGAGCGCGGCGCTGCTGACGAGGAAGGAACGGCGGGTGAAATTCGCAATGGCTGTCATGGTCGGCTCCCTCACGCGGCTTTGGCCGCGGCGTGGATCGCTTCGCGCACCTGCTGGAAGGTGCCGCAGCGGCAGATGTTGGTGATCGCGGCGTCGATGTCGGCGTCGGTCGGCTTGGGGTTCGTCCTCAAGAGCGCCGCGACAGCCATGATCATGCCGGACTGGCAGTAGCCGCATTGCGGCACGTCGCGATCGATCCACGCCTTCTGCACCTTGTGCAGGGTCTTGCCCGAGGCGAGGCCCTCGATGGTGGTGATTTTCGCGCCGCTCGCCGCGCTCGCGGGGATCGAGCATGAGCGCACGGGGAGGCCGTTCATGTGCACCGTGCAGGCGCCGCACTGCGCGACGCCGCAGCCGTACTTGGTGCCGGTGAGGCCGACCTGCTCGCGGATCACCCAGAGCAGGGGCGTGGTCGGATCGACGTCGACCTCGTGGGACTTGCCGTTGATGGTGAGGCGCATTCGTTTTCTCCTTGTGATGCCGGCAGCGGACGCTGCCAGCGCAGATGCATCGCCGAGAAGTATGAACCAAACTTCCCCGCTTGCCACTACCCCGCGGCATAATGCGGTGCAACACGGCAAAGGCCTACCCGCGTGACCCTCACCCCCGCTGCCGAATCAGACCGTCCGATCGCGTACATGCAGCGCACGCGCGCGTATTACCTCGCGCTCGGCTATGGCAATCCGTATGTGTGGGCGCACCACGACGACGTCCCCTTCCAGCCCCGGAAGAAGCCGCTCGCGCGCCCGCGCTTGGCGCTCGTCACCACGGCCGCGCCCTACCAGCCGGACAAGGGCGACCAGGGACCCGGCGCGCCGTACAACGCAGCCGCGAAGTTCTACGAGGTCTATTCAGGCGACACGACCGTGGATCACGACCTGCGCATCGCGCACGTCGCGATCGACCGCAAGCACACCAGCATGGAAGACAGCGGCACCTGGTTCCCGCTTCCGGCGCTGCGCCGCGCCGCCGCGGCGGGAAGGGTGCAGCTCGCCCCGCGCTTCCACGGCGCGCCGACCAACCGCAGCCAGGATCGAACGATCGACGTCGATGCGCCGGAAATCCTGAGGCGCTGCATCGAAGACCGGGCCGACTGCGCGATCCTGGTGCCCAATTGCCCGGTGTGCCACCAGACGGTGAGCCTGGTCGCGCGCCACCTCGAGGCGAACGGGATCCCCACGGTGGTGATGGGTTGTGCGAAGGACATCGTCGAGCACTGCGGCGTCGCGCGCTTCGTCTTCAGCGACTTTCCGCTGGGGAACGGCGCCGGGAAGCCGCACGATCCCGGTTCGCAGGAGCTGACGCTTGAGCTCGCGCTGACGCTGCTCGAGACCGCCGCGAAGCCGCGCACCATGCTGCAGTCGCCGCTCAAGTGGAGCGGCTGCGCGGACTGGAAGCTCGACTACTGCAACCCCGAGCGCCTGTCCCCCGAGGAGCTCGCGCGCCGGCGGGCCGAGTTCGATCGCGGCAAGGAGGCCACGAAAGCGATCCGCGAGGGACAGCCGATCGCCTAGCGGTTACCATGGCGCCTTCCACCGGAGGAGGCCTGCATGAACCGTTCGAATCGCCGCCAGTTCCTCAAACGATCGGCCGCGCTCTCGGCGGGCGCCGCTCTCGGTTTTCCCTTGATCGCGCGCGCGCAGTCCGAGCCGGTGAAGATCGGCGTGCTTCACCCGGTCACCGGCTTCCTCGCCTACTCGGGGAACCTGTGCCGGCTGGGCGCGCAGATCGCCGTCGACGAGATCAACGCATCGGGCGGGATCAAGTCGCTCGGCGGCGCGAAGCTGCAGGCCGTGCTGGGCGATGCGCAGTCCAAGCCCGAGGTCGGCGTCTCGGAGGTGGAGAAGATGAACGAGGAAGGCGTGTCGGCGATCGTCGGCGCGTACGCGAGCGCGATCTGCCTCGCCACCTCGCAGGCGGCGGCGAAATACTCGATCCCCAACGTCGTCGACGTCGGCGTCGCCGACCAGATCGTCGAGCGCGGCCTGAAGAACACCTTCCGCTTCGGCCCGGGCTACCGCGCGATCTCCGAGTCGGCGATCAACGACCTGCACGTACTCAACACGCTCGCCGGGAAGCCCGCAAGCTCGGTGATGATCGTGCACGAGGAGTCGCTGTTCGGCACCGGCACGGCGAACCTGCTCGCCGCCCAGCTGCCGGGCCTCGGCTACAAGGTCCTCGAGGTCGTGAAGCACGCCAACCCGACGCGCGACTTCAGCAACATCGTGCTGCGCATGAAGGCGCTCAACCCCGACGTCCTCATCCCGGCGAACTACTACAACGAGTACGCGCTCCTCCTGCGGACCATGAAGCAGCAGAACGTCGCCCCCAGGGCGGTCTACTCGGTGCTCGGCGGCGCCGCGTCGTCGTTCAAGTTCGTCAAGGAATTCCCGGACGTCGCCGGCGGCGTCATCGACTGCAACCACTGGTACAACCCGAAGGACAGGCGCGCGGCGGCGCTGCGGAAGAAAGTCGAGGGCATGAAGGACCAGTTCTTCACCTACGAGGTGTTCCTCAACTACCAGTCGGTGTACCTGCTCGCCGACGCGATCGAGCGCGCGAAATCGCGCGACCGCGGCGCGATCATCGAGGCTCTCGCGGGCTCCACTTGGGACAAGCACTTCATGCCCTACGGGCCGACCAAGTTCGTCAACGGCCAGAACACCGGGGCCCGACCGCTCGTGATGCAGGTGCTGAAAGGCGACATCGTGGTCGTCCTCCCCAAGGAGTACCGCCAGGCCGATCCGGTGTTTCCCTGGAAGGCCTGAATATGTCCAGGTGACACGGGCGCTTGAGAAGCCAATTCGGGTTGGGGATGGCGAGGTGCTCGCCAAGGGAGATTCCCATGAATGACGACCAGGCAAAGACGAAACCGCGATCCAGCTTCTGGCGAAGGTCGCGCGCAGGATAGATCTTGCTGGAACTCCAGATTGTCTTCGCCGCGCTTCTGAACGGCCTAACGCAGGGCGCGGTATACGCCCTGGTCGCGCTCGGCCTCGCGCTAATCTACGGCGTGCTGCACATCATCAACTTCGCCCACGGGGCGCTGCTGATGGCGGCGCTCTACGGCGTGTTCTTCCTCAACACCCGCCTGGGAATCGATCCCTACGCGGCGCTGCCGGTGATGGTGCCGGCGATGTTCGCGCTCGGCTACGTCCTGCAGCGCGTCGTGATCGGCCGCGCGAGCCACGGCAGGGACGAGAATATCCTCCTCGTGACGCTCGGGCTCGCGATCGTCATCGAGAACGCGGCGCTCGCCGCCTTCAGGTCCGACACGCGCACGATCGACACCGCGTACACGTTCTCGACGGTGAACGTCGCCGGCGCGATGATCGCCGTGCCGAAGGTCGTGGCGTTCTTCGGCGCGCTCGCGGTCGCGGCGCTCATGCTCCTGCTCGTCTCGCGCACCGACCTCGGCCGCGCCATCCGCGCGGTGGCGAAGGAGCCCAAGGGCGCGCGTCTCGTCGGCATCGACGTCGAGCACGTGTTCGCGATGAGCTTCGGCATCGGGCTCGCGTGCCTGGGCGCCGCCGCCTGCTTTCTTCTGCCCTCCTATTACGTCAACCCGCAGGTGGGCAACGGCTTCGTGCTGATCGCCTTCACGATCGTGGTGCTGGGGGGCGTGGGGAGCTTTGCCGGCGCGCTCGCGGGCGGCTTCATCGTCGGCGTGATCGAATCGCTGGGCGGGCTGTGGCTCGGCGAGAGCCTCGGTCAGATCGGCATCTTCCTCGTGTTCATCGCGATCCTGCTTTTCCGCCCGCAGGGGCTTTTCGGGGCGGCGCGCCGTGCGTGAGCTGGCGGCGGTCGCCGCGTTCACGATTGCCGTAGTCTTGCTCCCGGCTTTTGTCAGCTCAGGCTTCGTCCTCAACCTCGCCATCATGGTGCTCTACTCGACGTTGCTCGGCCAGGCTTGGAACCTGCTCGCCGGCTTTGGCGGGCAGTATTCGTTCGGCCACGCGCTTTTCTTCGGCACCGGCGCGTACGCGAGCGCCGCGCTGCAGGTGCACCTGGGGCTGAACGCCTGGATCGCGCTGCCGCTCGCGGTCGCCTGCGGCGCGGCCTCGGGCGTTCTCGTCGGCGCGCTGTCGTTCCGCTACGGCCTACGCGGCTCGTACTTCGCGCTGGTGACGCTCGCCTTTGCCGAGGTGTTCCGGATCCTCGCGAACTCGGTTCCGTTCACCGGCGGGGGCGTCGGGCTGCTCCTGCCGCTCAGGGAATCCGCGGCCGAGATGCAGTTCGGCAAGGCCGGCTTCCTCTACCTGATCCTCGCTTTCGTTCTCGTCGGGTTCCTCGCGTCCTGGTGGCTGAAGCGCTCGCGCTTCGGCGCGTGGCTGGCGGCGGTGCGAGACGGCGAAGAATCCGCCGCGGCGCTCGGCGTCGATGTCTTCCGCGTGAAGCTCGCCGCGATCGCGATGTCCGCGGTGCTGATGGCGGCGGGCGGCGTCTTCTATGTGCAGTACTTTCACTACGTCGATCCGCACATCGCCTACAGTCCGGCGGTGTCGGTCGAAGCCCTGCTCGGGCCCATCGTCGGGGGCCTAGGTACGGTGTTCGGCCCGCTGCTCGGGGCCGCCGTGCTGCAGGCGCTGGGCGAGCTCACGCGCAATCTCGCCGGCGACGTTCCGGGGGTGAGCCTCATCGCCTACGGCGTGGCGCTCGTCGGCATGGTGATGTTCTTGCCGCGCGGCGTCGCGGGCCTCTTCGCGCGACGGGGCGCCTGATGCTCGAGGTGCGCGGCCTATCGGTCCGCTTCGGCGGCGTGCAGGCGCTCGCCGACGTGAGCCTGGCGGTCGCCGCGGGCGGCATCACCGCGCTGATCGGCCCGAACGGCGCGGGGAAATCGACGCTGTTCGGGGTTGTCTCCGGGTTTCTCGCGCCCGACTCGGGCACGGTGCGCTTTCTCGGCGAGGACGTCACCGGCCTTGGCCCGCATCTGCTCTGCCGTGCGGGCCTCGTCCGCACGTTCCAGATCGTGCAGCCTTTCGCGGCGCAGACCGTGCGCGAGAACATCGCCGTGGGAGCGCACCTCGCGCGCGCCTCGCGCCGGGACGCGCTCGCGCACGCTCAAGCGATCGCAGCGCAGGTGGGGCTCGATTCGCAGTTGGACAAGATCGCCGCGAATCTCACGGTCGCCGGAAGGAAGCGCCTGGAGCTCGCTCGCGCGCTCGCCACCGGGCCAAAGCTGCTCTTGCTCGACGAGGTGCTCGCGGGGCTCAATCCGCAGGAGATCGCGGGAGTGCTGCCGGTGGTGCGCGGCATCCGCGATTCCGGCGTCACCGTGCTCCTGATCGAGCACGTCATGCAGGCGGTGATGAACCTCGCCGATACCGTGTTCGTGCTGAACGAGGGCCGGCTGATCGCGCAAGGGCCGCCCACGCAGATCGCGAACGACGCGCGCGTGATCGAAGCCTATCTCGGCCACCGCGCCGCGGAGGCCGCGCGTGCTTGAAGTGAGAGAACTTCGCGGCGGCTACGGCGCGGTCGAGGTGCTGCGGGGAATCGACCTGGAGATCCGCGCGGGCGAGATCGTCGCCGTTCTCGGATCGAACGGCGCCGGCAAGTCGACCTTCAACAACACGGTGTGCGGGCTGCTGGCGCCCTTCGGCGGCAGCATACGCTTCGAGGAGCGCGACATCACGCGGGCACGCGCCGCGGACATCGTCGCGGCGGGCCTGGTGCAGGTGCCCGAGGGCCGGCGCGTGTTCCCGGACCTCACGGTGCGGGAGAACCTGCTCCTCGGCAGCTATCGCCGCGGCCGCGCTCACCGCGAGGCGAACATCGAGCGCGCGCTCGCCGTGTTCCCGCGGCTCGCCGGGAGGATGTCGCAGCGCGCAGGCACCCTCTCCGGCGGCGAGCAGCAGATGCTCGCGATCGGCCGGGGGCTGATGGCCGAGCCGCGCCTGCTGATCCTCGACGAGCCCTCGCTCGGCCTCGCGCCCCTGATGGTGGAGGAGATGTTCGCGCTGATCGCCCGGCTGAACGCGGAGGGCCTGGCGATCCTCCTCGTCGAGCAGAACGTCGCCCAGTCGCTGGAGGTCGCGCGCCGCGCCTATGTGCTGGAGAATGGCGAGTGCGCGTTTCACGGCACTCCGGCCGAGCTGCTCGCGCGGCCGGAGCTGAAGCGCGCGTATCTTGGAATATGAGGATGGCACAAACTCTCGCGCAGAAGATCGTTGCCCGGGCGGCGGGGAAGGCCGCCGTGACGCCCGGCGAGATCGTCACCTGCAAGGTGGATCTCGCGATGATGCACGACTCGGGCGGGCCGCGCCGCGTGAAGCCGATGCTCGAGCGCCTGCGCGCGAAGGTCTGGGATCCCGGCAAGGTGGTGCTCGCCACCGATCACTACCTGCCGGCGAACGACGAGGAGAGCCGCACGATCATCCGCATCGCGCGCGATTGGGCGGCCGAAGCGGGCGTCGCGCGCTTCCACGACGGCGAGGGCATCTGCCACGTGGTACTGCCGGAGAACGGCTATCTCAGGCCCGGGATGTTCGCCGTAGGCGGCGACAGCCATTCCCCGACCGGCGGCGCCTTCGGCGCCTACATGTTCGGCGTCGGCTCGACCGAGATGGTCGGCGTGCTGGTGACGGGCGAGATCTGGCTGCGCGTGCCGCACACCATCAAGATCGAGTGGAGCGGGCGCCTTTCGCGCGGCGTCGCGGCCAAGGACATGATGCTCGCGCTCATCGCGCGCCTGGGCCTCGACGGCGGCCGCTACGAGGCGGTCGAGTACGCCGGGAGCGCGGTCTCTTGGCTGCCGATGCAGGAGCGCATGACGCTCGCGAACATGACCGCCGAGCTCGGCGGGCAGACCGGGCTGATCGCTCCGGACGCGACGACGCGCGAATGGCTCGAGGCGCGCGGCGCGCGCGACGTCGACACCGAGACCTGGCGAAGCGACGCCGGCGCTCCGCTGCTCGAGCATCACCGCTTCGACGCCGGCGGGCTCGCGCCCCAGGTGGCGGCGCCGCACAGCCCGGCCAACTCGAAGCCCGTCGCCGAATTCGCCGGGACGAAGATCGGCCTCGCCTACATCGGCGCCTGCACCGGCGCCAAGCTCGAGGACCTGCGCATGGCGGCGCAGGTGCTGAGGGGCCGGCGCGCCGCGGCCGGCGTCCGGCTCCAGGTGGCGCCGGCGTCGGCGAAGGATCAGGAGACCGCGCGCGCCGAAGGCACGCTCGCCGCGTTGCTCGATGCGGGCGCGGAGCTGCTGCCGAACGCCTGCGGCGCCTGCGCCGGCTATGGAAATTATCTCTTGCCCGAGAACACTGTGGCGATCTCGACCACGGCGCGCAACTTCCGGGGGCGCATGGGCGCGGCGTCCGCGCGGATCTATCTCGGCTCGCCCTACACCGTGGCCGCGGCGGCCGCCACCGGGAAGATCGTCGATCCCCGGGAGCTGCTGCAATGAGCGGTCGCGCCTGGGTGTTCGGCGACGATTTGAACACGGAGGCGCTCGTGCCCGGGCACACCATGAAGTTCGGGACCGAGGAGATAGCCAAGCACTGCCTGGAGTCGGTCGAGCCGCGCTTCGCGGAAGAAGTGCGCAAGGGGGACGTGGTCGTAGGCGGCAGGAATTTCGGCGCCGGGTCCTCGCGCGAGCAGGCCGCGGCGGCGCTGGTGCACCTCGGCGTCGCCGCAGTGCTCGCGCCTTCCTTCGCCGGCCTCTTCTACCGCAACGCCTTCAACCTCGGGCTGCCGCTGCTCGTGTGCGCCGAGGCGGGGAGCTTCCGCGCGGGCGATCTTCTGGAGGTCGACGCCGAAGCCGGCCGGGTCGAGAACCTGACGCAGAAGCGGGCTATCGCTTGCGAGCCGGTCCCGGGGCATCTGATGGTGCTCATCCGCGACGGCGGCCTGCTCGGGCACTTGGAGAAGCGGCTGAAAGGCACCGCGTGAGTCCGCGCGACGATCTCATCATCAAGAACGTCCGCGTCGTGCGCCCGGGGCCGGGCGCCCCGGTCGAAGCGGACATCGCGGTGAAAGACGGCAGGTTTTCCCGCATCGCTCCGGGCCTTCGCGCGGAGGAGGCGAAGGCGGTCTACGACGGGCGTGGCCGGCTCGCCTTCCCCGGCGCGGTCGACGCGCACATGCACACCGGCATCTACGCGCCGCTGAAGGAGGACGCGGTCTCGGAGAGCCGCGCCGCCGCCCAGGGCGGCGTCACGTCGATGCTCAACTACTTCCGCACTGGCCAGTACTACTTGAACCGCGGCGGTCCCTACGCGAAGTTCTTCCCCGAGGTGCTGAAGACCTCGAAGGGCAGGTTCCACGTCGACTACGGCTATCACCTCGCGCCGATGGACTCGACGCACCTGCGCGAGATCCCGATGCTCGTGTCCAAGCACGGCGTCGCCTCGTTCAAGATCTTCATGTTCTACGGCTCGCACGGCCTGCACGGCCGCTCGGACGACCAGCGCAGGTTCCTGATGATCGGCAAGGACGAGCGCTACGACTTCGCGCACTTCGAGTTCGTGATGCGCGCGGTGCAGGCCGCGCGCCAGCGCTTCCCCGACAAGGCGGCGCAGATCAGCCTGTCGCTGCACTGCGAGACCGCCGAGATCATGACCGCGTATACGAAGAGGATCGAGCGCTCGAAGCTGAAGGGCCTCGCGGCCTACCACGCGGCGCGCCCGCCGCACTCCGAGGGCCTCGCGGTGTACATCGCCGCCTACCTCGCGGACGAGACCGCTCTGCCGAACGTCAACCTGCTGCACCTCTCCTCGAAGAAGGCGCTCGTCGCGGCGCTGCAGATGGCCGACGTCTTCCCGCACATCGACTTCCGCCGCGAGGCGACGATCGGCCACCTGATGCTCGACACGGGCTCGAAGGCGGGCGTGCTCGCCAAGGTCAACCCGCCGATCCGTCCCCGCGAGGACGTCGAGTTCCTGTGGGAGAAGCTCCTCGAGGGCAAGATCGACTGGGTGGTGAGCGATCACGCCTGCTGCCGGCACGAGACCAAGACGGTGAAGAAGACCTTCGGCAACATCTGGCTCGCGAAGTCGGGCTTCGGTGGCACCGAGGTCCTGCTGCCGGCGCTCGTCTCCGAGGGAACGAGGCGCGGGCTGCCGCTCGGCCGCATCGCGAGCCTCACCAGCCACAACCCGGCGCGCCGCTACGGCCTCAACTCGAAGGGCGACATCGCCTCGGGCCTCGACGCCGACCTCGCCATAGTCGACCCTCGCGAGACCTGGACCGTGCGCGCGAAGGATTCCGAATCCTCGCAGGGCTACACGCCCTTCGAGGGGATCGAGCTCTCGGCGCGCGTCAAGGCGACTTTCCTCCGAGGGATGCTGGTATGCGAGAACGGCAACGTCGTCGGTCCGCCTCTCGGACGATATCTCCACCGCCCGACGGAAGGAGCGGAGCGATGAATCTCAGCTCGAGCGCCTTTGCGAACAACGGCGCGATCCCGAAGAAATACGCCTGCGACGGCGGCGACGTTTCGCCGCCGCTCTCCTGGTCGGCCGTGCCGCCCGGGGCGAAGAGCCTCGCCCTCATCGTCGACGACCCGGATGCGCCGGACCCGGCCGCGCCGAAGATGACCTGGGTGCACTGGGTGCTGTACAACCTGCCGCCGTCCGCCGCAAGGCTCGCCGAGGGCGTGAAGAGCCTGCCGGCGGGGACCGCGGAGGGAGAGTTCAGATGAAGCAATTCGCCGCAATTGCCCTTTCCGCGGCTCTCGCGGCGTGCTCGGCTGCGCCGGGGGTCTCCGATAATGCGGCCGCCCCCGAGCTGATCCTTTATGACGGCAAGATCGTCACCGTCGATCCCGCGTTCTCGATCGCGCAGGCGGTGGCGATCCGGGACGGTCGCTTCGTTACGGTCGGGACGAACGAAGGAGTGCGTCGCACGGCGGGCCCGGCGACGCGCCTGATCGATCTGCGCGGGCGGACCGTGATTCCGGGGCTCATCGACGGGCACTTGCACAACGCGGGCGGCGGGCCGGGCGTGGATCTCGCGGCCGTCCGCAGCATGGCCGAGCTCCTCGCCGCGCTCGAGGCGCGGGTCAAGGCGAGCAAGCCCGGGGACCTGGTGGTGTCCAATTCCGACTGGCACGAGGCGCAGCTGCGCGAGAAGCGCCTGCCGCACAAAAGGGACCTCGACCGCATCGCGCCGGAGAATCCGGTCGTGCTGGTGCGCGGCGGGCACGAGTTCATCGTCAACTCGGCCGCGATGAGGCGCTGGAACATCACGCGCGCTACGCCCGTGCCGCCGGGCGGGGAGATCGGCCACGACGCGGACGGCGAGCTGAACGGCGAGCTGGTCGACACCGCGCGGGGCCTGGTGAAGCTGCCGCCGCCGCCGAAGCTCGCGGAGAACGAAATTCTCGCGCAGATGAAGCTCCTCAACGCCGCGGGGCTCACCGGAATCCGCATTCCCGGGCAGTTCCAGTTCGGCGGGAGCGCGATCGAGCCCTACCGCATGTTCCAACAGCTGAGGGCGCAAGGGAAACTGACGATCCGCGTCAACTACCTGATGCGCATCTTCGACTATTCCAGCGTCGAGAAGATGCGCGAGACGATCGCCTCGTGGAACGTCAGGCCCGACGAAGGCGACGAATGGCTGCGCATCGGCGGAATGAAGACGCTGGTCGACGGCGGATTCGAAGGCGGGCACATGCGCACGGCTTACGAGGAACCCTTCGGCAAAGGCGGCAAGTTCAAGGGAATCCAGGTCGTGCCCCTTTCCGACTACGTCGCCGCGGTGCGCGAGTTGAACCGCCTCGGCTGGCGCGTCGCCACGCACGCGGTGGGCGACGCCGCGATCGACCAGGTGCTGGACGCCTACGCCGCCGCGGACCGCGACCGCTCGATCCGCGGCAAGCGCTGGTCGATCGAGCACTTCTTTATCGGCCGCCCCGACCACTATCCGCGCGTGAAGGCGCTCGACCTGGCGATCTCGGCGCAGGACCACCTGTATCGCGCCGGCCCGAGCCTGGTCAAGTACTGGGGCCGCGAGCGCGCCGAGCAGGTGACGCCGGTGCGCAGCTTCCTCGATCGGGGAATCTTGGTCGCCGGCGGCACCGATTCGCCGGTGATTCCCTACAACCCGTTCTGGGCGATGTACCACTTCATCTCGCGCGAGACCATGTCGGACGGCGTCTACGGCGCAAACCAGCGCATCACCCGGGAAGAGGCGCTGCGCGTCTTCACCATCAACAACGCCAAGCTCACCTTCGAAGAGAACCTGAAGGGCTCGATCGAGCGCGGCAAGCTCGCCGACCTCGTCGTCCTCCCGGCCGACATCCTCACCATTCCCGAGAAGCAGATCGAGAGCCTGAAGCCGGTCGCGACCATGGTGGGCGGGCGCTTCGTATACAGCGACCCGGCAGTTAGGCTCGAATAGCAAAAGGGCTGCTGACACAACGCTGTCAGCAGGGCGGCCGCATCCTTTCAGGCGTGCGAATCCCGCACTTCACTTGAAGGAGATTGAAATGAAGAACGCAGTGGTGTGGAGCGAAATCGCGGTATCCGACCTCAGGCGCGCGACCGCCTTCTACGAAAAGCTGCTCGACGGCAAGCTGAAAGCCGAGACCTTCGGGCCCTACGAAATCGCGCTTTTCCCGCACGCAGCGGACGGCATCGGCGGCTGCCTCATGAAAGGCGAAGGCTACGAGCCCTCGGGGAAGGGGACGGTGACCTATCTCGCGGCCGAGCCCGGGATCGACGCGGCGCTCAAGCGCGCGACCGCCGCGGGCGCGAAGGTGCTGATGCCGAAGATGGCCCTGCCCGGCAACCAGGGCTACATCGCCCACGTGTCGGACTGCGAAGGCAACCGCATCGGGCTGCACGCGATGAGCTAGCGAGGCCATGCGGCGCGCCGATCGCCTCTTCCAGATCGTCCAGTTCCTGCGCGGCCGCCGTCTCACGACGGCCGCGTTTCTGGCGGGCCGGCTCGGCGTGTCGCTGCGTACGGTCTATCGCGACGTGCGCGACCTGTCGCTCTCGGGCGTCCCGGTCGAGGGCGAGGCGGGCGTCGGCTATCGGCTGCGCGCGGGCTTCGACGTTCCGCCCCTCATGTTCACGCTGAACGAGATCGAGGCGCTCGCGGTGGGCGCGCGCATGGTGGAGGCCTGGGGCGGGCCGGTGCTCGCCGACTCGGCGCGCACCGCGATCGAGAAGATCGTCGCCGCGCTTCCCGCCGACCGGCGCGTCGCCGTGGAGAAGACGCGCCTCTACGCGCCGGGGTTCCACGTCGACGGCCGCGCGATGAGGCAGCTGGAATCGGTGCGCGAGGCGATCGGCTCGCGCCGCGTGCTGCGCCTCGATTACCGCGACTCGGACGGAAAGCCGAGCGAGCGCGACGTCTGGCCGCTCGCGCTCTACTACTGGGGCCGCACCTGGACGATCGGCGCCTGGTGCGAGCGGCGAACAGACTTCCGCAATTTCCGCGTGGACCGGATCGCGGGCCTGGAGACGCTCGAGCGCCGCTACCCGGACGAGGCCGGCAAGCGGCTCGCCGATTTCATCCGCGCGATGGAGGCGCGCTGACGCGGAGCGGGATCGCTCAGAACGAGACCTTTCCTATCAACGCCAGATTGTCCGCTCTGTCGTTGAAGGGGCTTCCAGGACCTGAGACCTTGCCGAACTGCTCGTATTCGAGACGCAGGCCGAAGCGCCTGTTGACGGCGTAGGCGACGCCGATCCCCACCAGCGCATCGGCGTGATCGGAAGAGCCCGCGACCCGCGTGCGGTTCGAGGCGACGCCCGCTTTGGCAATGAGCGCCCAGCGCCTGTCCAGGGGCAGCGTGGCGGTCAGAGCGAGGGACAGCGCGTCGGCGCTCGAACCCCGGTAGTTGCCGAGATCGGTGTAGGCTGCCTCGATTCCCCAATTCCGGTCGTGCTGGTAGCCCCCGAGGATTTTCCAGGAAAATTCGCTCGAGTCGGTGTTCGCGATTCCCACCCCGGCTCCTATATACACGTGCGACACCTGCGCTGAGGCCGGCGCCGCCGCGAATGCCGCGCTCAGGGCCAGCGCCGACAGAATCTTTTTCATCGCTGGCGCATGCGCCGAAATATGGGCTGCGTGGATTACGGGCTCGAGCGACCCGAGCTCGGACCCGCCGTCGGTCCCTGCGTTCGGGGCATGGCGGCAAGGCGCTCGGCCAGTCGGGCGAGGTCTTCGAGCGCCTGAAGGCGCTCGCGCACCGTCATCGAGAGCGCGGCGCGCAACTGCGCGCGGCGGCTGCCCTCCCAGGTCGCGGTTTCCCAGCCGGATTCAACGGCTCGATTCATTTGCGGCGCTTCTCTTCCATGATCATGCGCAGGTGCTCGATATCATCCAAGTCCCGCGGGCGGTTGGCAAGCTGTAGCGGACGCGCGCATCGCGCAGCGCGGTGGCGATCGCCTCGAAGGCGGCAAGCTTCACGCGAATCCTCTCCGGGTTGAAAACGCACGCTATTGTATGCTTGCGGGACTCAAGGCTCGAGGCGCAGTGCGCGCGAGGCTGCGTGCGCAGTCGTGCCGGCCAATGCGATCGTTGGATCGGCCGCGCGGGCGCTTCCCTTGACGGAACATTCAAGCGCGCGAAACGAACGGAAGCTTCATCACCTTCCACAGCTCGTTCGAGTCGGGATAGGCGCTCGGGTCGAGCACGCCGAGCCGCTCCGGCACGCGTCCCGGCCGGTAATAGAAAGTGCCGAATGCGACGTCGAGTATCGACAGCGTGGCGGCATAGTTCTTCGACTCGGCGAGATTCGCGCTGTGGTGATAGCGGTGCAGCTCGGTGCCGACGAAGAGGTAGTTGAACCATCCGGCGCGCAGATCGAGGTTGCAGTGCGACACCAGGCCCTGGAGGGTGACGATGATGTTGGCCAGGAGCAGCGTCTCCGCATTCGCGCCGAGCAGGTAGAGCGGCAGGAGGTTCACGAAGCCCCGCACGAGGAAGATGTTGACCGGATGGGCCGCGACGTGCATCAGTACGTACACCTGCTGAGGGAGATGATGCGCGACGTGGGTGCGCCACAGGAACCGCCCGAGCCTGCCTTCCAATTCATGGCTCCAGCGGTGCTGCCAGTAGTTGAAGAAGTCGACGACGAGCAGCGCCGCCGGGACGGAGAGCCAGAGCGGCCAGTCGGTGATCGGCCCTGAGTGACCCGCGTTGAGCTGGATCGACGCCAGGCCGAAAACGCCGTTGGTCGCTGCAATGGTTACGCC
>WNFX01003947.1_pt1 | contig 14651 bp, 9 predicted proteins | sample 5400111 | NCBI WGS metagenome assembly WNFX01 (sample SAMN13153363, study PRJNA577476) | soil metagenome | isolation source: 40 cm soil or saprolite under grassland replicate 1 | place: USA:California | collected 2016-06-15 | reverse complement strand
CTGCTCGTGCTACACGAGCGGTTTCTTGAGGAACTGGACAGATCGCTTGTGATTTGAGTGACATGGATGTTCTCCTCTGGGCGATCCCTCACCTCTTTTTTCTTCCTTTTCTTTTTTCTCTCCTTCAGTATAATCAAGCCCTCCAAGGTTCGCCAGCGGTATCGAGTATGCAGAGTGTATACGTAGGGCTTGATGGGCTTATTGTTTCTTCCTACGACCAGTTGCAGATATCTGTGTTCAACAAGCAGTTTCAAGCGTCTGCTGCGAACCCAAGGAAGTGACCCAGGCGAGAAGTGCAACCGACAGAGCTGATCTGCTCGAAGATAGTGAAAGAACAGGAGGGAATGTAACAGCTTATCGTCCATACGATCAAGCATAAACGAGTGGTTTTTTGCAGACAGCCTCATTATATAGAAGACTCTAGCTCTCTTTGCGCAAAAGAGCAAGTCGGACTTGCTTCTCTTCAAGAGCAGAGGTACACTCACGCAGATCTCATCGTTCCTATGCCTACCCATGTGTTTCATACGATAGTTATCGCCTGCACTGCATACCTGCTCCTTTTGACACCTGGGCTATGGAGCGATTACCAGCATGCGCAAACACGATTTGAGAAATGCTGTTTTTTTACCACGTTTGCCGCATGTCTTCTGGCAATTATGGTGACTGCCTACCTGAGTTTGACACGCTAAAGGCTCAGGCGAAATTCCCCATTTCCCACGCCTGAGATCGCGCCTGAAGGTGCCCCTCCTGGCTTTGCCATGTTCTCCGCCAGGAACAGTTGCAGCCTCGTATCACTTCGTCGCTGGCTCCCCACCGCTTTTTTAGGAACCCTTATCATTCCCAAAAAACCAGCCTCCCCATTGCCAGCCGCCAAGCTGCCCACACGACCAACGCCCTACGATCACACACCACCATCTCATGTCCGTACCTCATCCCTGTATCCCAACCACCTGCGCGTGCGCGAGAAACAAAAGTTTGGTAAAAAATGGTGCGAAGACGAGTGGGGGAGGGGAGTCAGGTAGCATCCACCTGCTTTAGTGTAGTCAGAAGGACGCTAGTGAGCTGTGTTAGTGTGAAGTACCTGGAAGCTCTTGTGGTGGATCGGGGATGTATTCCAGGAGGTCATTGATACCACAGTTCAGTGCTGCACAGATTTTGTTCAGGGTGACAAAGCGTATTTGATCTACTTTCTCATGATATAAAGCTAATAGCGCATTCTCGCTAATGCCTGTCACTTTCGATAATTCCGACCGTTTTATTTTCCTCTCACCTAACAGCCTACTTAAATGTATTCGTATCATACAAACATGATAACAAGATGTACTCCCTATGTCAATAGGTTAACCTAGTACACGATAATATATATCTTGCTTGTTGACAAATAGTACACTTATTGATATACTGAATATATAAATACATACATTAAATATATTTACCTATGTATTTATAGTTCCGTACATTAACAACAAAAGAAACCACACTTCATGCACCTGTATAGTTTTCTGCCAACCGTTACAGCACCAAGTGCTGTACGGGAGCAGGCACCTATGCCTGAGAAAGTGAGGTGATTACTATAGAAGAAATCATAGATTCCGCCAAAGAGTATGTATTGCGGTTTGGGGAGCACCCCCCAACGCTCTATGCAAAAGGAACCCTGAAGAAGGTAGTGATACCGTTTGATCGGTTTCCAGATACCCATGAGAACAAGGTGCTCTTCCTCGCCCATGCAGGCAGACGGTTAGCGCAGAAGGGGACTATCGGGACATTAACCGATGTGTTCTTTGTTTCTGAGGCGTGGATAGGGATACCCAAAAAAGATGGGTCATTCATCCAACCGTCTCGTGATCCAAAGCGTAAAGAGGTAGTGATTATTTCAGGTCTGGACGTGCGCACGGATACGCAAAGCCTTGCTGTACTTGCTATTGTTCGAGGCAGCAACGGAGAGCTTCGGGAACTGAAAGAGACGCCCTTCCCGAAAGATGGTGAGGTAAAAAGCCCCTTGCTTCCAGCGTTTGTCCTGGGGTACACCTTTGGTACCAGTGCAAAGAAACGGTAACGTCTTTGGCTGGCAATCGTAGTTTATCTACCAATCGCTTATCAGTCTGATACACTGGTAGGCGGGCGTAGGCAAGCTACACGACGATCATAGCAAAGAGCTAGATACATCGTCAAGCATCTGCCGAAAAGAAAGTGAGGTGAAAAACTATGACAATACAACAACGTGATACCTGGATGGCCAGCCACTATGTGGAATGGGTTACAGTCGTGCAGAATATGCATATGAGTGACGCGAGAAGAAATTTTCTCTTGCCAGCAGTGCAGAAAATCATTGTGTCCTATGAGCAGGATATACAAGGAACTCATCTGTCAGGCGCAGAAAAGAAACGGCTCATGGCGAAAAAAGCATATTGGGAAGCCATAGAAACCTTGCTCATACAAGCAGCTACGTGAGCATAATCATGTTTCTTTTACCGTCCATGCCCGAAACGTGGGTGGAAACAGGCAAACGACACAACGCCTACTGATGAAGCAGTGCCACCAGCTCCTTCTCCTGAAACGCCGTGTGCCACACCGGAGTACAAAACAGGGTGTAGGGATCAATGGGAGAGGGAAGTACTGGCATCATCCACCTGCTTGCTCCGTTGAAGTAAGATGCTCTATTATGAGGTTTTCCAGTTGATTATTAAATTCCTTCACGGGTAAATGTCTGTTAGACATTTGAATAATGTATTCTCTCAGAATATCGCGTGCGAGCTCTTCACTTTGTCGGAGAAACTCCTGTGTTGCATGACCAGAAGGAGTTTGTCTGTTATCCCTTTTCAACTCAGCTAGAGTCTTGCCATCGTGAACAATGCTACTGCGTGCGTCATATATCGCCTTGAGAAGTTTTTTTGTCTCTTTTGGGTCTTTACTCTTCGAAAGTAACGCTGCTCCGCGTAAAGCAAATCTATAAGAAAGTTCTTTGGTTTCTCCTGCAAGTAAGCAACTTTCCAAAGCAATAGTAAGATCGATGATTTTATCCTCACCAATTTCTCGGCTGTATGCCCGATTAAAACGACGAAGTGCTACTACAAGACCACCACGTCGAGAGAGGGAATTGAGACGCTGTAAGTTTGCATAGAGACTGATAACCTGAGATAGTTCAGCTTCTGTAATGCCGTATTCAGCTCCACTTTGACGAACATCGTAATCGTCTGTTCGTGTAATCATTGGAGTACTCATCACCATAGAATGCAACTCGCTACTCTCGAATATCGCTGGTGCACCAACATTTCCTGCTTTGGTTAAACGTAGGGCGGTTAAAATATCGTCTAACTCCTTGTTGATTCCGTCTGTGCTATATTCTTTATTTTGCTCTTGTAAACGAGTGCAAGCTAGCTTATACCTTGATCGAAGAAAAGCATTGTACTCAATTGGGATTAAAACGTTTGGATAATAGTCCACATCGCTATTCCATAACTGCGTTTTCTCATCTGGCGTAAATGGACTTAATACAATAGTTGTTCCTACAGTAATTTCTTGTGTCACATCACTGCTGAAGTTGAGTAGAGGAATAACGGTTTTATAACGAATACTCGGTGCAGCCCAAAAGTCCCTATAGCGGTGATAGCTTTTTAGTAGCTGATCGCGTGTTAGGTCTAGTGTGTTATATTGCTCAAGAGCATCTCTTAGTGCATCTAATAGCAGAAAGTTATTTAAAAACACAAGTACATATGCTAATAGAACAGGAGCCGCAAGATTTTCTTGTTGCTGAATGAATTCTAGTAACCGTGTTTGATCCTCTAGGAATGCCTGATGCTGATAATGAAGCAGCAGGGTTCTGTAGTCAGTCTTTGTTTGTAGAGCAGTATGTGAAGAGCAGTCTTCTGCAAAAGAAACATAATAACGCGTCCGCACAGGTATTCCGCCTAATGGTTCCACTAAAGTTTTTAAACGAGTGAGTATTATTTGTGCAAAGGCATAAAAGAGGTTGTCTTGCTGGTCAGAAGCTTCCTGATCACCCATTGAAATACCCCTCTAGTCACTATGGTGGCTCAATCGCCTATCCTGCTTGATCTTTTTGCTTTAATTATATGTACCAAGGATTTTTGTATCGCCAGTATACCCTAACTCGGCTTTAGCGACAACAGGGGCGAAAAAGCGAGTAGTGGCCTTGTCGCAATACACTTCGCACATCATCTGAGATCATAATCTGACCGTTATTTCTGGACTAACAATCCTCCGAGCAGTGCCACCAGCTCCTTCTCTTGAAATGCCGTGTGCCACACTGGAGTGCAAAAGAGGCTGTGCGGATCAATGATCTGAGGGAGGGAAGTGAACAGAACCATCTCTGAGAGGATGCTGTTTTCCTTCAAGGAAGGAGAGGAACTGATCTCTCGTGTCCATGTTTGCATCTGCTGGACGCGCTTGTCTCCCGCAGTGGTAGCAAAAGCAACCTGGACCGATTTTGCCTGAAACTGCTTCTCATAGACGCCCGATGATACTGCTTCACCTATGCCACGTAGTTTCCTCTTAAACTGTTTTGCCTCAATGGTGCCCCGATCCAGTTCCAACCAGATGGTAAAACGGCGAACTTTTTTGTTTTCTCTGCTCACTCGGATATCCAGCCAGGCATCGGGGATAATCGTGATCGTGCCTTTCCCTGGTATTCCTTGCACCCCCTTTTGTTCTCGAGGAACAATCAGTGGCGTATGGTTTAACTCGTGTTCGTGTCTGATCTCATGCACCCTGATCCCAGGCACCAGCGTAGGCAGTGACGAGGCGGCAATAAGGACATCAGTGGTTTTTAAGGAATGCATCAAAAACGCATAGGACTTTTCTTTCTCTTCAATGGGACGAAACCGTGTTCTTGCCTCCATACCACAGGAGGCAAGATAGGTGATCCCCTTGCGAGCAAGGGTATACACCAGCGGAGATTGTCCCCGAACGGTGGGAAGCTGGACTGGCAGTAAATACCCATTGTCTGCTAAGGTTTTCAGACGCGAGCGAACGGTCGTAAGCATCCCAGGCTTGTACAAAAGCGTAGTTGCCTGCACGCAGGTTAGGAAGCGATACTCATAGACCGCTCGAATGAGCAGATCGTACACGTGCGTGACAGTAAATGGCTTACTCTTCATCCAGTTCCTCAAACGCCTGGAAGACGCGCGTCGTGGGTGCTGTCTCTTGTTCTTCCTTTAGCCGTGGTTGGGTGCCCTCCTCCTCGGTGTTCTCAGCCACCCCTGCAGCCTCAACAACCGATAGCTTCTGGCAATAGGTCTGATGGGTCTGCTCTCGAATAGAGGCAACGCGCCTGGTCAATTCGTTCTTAGCTACCTTGTCAGGCACCGTCAAGGTATGGATGGTGTGTACTGCTGTCCCGATGCGCACATATGCCTGCCGTGGCTTGAGCGAGAGGATACTTTCTTTCACCTCAGTATTGCTTGGGGTTTTTAACTCACCCAAGGGGCGTTTTTGTAGCTCGTCAACCGTTGCCAAAAAGAGCGTGCGAAACTGAGTTAGCCGCTCCTCCTCCATTGTCATACGGGTAGTAACGCGATCTCGTATCTGTAGTATCTTGTCATGCACGTGTTCTTTGAGCAAGGTTATGTCCTTGGCAACTTCGGTATAGGTTTTCTGAATATCTTCTTGTATCCCTACGAAGTAGTCATTGGGAGAGGCATCTTTGCCTTCATAGTACTGAGTAAATCGTTTTTCCTGGAGGTCTGGATCACCGATGCCGTGAAGAAAGTATGAAGGCTCTGTTGCGAATAGAAAAAGTTCGAGAAGTTTCGCCTCATCGTCCAAGGCATCTTTCCAGACAGAAAATGGCGCAGTAATGCGTGCGGGGCAGTCTCTATGCGAGGAGGTGACAGTATATACCCTCACGATCTCCTCGTTATACTCTGTCCATGTATGCCATTCTGCCAGGGTTAGTTCGCGCTGGTATGTCCACCAGAGAAAACGACAGGTACGGTTGGGGTACGATGGACGTTGAGGGATCATATGCCCAATCCTCGCCTTGTAGTGGGATTGTAACGAGCGGATGTACAGGGGAAAGGAGTTATGCATGCTTTTGCTACGTCTTTGTTCGATCATGTGTTCGATCTGATCTTTGGTAGGAGGAAAACCATTTGATCGCGCCAATGTCTGGAGAGATGCATGGGTTAGGGTTCCTGCATGGTAGGTCTCAAGAAAGGTGGGGCGGGTATTGCTGGTATAGCGGTTGAATACCACCGTGTAAAACGTCGCTTCATTCTCACGCATGCGCGCAAGAGGAAGCGCCAGTTCTTTCTTTTCAGACCACTGCGTTTCCAGCTGTTCATCAATGATGGCCTGATACCTCCCAGGTCTGTTCGTGAGCGGTTTCCATCTCGCAACCCCTCCGTACTGTCTGAGCAGAGAAACAACGTACGCATCCTCGTTAAAAGGAGTTTCTTGACAATCTATGATCCAGCCAAACTCGCCCTCTTCAAGAGGAGGCTGTGACCAGCCAAACTTATTGTAGACAAGATAAAAATCCCACCATCTGGCAATCGTGGCATAATTGGGCCACTCAAACTCCTCGCCACAGGAAACCGCATACAAACATTTCCGAAAGCCCTCAAGCTGTTGGGTAACAATTTCGGGATCAACAGAAACTGTCTTGCCTCCAACAGTTAGCTCAGGATATACCACCTCATCTCGATAGCGTTTAATTTTCTCCTTTGCCACGTTCTGCAGGGGTTTGATGTAGGTTTCATAAAAGGTTGCCACATCAGGGTTGGGATGGTCTTTTAAGTGAGTAAGCACATCAGAATACACGTTTTTTGGTCTGACCCAGGTGTCTTTTGTTCGAAAGTAATCGGCAAGCTCTGAGGCGTCTTTGTTGGTTGTTTGAAAGGCTACTTTCGTAAAGGCAGTATGCGATGCATTTCTATTGGTATCATCTAATTGTGACCGTTCCTGGTGGGCAACCGTGGTTCTAATCCCAAATTTGCGCCCTTCAGTAAAAAGCCTAGAGAAATCACTGGTCGTAAAATTTTGATACTCATCAACATACAACGAAAACCGTGGTCGTTTGGTAATATCGCGGATATCGGCAAAGGAAAACACCGCTCTGCAGATTTCGGATAATAACATAATGCCCATAATCGGCGCACTTTTTTCATAGGCAGGACTGCGAAGAGGGAGGTTAATCAGGATAATTTCCTTGTTTTCAATGGCAGTTCTAAAATCAAAGGTGGCGTTTTTCTGGCAAATGATGTTTTTAATGGTGGTCTGCCTGAGTAGTTCTCGTACTCGACTGACCAGGGGATCGCGCTCTTTTTGCCTTACTGAGGCCGATTTAGTATTGTAATCCTGCGTCCAGTAGTTCTTTACCTCGCGGTTTTGCAAATGGGAAACGAACTGGCTGCGCCGTGTATCATCCTGCAACAGGGCAGGGATATCTGCCATTGTTGCCCCTGGGTTTTCTATCAGGGTATCAATCACATTCTCTAACAGCGTACCAAAGTATCTGCCTCCGACCGTTTCCGGCCAGATCCGCTCAAACATATGCGCGACCCGATTGCGGGTAATATCCCGCTGCTCATCGTCTTTGTGATTGGCGCAGGCAAAGATATTCAGGCCAAAGGGGAAGGCTCGGTCTGATAAATCAAGCAGAAATGTCTTTGCCAAGTATTCTTCAGGAAGCTGCGCAATCACATCATAGAGCAAATCTTCATGCGGGTCGATCACAATGACGCAGGAGCCTGAAACAATGTCTTGGTGGATAAGGGTTTGTAAAAAGGAGGATTTACCGCCTCCCTGAATACCAACGACATACATACTCCGTTGGCGAAGCTCGGTATCAATGGTGACCTGGGTATCGGTCTCACGGTCAGTGCCCAGGATGGTGTGTGCCATGAGGGATGCTCCTTTCTCAAAGCGGAATAAAGAGACAATTGTCGATCTTCGATACAGTTTTATCTATCTCTCTCTATCGGCACATCTGAAGGGAAGAATAGGGGAGTATCTGCTGTTTTTCCCCAAGATGTTGAAAACTTGTGGAAAAGGGAACCAGGCATGAGGAACGAAGTAAAAAAAGGCTGCCTCCCACAAAGGGAAACAGCCAGAGAGCATACTTTTTCGTATGCGAATAACTACAATTGTCGTTAAAAAAGGATTGCGGAGTTAGGCACCATATACTTCAAACTCCCAGAGTGAATATCCCCACTGAGACCCTCGTTGAATGCCCAGCATTCTGACATATCTGCCAGATCCTGACAGATTGGTAAGATCTTCATTACCTCCTTGTCCATTGGTCGTTGAATAAATGGTTGTCCAATTCGTAGCATCGTTTGATACTTGAATTTGGTAGGACTTTCCATACCCTGGGTCCCAATACAACTTCACTTCGTGAATTGCATGTACTGCGCCCAGATCAACATAGATCCATTGGTTATCACTCCAGAGACTACTCCAGCGAGTGTTCATGTTGCCATCAACTGCTGCGACTGAAGTATACCCAGGTGCTGCGGTATAGTCAGATGACGATACTGTTGGTCTGTTTACCGCCAAGTTTGGATAGTATACCGTTCCGACTCGTCCTCCATCAGGCGCATAGGTCACATGGCCTACACTATCCCATACCCCAAAACTGAGGCCTAGTTGCCCTGGAGGAATTGGTGTCCCCCCATTTAACGCAGTCAGATCAGGGGTGCATGAATACACTCCGTTACTATCTGCTTGGGTTGCACTACACAGATTAACGGTAGCAGGATGTCCTGGCCAGAAGCCAGAAAACGTAACCGTGCTAATCGCAGGATCACCTTGTTGTCCTGGCGAAGCTTTCGCAGAAAGCGTTAGCGCGGTTCCTGATGCATAGTTAAATCCCGTGGTAATGGGACTTACCCATTGACCTGTTGGAACAGGCATAGACACACTCCCAAGCATCCCTCCATTGGGACCATAGGTCACGTTGCCTTCGCTGTCATAGACATCAAAGCTAATGCCCATTTGTCCTGCGGGAAGAAAATTGCCTCCAGTGATACTGGTAAAGTTCGTGGTACACGAATAGATGCCGTTTGCATCATGGGTTGCCGTGGAACACAACAATACCGTACTGGGGTGACCTGCCCACCAACCAGTGAAGTTCACGTGGTCGATTGCAGGATCTTGGGTGTTGGTAGTCCAAGCTTTCGCCTGGAAGGTATATGATTGCCCAGAGGAAAAACTAAACCCACTACTGGGGAAGACCCATTGGCCAGTTGGGGCAGGAACATAGAGTGATCCTGTTAATCCTCCTCCTGGAGACAATTTGGCATTACCCGCACTATCAAACACATCAAAACTGAGTGTCATTCCTCCTGGTGAAGGGTACGATCCTCCATTAGCAGCTTTAAAATCCGTTGTACACGAATACACGCCATTGCTGTCATGGGTTGTCACATTCGAACACAGCGGTACCCACGCACTTTGTCCAGGTAAGATCACAACAAAATTGACATGATCGATACTTGGATCGACAGGATTTGACGGCAATGCTTTTGCAGAGATCGTATAGGTATGACCTTTAATATATGAGAACCCATTGGTGGTAGGACTGACCCATTGGCCTGTTGGAACAGGATTCTGGACACTTCCTACTTCTCCTGGGGCGTAGGAAACATTTCCTGCGCTATCCCACACACCAAAACTAATACCCATTTGACCTGCTGGTAATGGATTGCCTCCATTATCTTCTGAAAAATTGGTAGTACACGACCAAACATTATTGGCATCATGTTGTGTTGCCACACATAAGCCAACCGTGTCAGGATGTCCTGCCCACCAACCCGTAAAGGTGACATGATCAACCGCAGGATCACCTGGAGTGGTCGGCCATGCTTTTGCTTGCATTGTATAGGTATGTCCTGAAATGAAGGTAAATCCACTATTGGGGAATACCCATTGCCCACTGGGTGCAATAACAAACACTTTGGCTGAAGACACTGTGTCATTCAAACCAACGGTTGATAAGTCAGGCGTACTTTGCGTGAGCGTCGAATAGTTTCCGCCATAGTTACTATCTCCATAGAGGATAACTCGGGCGTTCTTTCCAACGACCACTGAAGACATCGAATCATTAGGGATTTGCATAGAAGTTTCGTCAGGATAGTTCCCAACGTCCTTATTCCAGCATTCTCCTGTATAATTCGCATCTTTGTAAAAGGTGACTTGGTTATCACCAGGAATACACGCTACGGTCACTCGTGCTGAGGATGTCCAGTTGTTCGCATTCACAACTGATAAATCAGGCGTGTTTGCGGTAATATCAACATTTCCTCCACTAAAGTTTTCGTTTTCATACAAGATGACTTGATACACTCCTGAACCGAGTTTAACAGATGAAATTGTATCATTAGGCAATCCTATTGCATTAGAATCTGCATAGGGAGCCAAGTCTTTCACGACACACTGTCCGCTATACTTGATACCTGTGAAAAAGGCAGCTTGCCCATTTCCTGGCACACAATTTGCAGGGATTTCCTGACCTAACGGGACAGGATCATCAGTGGTATTGGTAACAGGCGTCATAGTAAACTTACTTGAACAATTGTTCATTGACCAAGCAGTTCCATCGTTACCAAAAATCTGGACTTCGTTAAATCCAGCACTGGATGGTCCATCGGTTGGAACAATGTTGACCCAGGAAACGGTCTTAGGTGTGTTCAATGTCACGTCAGCACATTTTGTGCCAAGCGGTGTCATATCGACATCTTTGATGATCGTTCCATCCGAGAAAACAAGATCCAAATGATAGATCGAAGGATCGTGATTAAAAAGCGCAATACTTTGAATCGTTTGCGGACTAGACCACACAAAGCCCAAAGGACTTTTATTCGTTCCTGCCCAACTCGTAGTCAAATCTCCATCAACCACTGCGTCCGTTCCTGCATGATCCCTTGTTGCCAAAGGTGCGAGATTGGTTGCTTGTGCTGGCGGTGTGAACGGCGTGATCTTTAACGAACTGACCCCACCACTACACGCATCTAAAATCCAGGCTTCATCTAAGAAGTAACTGCCGCACTGATTACTATAATTGGTATCCTTGTACAAGGTTACCAGGTAATGCAATTTGTACGTTCCTAAGAACTTAAATGCAAACTGGTTGTATGTGAGGGGAAAAAGATCAGGAATATCAGTGATAACGAGTTTACATCCACCGCTAGTATCAAACCCTCCATTATGAGTAAGTAAGATGCCATTAGCAGTTGATTGATCGACGTTACAACTGGTATCAGGTGTCTGTTCGACACTGATTGACTTGATCTGATCATTCCAGTAGTTTCCTCCCAAATCTTGTTGACTGGTAGTAAACACGCCTGGAGTTCCTGAACGATTGGTTGCTGAATTCACAAACAAGGTGACGCCAGATCCCAATTTAAATGAACTGACATTTCCAGAGAGCCCAAAGGATGACAAATCATTCACTTGGCCTAAACCAAATGTGTGACAGAGTCCTCCATAATTGCCTCCTTCAAAAAGGGAAACTTCCCATTGTCCAGGATTACATGAGTTTTGGACAACCACGCGAATGGTTACCCAAGGGCCAGGGACATACGGTGTACAGGTTTTACATGCTCTGACACTGATGTAATAGGTGCCGGGATTGGTAAAATTGTACGCATATTCTGTTGGTCCTACGCCTCCTCCGAAGATTTTATTCGCTTCGGGATCTGACGTTGGACTTACATTAAAGCTATATCCATCAGGAGTACACGAGCTGGGAGCATTCCAATGGAAGGTCGTTGACCCAGTATTGATGACATCACCATCATGGTGATCGGTAAACGTTGGTGCATCGGTACAGGTTGACCCTGAACCTCCGCCAGAACCAGATGTTGGTGTTGGGGTTGGATCTGTTCCTCCCGAACCACTCGTTGGAGTGGGGGTAGGAGTAGAAGTACCATTATCAACATTGGTTTGAATCCAGTCAATAATGTGCCCAGATGCGACGTTGTTTTGATCCCACATAGGGACTTGGTGGCTCAACATGTTCTGCATATTGAGCCCGCCTTGTGTTGGAACGTTTATGCCACCGTAAGAATCCTCATAAATCTTATCCGCTACATTTTTTAATTCAGCATTAGCAACCTGAATAAAGCAATCATCTATACTTTCAAGGTTAATAAGCTTTATTTTACTTTGCCAATTTGCTTTGCCTTGTACCTTCTGTATAGTTGACGTACCAGGTTTGATTGACTCCATTGCTGGTAAAATGCTTTGACCAATGGTTGCTACCATTTGGTCTCGAATAGAACCATAGCACGAGCCAGGAGTTTGGCTATCGTCCACTCCGTTAACAGGACTGTCGATAGTAAAAATCCCCATAACATGTATAGGCGATCCTCCACATATCGGTAAGCTCTTTGTTGCTGCCCAATAAGAGGCAACTACACCGCCTAAGCTATGTCCAATCAGGTACACATCCTTTCCTTGAATTTCACTGCACTGTGATAGAAAATCATTAACATAGGAAGCATCTACATCCAAAGATTGAAGCTCTGGATCAAACTGACCATAGTCAGAGGATGTCCCTTTGTAGCTAAAATCCTTATATACGTTACCTGCAGATTCAGACCAATGGCTTTTAAGTTCGCCTTTTATTCCCCATTCGCTTGAACTGGCAGTTGAGCTCATTACTCCTTGTAAAAACAAGAAGTATTTCAAATTACTCCCATCAGAGTTTGCAGCATATGCTTTATTTGTTACTGGTGTAACGATAAAGGCACTAAACAGCAATATGATCATAGCAACAGCTACAATCATGCGAGACTTGATAGTCTTCATGCTTTTTTCCTTTTTTAACTTGTTAAAGAACAATAAAAAAGAGAGACTTCTTTGTCTCTCCAGGCATGATTATATACTATATACAGATAATTTGCAATAGTATCTATTTAAAGTATCCGTTATTAGTGATATAATATGTACATATGATAAAGGACATTATTCGTGTTCTTCGCAGATTTGAAAAGAGGATAAGAAACTTTTCGTTGCTTTGGGGACTAATAGAAATATTTTTATATTTCCGTGTATTCAGGGTATTCACCTTTGGGTCTTTGTATGCAAGTCTTGTGATTACACAAATACTTCTTGGATTTGTGATACTTCTAAGTCGTAGAATACGGCTAACAAGCATACCGTACACGATTATCTTGATGGTGAATATGTGTGCTATGCTTTTAGGCACTCTTCTTCTTTTGTTCGTCGGACTCTTTGTGGTTAGCTTACTTCTGTTTCCTACTGATCTTAGGTAACCTTGACTAGCGTTAGTCAGAGTATGTATTATTTCTAGTTTGCTAGATTTTTAAATATGTTATAATAAGCTCTACTTTATCTATGAACATGTTAAATAACAAAATATTATTTGTGGCGGTTGTGGCTATACTTCTACTCGGAGGCTTATTTTCCTTTGTAAGGTTATCAAAGAAAACTACTAAAGTTACTAATTCGCTTGTTTTTACTGACAAGGGACATACCGTTCAATTCCAGTATCCTGCTGGAGCAACTTCTACTCAAATTGCATTTTCAGAGAACTTTAAAATACAATCTTTAGATGCAAGATATGGAAAGCTGAATGCCTTGCATGCTTGGTATATGATGGAAGATGGAATTGCTTTGTTTGATCCTCATATCAGACAGGTTAATCCTCATATGACATGGGAGGAATATAAAAATCAGCAAATAGAAACCATTCAAGAAGATCAATGGAATGTATATAGTAATATCCATGAAATAAGTTTAGGAGGGGAAAAAGCACTTACGTTTGACAAAACAACGAATAGGCTTAAGGCACCAGTAGATAGCAGAACGAATAAAGCCTGGTATCCAAATTCAAAAATGATACAGACTATTCATAATGGTCAACAATATATAATTCGCTTTTCATCATACGATCAAGCAGAGGATACAGATAAAAGTATCGCTAGTGCCTATGCTACATTTGTTAGCACTTTCCGCTTTTTAAAGTAGTTTAACCAATGAAAAAGAACACATCTATAAAAGAAGTGCCTGTACTACCTGCAAGAGCACGGATTGGTCTGCCCTTGTTAGGGTTTGCAGCAATGCCATTTCTCATGAATTTATTTGGGAACTTTCTAACTCATACACGAGTTACGCAAATAGCCAGTAACCAAGAGCGAGGAAGTGGTAGAGTGTATGTATGAAAAATACGTGTAGTAAAGAGTTGTATACAACCTTTCTGAAAGTAACATCACAACGCTATTCAGCATTGAGTTTGTCAGAAGTTTCTCCCATCGAGCTTTCCCATGATAGTATTTCAAGGTGGCTAGCAGATGCCCACTGTCAACCAAAAGAGATTTGGAATCAAGCAAAACCCCAGGTACTAGGAACCTCTGGTGTGTTGCTTGCAGATGATACGGTCTTAGATAAATCACGGAGTGAAAAGATGGCATTAGTGAGGCCACAATATTCAGGCAATGTCCATGATGTGCTTAATGGGATTGGAATGTTGAACTTTTTGTGGGTGAATGAAGATGGAGAGGTATGTCCTGTGGATGTGAGGATTTATGTATCATCTCAATAATTCGGGGGAGAGAAAAGCGATCATCGGGTGGGATGCATGGTGTGGTGAGGTGCAGGGAGAGAGGTCAGCAAGAGCATACGCCTGTTCTTGCTGGGTGAGAGCGCTTCAGTGTTTGCACAATGGA
>WNFX01005432.1_pt1 | contig 14654 bp, 19 predicted proteins | sample 5400111 | NCBI WGS metagenome assembly WNFX01 (sample SAMN13153363, study PRJNA577476) | soil metagenome | isolation source: 40 cm soil or saprolite under grassland replicate 1 | place: USA:California | collected 2016-06-15 | reverse complement strand
CGGGCATGCGATCAACGGCTACCGCTCGTGCCTCCGGCACAGCAAGACGCGCAGCAGACAGCCCCGCGGCGCGGGCGCTGGCCCGGGCCGGGCTCACCGCGCGCGGGGTCCTGTACATCCTCATCGGCTGGGTCGCGATCCTGGTCGCACTCGGCCAGACCTCGCAGGAGGCCGACCAGCAGGGCGCCCTGCAGCTGCTCGCCGCCCAACCCTATGGCCTGGTCTCGCTCTGGCTGCTGGGCATCGGGTTCGCCGGCTATGCGCTGTGGCGCCTCAGCGAAGCCGCGTTCGGGGTCACCGGCGAGGGGTACAGCGCCGGCCCCCGGCTGAAGTCCCTGGCCCGGGGCCTGATCTACGCCTTCTTCGCCTACCTGACCTTCCAGATCATCTCCGGCTCGGGCGGCGGCAGCCAGGCCAGCAGGCAGCAGGACCTGACCGCCAAGGTCATGCATCATTCCGGCGGCCGCTGGCTCGTCGGCATCGTCGGCCTGGCCATCGTGATCGCCGGGCTGGTGCTGGTCGCCGAGGGCATCCGCCGCAAGTTCCTGAAGTTCCTGGAGCTGTCGCAGCTGAGCCCCCGGGCGCGCCGCCTCGTCGAGCTGCTCGGCATGATCGGGACCGCGGCCCGCGGCGCTGTCTTCGCGCTCGCCGGGGGGCTGGTGATCGAAGCGGCCGTCACCTACCAGCCGGCCAAGGCCGGCGGCATCGACAAGGCGCTGCTCACCCTGCGCAACCAGCCGTTCGGCGAGTTCCTGCTGATCCTCGCGGCGCTCGGCCTGATCGTCTTCGGCATCTATGGCCTGTGCGAGGCCCGCTGGCGGAGGGTCTAGCCGAGATGACCGGTATCTCGCGGTGCAGGAGCTGAGCGGGCCGGGCGGCGGCCAGCGTCAGCGACGCCAGCCTGAGATCCTGGTCGCCCGCCGGGCGGGTGCCTGGCTGGTGTGGTGGGTGCTGCTGATGTCCCTGTGGATCATCGTGGACGACTCGATCGCCGTCGATGAGCTGCTGGCCGGGGCCGGGGCCGCGGCCCTGGCGGCGTTCCTCGCCGAACTGGTCACCCACCGGGCAGCTACCCGATTCCACATACGAGTCGGGTGGTGGGTGGCCCCCGCGCTGGGCCTGCCAGGACAGGTCGTTCGTGACATGGTGATCGTCTTCGCGGCCCTGTGGCGGCGACTGGTCCGCGGTGAGCAGCCGCCCAGCGGATTCCGCGAGATCCCTGCCCGCTTCGGCGACGCTACCGCCGAAGGTGTCTCCAGGCGGGTGCTTCTCGTCGGCGGACGGTCGGTTGCCCCGAACACCATCGCGGCAGGGATTGACACCGAGCGCGACGTCATGGTCGTCCACCAGCTAGTGGTGGCCGAGGGGAAGGCTGCGCGGTGAACGCTTTCGTGATTGCGGCCGTCGCCATGCTCATCGGGGTGGTCCCTTGTGGGATCGTCGTCTGGCGGGGCACCGTCATGGAGGCCGTCGTCGGGTACCAGGCCATCAGCTCCATCGTCGTTATGGTGCTGGTCCTGCTGGCGGTGGGCTTTGGCCGCTTGGGGGAGATGGAGCTGCCTATCGTGCTGGCCGTGCTGCTGTTCGGCAGCGGGCTAGTCTTCGTCCACGCCCTGGAGCGCTGGCTGTGATGATCAGGGAGATCTTCGCAGACATTGCCCTGGGGCTGGCCGTGGCCATCGCGCTCCTCTCGTCGGTGGGCGTGCTGGTGATGCGCGGCGTCTACGACAAGCTTCACTTCGTGACCCCCGCTGCCCTGGTGGCCCCCATCCTGCTAACTCTGGCTGTCCTGGTGCATGCGGGTTTCTCCGCCACCAGCGCCGAGACCCTGCTAGCGCTGCTCTTCGTGGTGATCGCCGGCCCCTTCCTGACCCACGCCACCATCCGGGCCGCCCGGATCCGGGAGAAGGGGGACTGGCGCACCGGCAGGCATGGCAGCGCCCACTCCGGTGAGCGACACCGGTGAGCATGAGCGCCCTGGTGGCAGCCACCCGGTATACGGCCCCACTTGGCCTGATGGATGTCCTGCAGGTGACGATCCTGATCCTGGTGGCGGCCGGCGCCACGGGCGCAGTGCTCGTCCGCGACCCAGTCCGCCAGGTCATCGCGCTAAGCGTCTACGGGATGCTGCTGGCGGTGCTGTTCCTGGCCTTCCAGGCACCCGATGTCACGCTCTCCGAGCTCACGGTCGGCGCCGTGGTTCTCCCGCTCCTGCTGGTGCTGACCCTGGCGAAAGTCAGGGGGCGGGAGGAATGAGCCCGGCGGCGCGGCGCTGGGTCTTCCTGGCCGGCGCGGCCGGGCTGGCCGCCTTCTACGTGTGGGGCCTGACAGGCCTGCCGGGCTTCGGCCGTTACCCCGGCCCCTACGGGGACATCATCAACCGCATCGCCGTGGCCCAGACGAAAGCCACCGGCGTGGTATCGGCGATCAATTTCGACTACCGCGGCTTGGACACCTTGGGTGAGGAATTCATTCTTTTCGCCGCCGCCATCGGGGTGGCCACCGTGCTCCGTCACCTGCGCGGCGAGCGGGAGCGCCCGGCCCGCGACGAGGCGATAGACCGGAATGTGCCCGCCGCCAGCGATGCAGTCCGGATGGTGTCCCTGGTCCTGGTCGGGCCCACCCTGCTAATGGGCTGGTTCCTCACCTCGCACGCCCAGACCAGCCCTTCCGGCGGCTTCCAGGGCGGGGTGATGCTGGCCACCAGCTTTGTCCTGATCTACCTGGCCGGGGAGTTCCTGGTCTTCAGGCGGATCAGCCCCATCGACGTCACCGACGCCGTGGGGGCGGTCGGGGCAGGCGGCTTCGCCGCTGTCGGCCTCAGCGCGGTGGCCATGGGGTTGCCGTATCTGGCCAATTTCCTGCCGCTGGGCAGCATCCCCGGCGCGGTGAGCTCCTCCGGGACCATCGCGCTCATCAGCTTCTTCGTCGGCATCGAAGTCGCCGCCGCCTTCATCCTGATCGTGAGCGAGCTGCTCGACCAGACCCTCCTTTTCCGGCAGGAGAGCCGGTGATGGGTATCTTCCCGTTCATTGTGGCAGCGTGGATCCTGATCGTCGGCCTCTACGGCATCGTCACCAGCCGCCACCTCGTACATCAGATCGTCTGCCTGATCGTCGTCCAGTCCTCGACCTACGTGCTGCTACTGGGGGTGGGCTACAAACGCGGGGCGGCCGCCCCCTACTTCTCCGACATCCCGGTGCACACGCCCGCAGTCGACCCCGTGGTACAGGCGCTGGCCCTGACCGACGTGGTCGTAGAGGCGGCCGTGACCGCCCTGCTGCTGGCCTTCGCCATCCAGGCTCACAAACGGTTCGGCACCCTCGATCCGCAAGAACTCGTCCAGTTCAAGGGCTGAAAGCGTCCGCTGTGGACCAGCTGCTGGCCCTGGCCACCGTCCTGCCGCTTCTGGCGGCGGCGGCGATATCGGCGCTGAACATGCTGCTGCGCGGCATGCGGCGCGTCCTGGACGCGGCCGCCATCCTCACCGGCGCCGGGGTCGCTGCCATGCTGGCGGTGATCATGGCCCGCACAGCTGGCGGAGATGCCGTCTACTGGTTTGCCGGTTTCCGGCCGTCTCACGGGATCGCCATCGGCATCGACTTCGCCGTCGGCCCGCTGAGCGCCGGGCTGGCCTGCCTGGCCGCCGTCCTCGTGGTTGCGGCCATGATCTTCTCCTGGCGTTACTTCGAGCAGGTGGCCACCTACTACCACGTCCTCATGCTGACCTTCCTGGCGGGCATGGTCGGCTTCTGCCTCACCGGCGACATCTTCGACCTCTTCGTGTGGTTCGAGCTCATGGGGGTATCGGCCTACGCGCTCACCGCATACCGACCGGAAGAACGCGGGCCGCTCCAGGGCGCCCTGAACTTCGCCATCACCAACAGCGTGGGCGCCTACCTGTCACTGTCGGGCATCGCCATCATCTACGGGCGCACCGGGGCGCTGAACATGGCCCAGATCGGCCGGGACATCGCCCGGTCCGGGCCCGACCGGCTCGTCGTGGTCGCCTTCGTCCTCATCATCACGGGATTCCTGATCAAGGGCGCGATCGTGCCGTTCCATTTCTGGCTGGCCGATGCCCACGCGGTTGCCCCGACGCCGGTCTGCGTTCTGTTGTCCGGCGTCATGGTCGAACTCGGGCTGTACGGGATCGCCCGTGTCTACTGGTCTGTGTTTGGCTCTTCGCTCGGGCACCGGGCCATCATCACCGGCACCTTCCTGGCGCTGGGGCTGTTGACCGCCGTGGTCGGCGCCTTGTTCTGCTTCCGCGAGCGGCACCTCAAACGCCTGCTCGCGTTCTCCACCATCAGCCACGCCGGCATGTTCCTGACCGGCATCGCCCTGCTCACCCCGCTCGGGCTGGCCGGCGCGGCCATCTACGTGGCCGGTCACGCCCTGGTAAAGGCGGCGCTGTTCCTGTGCGTGGGTATCGTCTTGCACCGTCTCGGCTCGGTCAACGAGACCTGGCTGCACGGCCGTGGCCGTCAGCTGCGGGCTACGGGCGTGGTGTTCACCCTCGCTGCCCTGGGACTTGCCGACATGCCCCCATTCGCCACCTTCCGGGGCAAAGGTTGGGTCGAGGCAGCCGCCACCTCGCACGGCGTGGCGTGGATCGGTGTCGTGTTCATCGTCTGCTCGGTGCTGGTTGGCGGGGCCGTCCTGCGCGTGGCCGGAGGCGTCTTCTACGGCCTGGGCGACCCGCCCAGCGAGGATCCGCAGATGGCGGCGGAAGCTTCCGAGGAAACCGGCGAGACCGACCAGGCCAGGCAGCGGACCCCCCTTACCATGATCATCCCGGCCGCTGCGCTGGTGGTGGCCGGCCTGGTCATCGGGCTGCTGCCCCATATCGGCGCAGCCGTCCAAGCGGCAGCGGTGCGGTTCCAGGACCAGACTGCTTACAACGCCACCGTCCTGTCCGGCGCACACGTCGCCCATCCCGCGGCTATCTTTCCGCCCCAGCCCACCGGGATCACCGCGGCAGATCTGGTCACCGGCCTGGGCTCGGTCGCCGGGGCGCTCATCCTGGCCTTCCTCGCCCTCTACTGGCAGCGCCTCCCACTGCTGCGCCATGGCTTCGAGCCGGGTGCCGACCTGGTGCGGCCTATCCGGCGCTTCCAAAGCGGCGTGGTCAACGACTACGTGACCTGGATTGTGATCGGCGTGGCCTGTGTGGGCGGCACCCTGGCGCTCTCCATCTGGTAACAGTCCAGCCTTCGGTCAGTCGCCGGCACGAGGACTTATCGGGGCATTCTCAGGACGGTCCGCTCATTTGTGACCCCGGTGGCGAGATCCCCGGCGTTCTCCCAGGCTGACGACAGCAAGCCGACGTACCACGTCAGCGGCGCGCGGCACAGAGTAGCTGCGGTATCGCTGGAGAGGACGGTGTGGTGGAACCGCATTCCGTGCCGGGCTATGCCCGTTGACAAGTTGCGGCATGCTGGAGCGTCCGAGGCCGGTCAGCGGGATCTTCAGTGCGCGGCAGCCGGGCCGGGCGGGCTCGGCCGACCGGGGCCTCAGGCAGATGAACGGGTGCTGGCCCCGGATGACCGGATGCGGGAGGCGCTGAGCGTCGCTGCTGTGCAGGCGGAGGAGACCGGTGGGCTGGGCCGCCCGGGGCGCCCGGTGAACAAGCGCTCACCGTTCTTTATCGGGATGATGGCGGCGGCGGGGGTGGCGGTCACCTACGGCGTAGTCGAGTTGGTGATTAGGGCCCGGTCGGTGCTGGTGCTGATCGGCCTGGCGCTGTTCATTGCGATCGGGCCGGATCCGGTGGTGGAGTGGCTGACCCGGCGCCGGGTGCCGCGCTGGGCGGCGGTGGTGATCATCCTGCTGGCGGCGCTGGCGATCGTCGCCGCCTTGGTGCTGGCAGCGATCCCGCCGCTGGTCGCCCAGACGAAGCTGCTGGCCGCGCAGTTCCCGCAGTACGTGCAGATACTGGAAGCCACAACTCCGACCTGGGCAGGCTCAACGCCCGCTTTCATGTGCAGCAGCAGCTGACCCACCTGCTGACCAGCAAGGGAAGTGCCCTGGCCAGCGGGGTGCTGGGCGCGGGAGCGTTCGTGCTCAGCGCGGCCAGCTCAGCCGTGATCGTGGTGGTCCTGGTCATCTACTTCCTGGCCGACCTGCCGCGGATCAAGCTGTTCGGTTACCGGCTGGCCCCGCACTCCAGGCGCGCACGGGTCATCCTGCTCGACCTGATCCCGGTGATCGGCTCCACCATCGGCGGGGTGGTGGTCACCCTGGTCGCGCTGCCGGTGTCGCTCCCGGTGGCCATAGCCACCTTGTGTTTCTACATCCGCTACCGGCTGGCCGAGGACTACCTGTTTGTCCCGCGCATCATGGCAAGACCGTCCGGGTACCCGGCATGGTCTCCGTGGTCGCCGTCCTGGTCGGCGGCACCCTGATGGGACTGGTGGGGGCGCTGATAGCGATACCTGGGGCCGCCGCCCTGCGGCTCCTGCTGCACGAGGTCGCCTTCCGGCGCCTGGACCGCAGCTGAGCGGCTCGGACCATCCGGCCTGGGCCGCCCGGCCGCTGTGGCTCGCGGCGATGGGTCTTGGTGGCGCTGCGCTAAGGGGAGGGGACGCTTGCCGGGCCGGTGGCGTGATGGTGTGAGTCGTAGGTGGCTGGGGGGAGCTCGTCGAGCACGACGCCCTGTGGCCCGATCGCGAACTTGCGGACATGGGGTCATGGCGGCTGGCACGGGTTTTGATGACGGCTATCGTCCGGCTGATCGTGTCGTCTTCGCGCTGGTAGCCGAGCATGACCACGTTGTCAGAGAGCGGGGAGGCGGCAGAATCGGAGATGCGGTCGGCGCCGAACAGATGCGGGATTTCCAAAGTCATCAGGACGCTGACGCCTTGCCGGGAAAAGCGCTGCAGGGCCGAGTAGATGAACTCCTGAAAGCGTATCTGATCCCCGGCCGATATCCGCAGGTCCGCGAGGCTGTCGATGAGGATGCGCCGCGCCTTGGTCCGCTCGACGGCGTCCATTAGGTCGTAGACCCATTCGTCGATGTAGATGTCGACTGGCGAGCGGTACATGACTTCCACGTTTGGTTCGCGCAGCGACCAGCCGAACCCCGCGAGCACTCGCTGAAGCTGGGTGGGGTTCTCCTGCAGAGTGGCGATCACCCCTGGCGTGCCCCGTTCATCACAAAGTGCAAGCCCATGAGCGTTTTCCCGGAGCCGGAGGGGCCAGCGATCAGGGTTGAGGCGCCCGGCCAGTAGCCGTCGGCCAGCATGTCGTCCAGGGCGGAGATTCCCGACGAGAGCCGGATGTCGCCCAGTGGGTAGTTCTCATCGATCGGGGCGTCCGCGAGCCGGGGGAAAAGGCGCAGCCCGTTTGCGGTGAGCCGGTAGGCATGCTGGCCGGAGCGGAATGCGCTGCCACGGAGCTTCTTCACCTGAAGGAACCGGGCCTCCCGCTGCCCGATCCGTTCGGAGGTGAGGTCGAGAATCGCATCGGCCACGGCGAACTCGGCCATGGAGGCGATCTCGGCGTCCTCGTACTCGCCCACCCACAAGCTCGCCGCCGGGAACGCCCCCAGCCGCGCAGCGAGTTCGTGGAGGAAGTTGCGGAATTGGCCGTAGCCGGCGGCGAATGCCTGCAGCGCCTTGAAGCTGTCGATCACAATCAGTCCGGGGCGGCGTTCTCTGATGATGCGGCCGAGTTGCTCGGTGACACCTGTGAGCCCATCTTGGTTGACGGTCGCCCCGAGATCTTCATAGAAGTCCGATGTCCCGATCGCAGCGGTGTCGAAGAAAGCCAGGCTCTGGCCAAACCGCACGATCTTCTCCAGCGGCTCAGAGACGGTGGAGAAGTACACCGCAGGCCGCTCGGGCCGCCCGTTCCGGAAGGCGTACTGCTGGGCCAGGATCGTCTTGCCGGCGCCGGGGCGGCCCATGACCAGACTGATGGCATTTGCGGGCAGGCCGCCGCCCAGGACCTCATCGAGCGGTGCGTGCCCGCTCAGTAGCCGGTCACCCACGCAAGACCTCCTGGCTGTCATTGACCAGGAAGGCGCTCGATCCCAGCAGATCCCTGACCGTGGACACAAACTGCAGCGGTTCCAGCGGTTTGAGCAAGAACGCATCGGCCCCGGCTTCGATGGCCTGATCCTGGCATTCCAGCACCGAGACCGCGACGACCGGCACGTCGCGGTTCTGCTTAAAAAAGCGGCACAGGCTGAACCCCGCCCCCCCAGAGATCAGCAGCTCGACCACCACCAGCGACGGCGAGTTATCGAGGAAAGACTGCCTGACGGCTTCGTCGCCCAGCGCCACTTCCACCTCGAACCCTTCGGTCTTCAAGAAGTACTCCTGAAGCTCGGCGGCGTAGGGGTCACGTTCGGCGAGCAGGATCAGCAGGCGCGGCGGGTGCCCACCGGCGGCAACCATCGGCAGCCCAGTGCCCATCCGCTCTGCCAGCAGCCGGTGAGCATCGGCCGCGCTCATTCCCTCGGCCATGCGCATCTTCACGAACCGGAGCTGCTCGACCTGGCTGCGGCTGAACAGGCGATGACCGCCCGCGTTGCGGTCCGGCACTACCAGCGCGTAACGGTCTTCCCAGGTGCGAAGGGTGGCCACCGGCACGCCGACCATGCGCGCGACGGCGCTGATGCTGTAAATCGGCCGGCTGCCCGGTCCCTCCATGCCGGCCATTCTAGCCGCCTCCAGCCAAGGCCTCTTCGATCCAGCTCTCGAGATTCGGCAATTCTTCTTCGCTACTTCGTCAACGGACGTCGTTCTTCGCCTCTTGAATGAGGTCAGGTGACTAGAGGCTGAAGAGCATGGAGTCAACCTGTCTGCCTCCTCCGCAGAGCTCGGCGATGACGATGGCCCGGCACGGTAACCCCACACTCGGTGACCGCTTCTGGCTGTGGCGCAGCACCATCTACCTGCAGTACACAGGCCTGAACTCCTCTCAATCGGTAGAATGAAGGCAGCTGGTCGGTCACGATGAGCATGCGCATCTGCTGGGATGACCACTGGGCATCTGCCGGGCTGAGGTCGCCGGTCAGCGGGGCTCCGCTGCCGCCGCAAGTCGCCTGCGATGGCCTGCCCAGGCCTCTTCATAAGCTAGACAGTTGCTGTTGCGCGCGGGTAAAATCGCGGCAAGGTTGACGAGCCAGCCGGTCCGGCGTTCTGAGTTGCCTGCGTCTCGTCACCTGGTGCTGACCCCCGGCTCCCCGGACGCGGCCGGTATCACGGGCGGGAGGTGGGCATCGATGTCTGTTAGCAAGTATCCCTTCCAGATGGCTGGCGGTGTGCCGGTGGTCACAGCGCCCGCCGAGATCGACGCCACCACGGCCGACCAGCTACGGGCGATTCTCCTCGAATGGCACACCCGCGGGCACGCCACGGTGGTGGTGGATATGACCGGCACCCAGTTCTGCGATTCGGCTGGGCTGAGAGAGTTGGTGCGCGCGCACAAGCGGGCGCGAGCCGAAGGCGGCGAGTTGCGCCTGGTCCTGCCCGCTGATGGCGCCGTTCCGCGCGTCTTCACCTTCACTGGCCTTGACCGCCTCATCCCCCACTTCTCCGCCCCGGAGCAGGCCATGGCCCAGGTCCCCGCCGCGGGCCGGCCCCGGCGCCCAGGCCCTTACCCGGGACGCGTAACCGCGTCGGCCGGCCCGCCAGCCCAGGTCCAGCAGCACGGTGTGGTGACTGATAGCCGCAGCTGTGAGCGGTGCGGTGCGGTGTTTGTTCCGCAGCGTGAGCACGCCCGGTTCTGCAGCGGTGACTGCCGGGCCGCATGGAACCGCGAACACATGGGTGATTCCGCGGTCGAGGCGAGCGCGCTCGCCTGGTCGCTCACCGCGATGAGCGAGGCGATCGCGCGGCTTCCCGGGATGAAGATATGGGACCGATCGCGGGCGTTCGCAGCGATCGGGGAGGCAGTGTGGTGGATCACCATGGTCGACGCCACGCTGGTGCGCCATCACCTGGGGGTCTATGGCACCGTGATGGCAGCCCAGGTCCCGGCAGAGCGCCGGCTGGTCGAAGAGACCCTGGCTGGGCTGCGTTTTGTCCGGAACTGGATCGGCCGGGACGCCGGGCTGGGTGAGGTCATCGAAGCCGGCGGGATGGGCGCGGGTAACAGGCGTATTACGGGCTGGACATGGAAGGGCGTGCCAGAATCGGCGCTCGCCCCGCTGCCGCCTCGCGGGCAGGCGTGGGAGATGGCACGGTACCGGGCCTACCAGGCTCACCTGGCGGGCCACACCATCGGGCAGACTCTCGGGCGGGCCGTGACGTTCCTCACGCTAACCGGCACGAACGCCGCCTCAACCACAGTGACCCAGGGGGAGGCCTCGGGGTGACGATACATGTCAGCCGCGCCGACGTGGAGGACAGGCTCCGCGACATCCAGGCGATCATGGACGCCGCCCTGTCCCGGCTTGACGATCATGACTTGCTCGCCGAGCTGCTGGAGCGTGTCAGGGCGATCTTGCAAGCTGACACCGCCGCGGTCCTGTTGCTGGACTTCTCGTCTGGTGAGCTGATCGCCACGGCGGCCGCGGGGCTGGAGGAGGAGGTGCGCCAGGGGGTCCGGATCCCGGTGGGCCGGGGCTTTGCGGGGCGGATCGCCGCCGAGCACGAGCCGGTGATCCTCGATCATGTGGACCACGACACGGTGCTGAACCCGATCCTGTGGGGGAAGGGGATCCGCACGTTGATGGGCGTACCTCTGATCGCCGGCGGCAAGGTGATCGGTGTGCTGCATGTCGGCTCACTGACGGCCCGTGAGTTCACCAGTGAAGACCTTGAGTTGCTGCAGCTGGCCGCGGACCGGGCGGCCACCGCGGTGCAGTCGCTGATGGTGCAGGACGACCGCGTCGCGGCGGCGGCGCTGCAGCGCAGCCTGCTTCCTTCCGCGTTCCCGGCCGCCGACGGGGCGCAGATGGCCGTCCGCTACGTCCCGGGCGAAGGCACGGTCGGGGGTGACTGGTATGACGTGTTCACCCTCCCTTCCGGGCAGCTGGGCGTGGTGATCGGCGACGTGGCCGGCTCTGGCCTGCCGGCGGCGGTGATCATGGGACGGATGCGCAGTGCGCTGCGCGCCTATGCCCTGGATACCTGTGATCCGGCGGAAGTCCTGTGCAGGCTGGACCGCAAGATGCAGCATTTCGAACCCGGTGCCCTGGCCACGGTGGCCTACGCGGTGTTCGACCTGGGCCTGGACCGGGTGCACATCTGCTCGGCCGGGCACTATCCCCCGGTCATCGCCGCCGCCGGGAAGCCCGCGGAACTGGCCGATGTCCCGGCTGGCCTGCTGATCGGCGCGGCTCCCGGTGCGCAGCGGCGGGTGGCCACCATCGACATCAGCCCGGGCACCCTGATGTGCCTTTACACCGACGGCCTGATCGAGCGCCGCGGCCACCCGATCGACCACGGCCTGGCCCTCCTGTGCCAGACGGTGACAGCCCAGCCGCCCGATGCCGCCTGCGCCGCCGTGATGGCTGCTCAAGTGGGCAACGAGCCGGTCCGTGACGACATCGCCCTGCTCATGTTCCGGCGTCCGCCCTCAGGAACGCAGTAGCCATGCCCACCGAAGACTGCAGGGTCCGGTGGGTAGGTCCGCATGCCGTGGTCGCGGTGCCCGCCGAGATCGACGCTGTCAATGCCGAAAGGATCCGCCAGGGGCTGCTGTCGGCGGTCAGCCTCGGCGCGGCGGTCGTGGTCATCGACATGACCGGGACGACGTTCTGCGATTCGGCTGGAGTGCAGGCCATTATCGCCGCCTACAGGCAGACGGCAGAGAACGGCACTGAGCTCCGGCTGGTAGCCACGGCGGTGCTGCGCATACTCACAATCGTCGGGCTCGGCCAGGTGATCCCCATCTACCCGACCCTGGAATCGGCCCTAGCCTGCGTGTCTGGATCTGACGCAGGTCTTCCCGCGGGCATCACGGTAGTAGGCGGTGTAACGCTCCTTCCCGTTCTGGTCTAAGCGCTTCCGTGACCATCCCATGAAGATCACTTCCGTCAAGATCGTTTGACCGCAGTTTGACCGCAAACCAGGCGTCAGGACCCGGCATCAGCTGGCATTCGATAACACTCGAAATAGGCTGCTGACCTGGGGGTCAAGGGGTCGCCGGTTCAAATCCGGTCATCCCGACGCAGTTTGCAGCTGCACTTCCAGGCCCGGACTTGTCATCGGCCTGGTGATCGGTCCCCTCACGGACCCGTGCTGCACGGCACCGTGCCCCGCCCATCATCGACCAGGAGCGCCGGCGCGGTGTACCGGATCCGTTGACAGCCACGCATTCGCGGCCATGACCCCGTCACCGACGGTGAGCATCTCCGCCACGGCGGCACCGTGCACGCGGCTCCCTGCCGACTATGCGCTGCATGTCGATGACAAGTTCGCCGCAGCCGAGCGGCACAGAACTGCCACCGTCTCTCTCCTGTGCTGCCTTCTGCTGCACAAGCATCACATCGCATACGGCATCTCCGGCCGGAGGCAGGCTCGTGCTCGGCCAGGGCGCCAAGCAGATGGGAAGCCATGATGAGCCGCAACGCGGTCCGTCGTGATCGAAGCGCGCCTGCAAAACCGGCACGACTCTCCGCTGCTGGCCCCCACCTTGCACGCCGCTAGCGCGCAGCTGGATCACCTCCCGCCCACCGATCGCACCTGCCACCTGAACCGCGGCTTTGACAGCCAGCTCACCCGCCAACTGCTTGACCAGCTGGGCTTCGACGCCCAGATCGCCCGCCAGGGTATCCCCGCTCCCATCCAGGGCGGCGCCCGCTGGGCCGCTGAGCGAACACACTTGTGGATGAGCGGCTACGGCAAGCTGCGCCGCTGCACCGAGCGCGACGCCAAGATCGTGGACTTCTACCTCTACCTCGCCGCCGCGCTTGTCGCCATCCGCCAGCTCATCCAGCGAGCCCGCAAACACCATCGCGGGGACACCCTCCCGACGGCCAAGCGGCTGAAGTGACCTTTATTGTCGGGCACTCTAAGCCGACCTGTCGGTGCCGTCATCGGCAGTGGGGAGGGATGTCCCGTACTCCTGTGGGGGCAGAAGGGTTCGGGGTTCTGCTCCACGCGTGGTAGCCGCAAAGCCGCCTGTCACCCGACGACGACCGGGGGTCTCGCCGGTGAGCATGAGTGAGTCCAGTAACGCACATCTGAAGGTGGCACATGAAGAACGTAGCGGTGGGGGAAGCGCCTGCGGCGCGGGCGGCGATCGCCTCGCAGGCGATCGAGCTCGTCAAGACTTTCGGCAGCGGCGAGGAGTCGGTCCGGGCACTCGATGGCGTGACCGTCGAGTTCCCGTCCAAGCGTTTTAGCGCGATCATGGGACCGTCCGGGTCCGGCAAGTCCACGCTGATGCACTGTTTGGCCGGGCTTGACGCACCGACTTCGGGGACAGTGCTGCTGGGCGATGTCGAGCTGGGTGGCCTGTCCGACCGGGCGCTCACGTTGCTGCGTCGTGAACGGGTCGGCTTCGTGTTCCAGGCGTTCAACCTGGTCCCGACCCTGACGGCCCTCGAGAACATCACGCTGCCCATGACCTTGGCCGGGGTGAAGCCCGATCAAGCGTGGGTCGACACCGTGATCGACACGATGGGCCTGCGGGACCGCCTGTCGCACCAGCCCGCTCAGCTTTCCGGCGGGCAGCAACAGCGGGTGGCGATCGCGCGGGCGCTGGCCAGCTGGCCGCAGGTTACCTTCGCCGACGAGCCGACCGGGAATCTGGACTCCAAGAGCGGCGCCGAACTGCTCGGCTTTCTTCGCCGGGCGGTCGACGAACTCGGCCACACGGTCGTGATGGTCACACACGATCCGGTCGCGGCCGGCCAGGCCGACTCGGTGGTGTTCCTGGCGGACGGGCGGATCGTTGGGCGCCTGGATGACCCCACTCCGCAGCGGGTGCTCGACCGAATGAAGGCGCTGGGGGTGTGAGGAAACCGTGATTGGAATTGGACTCAAGCAAGTCTGGGCCTACAAACGGCGGCTGATTGGCACCTTTCTCGCCGTCTCGTTCGGCGCGGCTTTCCTGGCCGGGACGCTGTTGCTGGGCGACACGCTGCGCGCCAACTTCGACCGGCTGTTCTCCCAGGCCAACAGCAGCACTGAAGTGCTGGTGCGGGGCGCCACCAAGGTGGGCACCATCGGCGGGCGCGACATCAGAGCGGGTGTCGGCGCCGCTCTCGTGAGCCGGGTCTCGAACGTCGCCGGTGTCGCCAAGGCTGAGCCGTACATCGAAGGCCAAGGGCAACTGCTCGGGCGCGGCGGCAAGGGCATTGGCGGCAACGGTCCGCCCACCTGGGCAGCGAACTGGGTTTCGGAGGCTGGCCTCAACCCTTACCGGCTCGTTGCAGGCCACGCTCCGCAGGCTGACAACCAGGTCGTGATCAACCGGGGGGCCGCCAAGACCGGGAACCTGCGGCTGGGAGACACCACCACGCTGGTGACGCCCCGGCTGGTGCGGGTGGTCATCGTGGGGATTGCGACTTTCGGAACCGCCGATGGTTTTGGGCCGTCGACGTTCACCGGAATGACGCTGCACGCCGCGCAGCGCTATCTCACCGACAACCCGGGCCAGGTCAATAGCATCCTGATCCAGCCATCACGGGGGATCTCGCTGCCGCAGTTGCTGAGCCGGCTGCGCCCGGTGCTCCCCGGCGGCGTTCAGGC
>WNFX01004140.1_pt1 | contig 14655 bp, 18 predicted proteins | sample 5400111 | NCBI WGS metagenome assembly WNFX01 (sample SAMN13153363, study PRJNA577476) | soil metagenome | isolation source: 40 cm soil or saprolite under grassland replicate 1 | place: USA:California | collected 2016-06-15 | reverse complement strand
TTGTTAGGGCGAAGAGCTTTGCCGATACGGTGCTTAGAGCGCAGATGGTCAGCTTCCTAGTCAGCTACGGCATGGCGATGCTGGAGAAAAAGAGGGAGAAGATGTTCCTTATCCCTCGTGATCCGCCGTTCTCTACTGGACAAGGTTCGCCGTTGAGTCTTCCGATTCCGATCCCCATGGAGGCTGTTGTGCCACGGGCGAAGTGACAAAGGAACAGTCCTACTATCCTGAGAGGGTGAAGAGGGCTGCTCACATGCTCTTCTTCAAACGAGGACGGGTCCCCGGTGCTAGATCCTGGGAGCTGAAGACGGGTCTCGGGAAAGAGTACCTCAAAGTGTTGGCTCAGCTGGACGAGGCATTGAAGGATCTTGATCTCGAGGTGAAGAAGGTCGAGTCGCAGACTCTGAGCGATTACAAGCCGGGTCCGGATGGGGAGGAGGAGATGAGATACTTTGTCCGGTTGAAGGGGACCTTGACTCCGAAGGAGGCGAGGATGACTGGGTGGCGGATCGACAACCTGGCCGCGCTGGTAGCATGTATGTCATTGATTGTTTCGAAGCAGGGGAAGAGTGAGCGGAAGGAGCTTGAACAGATTATTGGAGAGAAGGTGGGACGCTGGAGAGCGCTTACTCTTACGGATGCGTTTCTACGATCCGGCTATTTGGAAGAGGATGAGGAGGGGCTGATGAAGATAGGCTGGCGGACGAGGGCGGAGCTGGATTTGGAGAGTTTGATGATGCTGATTGCCGAGTCGAAACCGAAAGGGGTGATATCTGAAGAGGAGTCTGGGGATGTTTCGGAGTCCGGTGAGCCTGCAGAAGTTGAAGGGCCCGCTGAGACTGCCGAGGCTGAGCTTGACGATCAGGCTTCTACTGAAGGCTGAAGCTTCTCAAGATATTTCGCGCCCTGCGGAGCGACTTTTGCACAGTATTCCGGGAAGGATAGTATCTTCTCGTCCCATTCCGAGAGTCTCTCGGGTTCGAGTCTCAGCTTTCCACGCTCCTCATGGGTTGTTCCCCAGAGAAGCATGTAGCGTCTGTCCGTGTAGCCGCCGGTGGGTATGCCGGTGATATGGTTGAAGAGGACGTTCACCTTCTTCCCGTCGAGCTTTGATGGGAGTATTGGCTTGTCGAGGAGTATCTTCCTGTCCGGGGTTAGTTGGTAGTTGGTTGTTACGCTGAAGGGGTAGCCGTCGTCGCCGATGGTTGTGAGGATTGCGTATCGGAACTGTGCGAGCCGCTTATAGTCGATTTCTGGCATTTGTGTTAGGCTCCGTAGACTTCTGGTTTCTGGCTCGTGTCTCCGTTCTTCCATGCTGTTATCTTCTTAGGCTCGACCTGGACGACTACTCGTTTCCAGAACCAGCCGAACTTTTCCCGTTCCGCTAGATAGGCGTCGATGTAGGGCTCCTTCTTCCGCCAGTATGAGAGATACTTCTCCCAGCCATGGTCAAGGTCCGCGTCCTCGGTGGTGGCGTTGCCTTGTACGAGGATGACGTGTTTCCCACTCTTGGTTCCTTCCGGGTTGGAGAAGAGCATCGAAACCTTCGGATTCTCCTTCATATGCTCAATCTTCCTAGAGAAGAGAATGCTAGAAGTTACGACTAGTTTGCCAGTGTCGGGGAGGTAGAATGGTAGTAGCGGGAGGGTGACGGGTCTGCCATTCTTGATGGTTGTGAACTCACAGACAAGATAGCTGTTGAACGTGTCCTGGACCCAAGACGGTACCGGGATCAAACCTAATTCGGTTGCGAACTGCTGGGTCTGTTGATTTAAGCTCCCTGTCAAGACTCTCAATCATTACAGAATGAAGCAATAGAGTCGATAAGACAAAACGGGATAATACCCGTCTGCCTTCGCGTGGTTAGCCTAGAACCGGAAATAGGAAACCCCGGATCTGCGCCGCAAGACTAGCACGCATACCTAATTTTCCAGATTTTCGGGGTCCGCAGGATTTAGCATAGAAATGAGGTCGAAGACGGCTGGCTTATCCTTTGACGACCCGGGAGGATTAACATGATCACGAGCATGTTTCCAATTCTAAGGCAATTCCAAGGCAATATGCAGGGGACTTCAAGCCTTTCAAGCTCGCATGCCATACGTGAGGCTCTCCCCACCGACGACTTATGTTGGCCCGCACAATCGAAGCCCGTTTCCCGGACTATTCCTTTTGATTGTCCCGCAGAAACTTGATCAATTCCATGACCTGTTTGATCGATTCAGGATCCTTAGCCTCGATTGAGATGTTGAGATTGAAGGGAGAGAATGCATCCGACTTTAGACCAGCTCCGCTGGGGCTGGATTTGAGACCTCCCTTCGATTCGGCTCTCGTTGACTCTTTCGCCTGTCTGGTTTTTCTTTCGGTTAAGCCGGCGCTTCTGCTAACCTTCGGCTCCTCAAGAAGATCGGATGAGACGAACTCTCCTCTAGCAAGCAACGATATCAGACATCTTATGCCAGCTTTGAAAGGTGCAGACACGTCGCCCTCTTCGTCTTCTTTCAGCCGTGCGAGGGTCTTGATATGATTGAATATGGCATCGTAGTTTAGACCAGTGCCTTCCACTTGCGAGAATCCAATAAGTTCATTCAAATGCGATTCTGGTAGAATCTCCTTCAGAATAGCCCCTGCCTTTTGGAGGTCGCCGCTACCCAGCTGCTTGGCATACTCGGCTCCTTTCGCTGAAAGTGTGAATCCCTCATCTCCTTGCTGTTCCACGATCCCGATCGCAGCCAAGAATCGAATGTTTGGCGCCACAGTTCTAGCATGTATTCCGGCTATTCTTGATACATCGTCCACAGAGACAGGACCCTTGTCCGCCTTGGCGGCGAAGCAAGCCTTGGTTATCTTGTCGAGCTTCTCTAGAGACAGATTGAATGGGATAATCCAGCCAGTGGGCTCTTCCACTTCTTCCGCGAGCGCTTCACTCAGTTGTACCTGTTCTGCAGCTTCGGACATGAAGCCGGTGCTAGGTTACCTCGGTTAAAAGGATTCTTAGTCAGAACTCCTGTTTTCTCTGTGTTATGTACAGGTAAATGGTACGTATTGCGATAGAAACAAGCAAAGTGCTCGTTAGAGCCACCTTCATCGAGATGGTCCAGGGCTGTCCGGTTTCCGAATCAGGGTTATGATGGGTCATGTTTCTCACGCCCACCATTCCACGACAGAAATGCCACAGATTAGCGGCGAGATCACCATTGGAGTGTAACCCGTCGATCCAGTCCATGAGGCCCTTTGGCTTCGAAACGTTAACCCCTCTATCGGAAGCTATGGTATGGACGAACCTTTCGTAGATGTCTAATGACCGTCCAGCAGACGGCTTTGGATCCGTCTCGTAGTTCCTGAGAGCTTTTGCCATATCATCTAGCTTGATATTGTTCTTGTCGAGATAGGCGAAAATTTCTGGTCCAAGCATGTCTATTGTGAATAGCTTAGCTTCTAGTTCTGCCTTCAAGGCATCGACCAGCTTCTTGACATAATCGATAAGGAGATTCTCAGTCTGGACCTTGATCTTGAGACCACTGCCTGTCTCTTCTATGAGTTCAGCAAATTTTCCCCATCCTTTGAGGGCTCTCTCCACTTTGTCTGGATTAGACTGGATTCGAAAAATGCCTTTGGTTCTGGAGGCGGCTTCCAAGGAACTGAAGGCCTTGCTCAAGTAATCCGCGTATAATAGGAAAGGGCCATAATTCTGGAGCCCTCCTCTGAATGCCACCCTTAGCTCAGATTTGGTCGCCTTTCTAAGAACATCTCTATGACCCTCGGCACAAACGTATTCTCCCTTAATCAGTTCTGACAGTCCCAACTGTGCAGACGCGACCGCAGCTCTTCTCACATATTCCCCACCAAACTGATTGACATAACACTCTGTGATCTGGCTAACGCTCATTGGTGATGGGGAATTGGCCAAGGTCTTGGCCACATCAGATATGAGATCAGCGGAAACGTCAGGAATCTGGTAGCTCATAGGCACAGTCGACCAAGGGCTTGCAACTTCTCGTAATGTTTAGCTGTTTGGTCAATTAACAAGCCGATAGAAACGAGATGCCCATGCATTAGGCCTTTTCTGGCACACCTTTCCTGTACCAGCCTTCTTCGATCGTTCTACCCATCAAGCGTTCGCAAAGCCTAGTTGCAGTCGCAGCGCGATCAAAAATACCCACAGTTAGCGAGTCAGGAATCGCACACACTCTAGACTTTGAAGGTCACCGAGAACTGGACTAAAGCAACGCTTAGACCAATTGAATAGCTGTCTACATGAAGTCTAGCTGCAATCACCTTAAGCTCCGCTAAGAACCGACTAATTGTTCCTTCGAGCATTCGGAGGATTCTCTCCTTTGCCGCGTCCCGCAACATGTTCTTGACTTCTCTTCCAACTTGCCTAAGGGGTCTGAGCGAATTGTAAACTCGCTCGACACCAGAGTTGACCCAATCAGATACTACAGAAAAGAATTGGAGATTAGCCGTAAGCATCTTAGATTCAATAGTAGTTCTTCTCTGATGGAACTGAGAATCCGAGAGTGCTCCGAATGCTTTTAGGTTCTGAGAATAGCAGTCAAACAGCTCTGAATCTCTAACGTATCTTTGCTTGATCTCTTTCATTGCGGAGTCAAACGCCCTACTGGCGTCATTTGATGCCTTGTCGCCGAACTTGGACAATCGCCCCTTGACGTAATTCTCGTAACATCCAGTCTCATCGTTTTCCATGGGTCTGACTTCTCAGCGGTTTACCCAAACCAGCTCGACGCCACAGCTTAGACAGTGACTCCAGCCAACCACTACACCCTTACCACAGTTCGGGCAGGTCAACTGTTGGCTCCCCAGATTGACATTGACCTGCACGTGGGGTGAAGGCTGGACACTTGGATTCGCGTAACGCGGGTGACCGCTCACCCAGCATCTCATGTCTCTTGGGTCGTACCTGTTGACAGCGAATCCACAATACGTCTCACAATACTGGCAGTATCCCTGCACTACCTTACTCTGGCATTCAGAATTCAAGCATTGAGTCTGATACCATGTGGTCGGTCCGTTGCCGTACTCGGCATTACCGCAGAATGGACAAGGCAATTTCCGCCGCGATCAAACTCTTACTCTGTCCTTGTTATATCTACCGGTTTCTGAGTATAGAATTGCCGTCGCCCAAGGATGACCTACGTTCTCCAGCGTAACAACTAGTCGCATGTCATGAACATCAACCGCATTTTCGGACTTCCCGTACGGTAACGGGTTTGGTAACCGTAAATGGTGACAGAAAGAGAATTCGGCGCCCTCTCACAGGGTTGGCAAGGCGGTTAGGGCGTCTCGGTGAGGGGTGTGGCGCATGCGTCCTGTTATCCGGGGATTCGACCTCCCCCTGAATGTAGCCACTTGCCACAAGACGCATGAAAGGCCCCCTTAGAGAATTGTCGTTGAGTCTGGACCATCTTTCACATTTCTGCCCTTGTTACCACGTTCCTTCTGGTCCAGTGTTAGACTTTGTATAGTCATCAATATCCAGTGACTCCTTATAGAAGGCCTCCCATTTGATACCCAATTCGGTTCTGCCGTATCGAGTCAGCTCTCCCTTCTGCGACCTCTTCACCAAACCCATGCGGATGAAGAGCCCGCTGGGCCCCAACAATTTCTCAAATCCATTCTTGTCACCGAAGAATATGCCTTGACGAAGTGAAGATTCCGGAGCATCGTCAAGAAAAGCTGCTATTGCTGCAAGTACTCTGAATCTAATCTCTGCCTCCTTTCTAGTCGCGGCCTGAAGGGGCAATTATGAAGCGCCGAGTTTGTCGTACAGAGCAAATAGAGACGCGTATTTCCTCTTCAGCGTCGCGTGTCTTCTGCGGAGACGAACGTAGAAGACCACCAACACCGCAACCGCGGCAAGAGTACCGTAGACCCCCACTGCGCCTACAAGCTGGTTAAGGCTGTAATATCCGATTATGACGAATACGGATGTGTAGACTGTTATCAGGAGGGCTATGTACCCTGTTAGCGTAGCTGCAAAACGGAACATCTCAATTCCCTCCATAGTATCTTTCACCACTTCCTTTGCGTTTTGTTTGAAACCGGACATGATCTCTTCAGCCAATGGGTCGTTCAGAGAGGCTGCATTATCCAACCAAATCTTCCTCCTCACTGCATTTGTCTGCGATTCCTGACTTAACCATTCTACTAGTAGCTTTTCCTCGTAACCGAACTAGTGGAAATGTAATCAGAGTTTCACGACAAGATACGGAACTTGTAACATAAGGAGGTGAGAATCAAAACGGCAAGAATTGCGACCCCTCGTGTGACAATGCTGGTATGTGAACACGGCCATCGGACGCCTTTCCTCTGCAACGAATGCGACAGCAGATTCCTTGCAAAGACCGAGAGGGTGACCGGGGAGGAAGCAACGAGAATTATCAAAGAAGCTCAAACCACCTCTGAGGAAGAAGAAACTCCGTTCGATGAAGCTCTTCCGGAAAACTACGTCACAACGAAGCTCAGTGTTAGCGAGTTAATCAGGGAAACCGAGGATTTGCGACTGTATCGTGAGATGGCTCAGAAGAAGCTCAACAACCCGAACGTGTTGTCTTCGATTGAAAAAGCGAAGGTGAAGGGCAGAACTCTCAGCAGTCTTCTTGGAAAGCACCAACAACTAGCAATGAAATGGATGAACACAGACTGGACCTCTCTCGAATTCTTTGAGATAGGTGGACCCATCGATGGCATCGCATTTCCAGGGCTTGCTCAATTCCAAGTAGAGAAACAAGGAGTGTCGGTCTCGCAACAATACAACCTCGCCAGAAAATACATTCACAGGATAGTCTTGGTGGACTCAAAGTTTGGCAAGAGTTCGGTCACACCACTTCAACAATGGCTCATGGAACTGGTCAACAAGGAAAGAGCAGTGCAAGCAGAAGTGTTTGACTGGGCAGCATTTCAAAAATCACTGATGGCTCAGACGCTCGCAACCTACAATGAGAAGCTAGATAATGAGCGAGACCTCGCTGCGTCCAAACCATCACTACCTAAGAAGCCGCAGCAGACGAGGGCAACGATACTGGTGGCCAGCCAGAGGGGTACAGAGGTAAACTAAACCTCCCCTCTGTTTCCTTTTTTCTCATCCTACCGTCCCGAGGAGCGATGTTCAAAGACCAAACTCATTGAAACGTTGAATTCTCCGGTCTGCGCACCTATATAATGACGCGCGAATGGCGATCGAAGAGGGTCCAACAGGTCGCCCGCAGAGTAGCGTTTCGTCTATCAGGGGATAATACGTACTGATTGTCAAAGTCGCCAGAGAAAAGGCCTGCCAGTCTAGCATCACTAAGGACGACTAGTCTAGGATCAGATCAAGTGTCAGCTAGATCTTAGCGGAGGCTCTTTCCTAATTGTATTCTCTCTTTCTGAACTAGGAAATTTTCGATCATCGTTAGAATTTTGTCCTTCGGCTGGTCAGGGTCCAAACTGGTTATAACCAAGTCGGCTCCTACCTTTGGAGCCCAGAGGGCTGCCACTGTAGAACGCGCTTCTTGGCTGATATCTTCCCACCGTTCAGGGGAAGAATCTTGAATCTCCTTGTTGACTTTCCAAGGGGTGTCTCTGACCCTTCCAGACCGAAGCTCTGCCTTCGCATGTTCGACTGCTTTCTCTACTTCTGTCGACCTCAGAAGTTCGACTTTCAGGCCCGTGACTCGCCCTATGATTCTGACCGCTTCTTCGACTGGCACGTCACTCTTGTATTGATCGAGTTCTTGTTGGGCAATTTTCAGTTTGTCCTCCATGGTTGTGTTTCCTCAAGAGCTACTGATTAGCAACATCCCAAGCTTCCTGTTCTCGAAGAAGACTTCTCTGGATCAGTTCGTTTAGGTAGGCAGCCAAGAGTAATAGTCCGTTGTATTCAACTCCGAATTTCCGTCTCTCTCGACCTTCCAGCGCTAGCGCAATGTCCTCCAAGTTCCTGTTGACGTAATCTCTATCTGCATCGCGCAACAGGCTCATGTCCCATTCATCGGGATGTCTGGAAAAGAATCGGAACAGTTTGGCGTTTTGGAGAATATCGCGCATTTCTTCGAGACTTACTCTAACCCGGTTATTGTCTACCGCCATGAGGATCTCCGACAATATGTAGGTGATTGAGGAGACTCTCGTCATGATCGCGGGCAGTCTCTAGAATCACAGTTAAGCCTTAGGTACCCAGTGGTTCTTCGCTCAAATCCATAAGCGCCTTTCCCAAGTTGATTCGGATCTCTCTGTACAGTTGATCTCTCTTCTTATCTGAGTAATTGTCGTAGCTCAGTTCTAAAATCCTGTACCCTTTCTTCCGTAGTAGCGTTCTCGTCTCTTCGTCTTTCAGCATCTGCGAGGTCTTGAGATGGACCGGGCCGTCAACGAACACGAGTAGTGGTCTTGGTTCTACTGGGAAGTAGAAGTCGGCGGTTGTTACTGGTATTTCGACTTGTGTACGGTAGCTTATCTGGTCTTGTTGTAGGTTGATTGCCAGTTCTTGTTCCATCCGTGAGGGGTTGGCGTGCAGTCGTTCGCGCCAGTCGCTCCGCTGACTCGACATCTTTAGAGTTGAGCTACGTTGCGGCTATTGCTCAGACACGAGAACGAAACTGTTGGCCGATTCTATTATCCCGGTAGTCCTTGGGATCCAAGGTTGTTCAATTCTTCAGCTTGCGACGCTCTTTTGTTGGTGGACCTTGGTCTGGAGGGTTTTCTGGAGATTCCTTGCTCTAATTTTTTCTTCTAGAATCTAGTCTTCTCCGGTCCACCTGTGATAGTCCAGTCCAGGCTTCTTACTACTCACGACACCATATGGATCGGATTGTCTGGGACAAAGGAGGGCTCAGGATTTCGGTATTAACAACAATCTTCGCATCCATGCATGCTCTTTATTTTCAGCCACGAAATACATTATGAGTGTGTGGATGTTCCGATAGTTCCGATATTCACAAGGCAGCCTTTCTACTAGGAGTGCGTGTATTTATGACGAGAGACGAATTCCGCTGTCGCGGCCTATTGAGAAGAAGAACGTGGTCAAAGAAGGGACGCAAGCCTAGGCTTCAGACGTCACAGAAAGGATGAACACTCCAGAAATAACTATCTGAAGTTGGGCCACTGGTCACTTGAGGGTCGCACTCATGCCTTTTGGTTCTGCATTTAGCTTCCTATTCAGTTTACCACACTGGGTACAATAGATTCCGTTATCTCTTCGCTTCACAAAGGTTGCTGAATGACACTCTAGGCACTTGAAATATCTGGCAGTCCATGTCTTGTCGAATGGCAGCTCCCTAAGAGAGAGGTATTGCGATCCCCCGAGACGTACTCCACGTCGTCTCCGATAATATGCGAACGAGAGTCTTGAGGCCTTCCCAGTAATCGCAGCTATTCTCATTGACTGATATCTAATAGTACACTGGAATATTAAGATATAGAGGAGAATCTCCAGGTGAAGAAACCAGTTCTCTGCATTAGTGATTCTCTTCCCAGCGATTCCACATACTTTGGCTTGATGTCTATCCCGATGAAGTTTCTTCCCAGCTTCTTGGCCATCACCTTGTAGATCCAGATTGTCTGGGACAAATGACGGACTCAAAATTTCGGACTGAAACCTTGACTCCTCCGTCTTCGGGAGCCGATAGAACACTCTTATCCTGATTTAGGCGCGGTGACAGAGATTCTTGCAAGAGACAATCGACGCCCACGTGCACTTGTCTGCTACCGAATTGTGATCACACTTGAGGAAAGCTCAGCTTCAGCTCGATGTTGGAACTCTCGGAAAGAAACGTGAGAAAACCATTATCGATACGTTTGGGCTACGAGTAACTACTTTCGAACCGATCATGCACTACCTCAATATCTTGTTTGTCGGACATTAACGAGAAGAAAAAGGTCGGGAGTTGGTGCCAAGCGCGGTTGGCTATCAACTCCAGGTTATGTCAAAGGCTGCAAGTACAGCAGTATTGGCGTCCATAGTGGCGCAATAGTCATAGTCAACATTACTTAAGGTGACCTTTTGACCGTTAACGATAGGGGCAGACCCCGGAGCAGGGCAGAGGTCCGAAGTCCGGATGACATAGAGGGCTGTATAGCCAGTAGGCAGAATGAACCTTGGGGTGAACTGGACATGAACCTTTGACTGAAAATTTGTTCTTTTTCCTATTGCTACGGTAAATCCCGGCCTTCCATCATTGCAATTGAAGCGTAAGGCCGCTGCAGTTCCAGATGGGGCTACTCGGCTCTGGTCAAAACTCAGAGTCGAACAGTTCGCGATAATCCTTGGCCCTTGTGCTGCTAACACTTGGACTGCGAAAAGGGTGCAAAACGTCGCGGTAAGGATCACCCCCATTATGATAAGGACAATTCCGCGTGTTCCTCTCAACCTCTCACCTCCACTGAGTCTAACGGCTACTCGACACTCCCTTCGTCATCATGAAACGGTGCCCAGAAAAAAAGGGGGTTTTTGCCACGTTTGCACATGGCCTTTCGGTCAACTCCAAGATACAGAGACTGCGGTTAGGAGGGCGGTGCTGGAGTCCACAGTGGCGCAGTAGACGTGACTGATATTACCCAGCTCGACCGGATGGCTACCATCTCCGTTCAACCAGTGGTAATTGTTGTTGAATAGGTTGCAGTCATGCAGCTCATCTTGTTGCCCTATGGGCAAGCTTGGGTCGATACCGGCCCCCTTGACCCAGATGTGAACGTAGCCAGAAGGCAGTGTGAATGTGGGAGTGGCGAGTCCACCTCCCCCTCCTGCACTGTCACCTACATAGAACGCGCAGTCGTGACCTGAACTCCAGTTAGAGCACAAAACCGGCTCAGCGGCTGCTGAGCCTTCACACTGAAACCGAATCGTTCCTGCAGTTCCGACGGGAGGAATAGGTGTATCCGGGCTGATGGCGAGATTATCGCAGAATGTCGTTAGTTGTATGGGTGTTCTACCAATAGGCGGAAAGTGTTGCGTGACCGTTGTGACAGCTACAACTGCGCCAACAGTGACCGCTATCAGAGCTATTGCACCAATTAACAGTTTTCTTTTCAAACTTTCACCTCCTTCCAACCTTCTCTCCTTGCTGCGGCTCCGGAAGCCCACAGGAATCTTTGCATGCAAAGCATGAACCATCTACCGATCTCTCGAAAGAGAAGAACAGTCGAAGGCTGGTAGATGCGAGGTTGCGGACGATTGACAAGTCACACGGCACCTCCAGCAAACTTGAGACCGCACTTTCCACAGAATAGCGATCCTAGTGGCATCTGTCCTCCACATTGGGGACAGGTTTGCACCTCGCTCTTTGCTAGAGTTGACTGTCCCTTCTTAGGCGAGAGTCCCCGCGCTAGGTACCCCGACGCGAGTATTGCTGAGAGTCCGCCGAGCCCTATGATTGTCCAGAACCACCATTGAGAGTACGGTGAGACCGGGGGCACTGAGGGCGTGGGTTGTGGATTGGGCGAAGACCCGCCCGACCCTATCGTGAATATTTCCATTCGTACGTCTCGTAATTGGGCAACGGCATAGTCTCCGGGATCATGGCCTTGAGACCAGAAGACAAGGTATGAAGGGGCAAAAGTGAAACCAGTGTAAGTGGTGGCACTCCCACCATCAACGGTCCAAATTGTTGTTTCAGATGTAAGATTCATCTCGACACTATAGGAGTGAAAGACCGCGTCGTCAGCGTAACCTGGGACCTTTTTCTCTAAGACCTTAGTTATTCTGTCTCCGGAAAGCGGGGCGTCCGGGTTGATCCACAGTGTCGAGCCGAAGAAGAGGTTTGCGCCGTCATAGCAACAGTCTGTCGCGACGCTGATTTCCTTACTGTCTTTGGGAAACAGTGCGCTTCTGTCGCTCGGGCAGCAAGTCGACGAGGATGTTGTAAGCCCGACCAGAGCTCCGACCCTTGCTCCGTAGGGTCCGTCTTGTAGAGTAGTCGTCATTAGTTGGAAGGAGAGTCTGACTACGCTGACGTTTGTGAAATTTACCCCTAGGGACCATGAGACGGCTACCGCGCCGCCCGATGGGTCCGGTGATTGTACCGTAATTTGGTCAGAGCGTGAGACATTGTGCGAATAAGAACCTACGAGGTACGGCTGAACGATATCTGGATTCCTGAAGATTTGAAGGCTAAGACCCTTCGACGGGCCAACAGCATTTAGAGGTGCTACCCATGAGGTCAAAACAAGTATGAGCAAAATCGGAATAATTCCGTAGGAAACCAAGGAACTCGGCGACTTCCGCGAGTATCTCTCATCCAGGCGCTTGTGACGAGGCAATATTTCATTCACCCCCACAACTTCGCGGTTTGCCGATATAACAGGAATCTAACGTGATGCTCAAGCTGTGAGATAGCTACTAATAGTTACGCGATGTCGTTAGCATCAAGATAGCTCCTTGGATACGATATTCGAATCTCTCAGACCCCTTGTTTGGCCAAAGTTTCGTGAAGAAGGACCCCCTGAATTCGTCCACTCGGTGCTTCTTGGTCACGACCTTCTGGGAACCGGCTCGGAGCTGAACGCTTCAACAAAGTCAGTCCTCGAACTAATCACCCTTGGCTACAGGCCCATGACCTCCCTCGCCATACTGACTGTCCTGAACGACTCTCCAAACACCACCTTCCATGGGATGCAGATAGGACGGGAACTCGAGAAACGCTTCAAGGTTCAAGAAGGCTGGTTCACTAAAACAAGGTATTACACTGACAGAATAGGAAAACTGCTGCCTCTCCTTGCACGCCTGAACCTCGTCCAAGAATCAGTGAAAAAGGACCCGAAAGGTGGCAGGGGGTTCACGGGATACCAAGTACACCCCTCAATTGCGAGTTCGGTAACCGAACGACTCAAACTTCTATCGAAGGGTGAACCCATCTCCCTCTTCAAAGGTGCTCAAGCTTCACCAAGTCTCGCTCCTAGTGACGTGTCTGAGCTGAAGCAATGCTTGTCATGCGAGACAATCATCGCATCCGTCAGTGCTCGTTTCTGTGAGAGATGTGGCGATCCTCTGACGATAAGATGTCAGAAGTGTAACAATCCAAATGAGGCTACCTACGACTACTGTTTGAAATGCGGCAACAAGATGTCGTAGAAAACCCGAAAACTCTGCTCACACAATCTAGTCGCGCTCCGGGTGTCTCTCGTTACCTCTTGGTGTTGACTTATGGGGCGGTCTCAGGATGCCACCGTCACTTGCCTCCGCGGGCAGGAACTCCTCTTCTTAAGACTCAGGCGCGATGTGAGGGATTGTTGCAGAAAATAATCGACGCGCACGTGCACTTGTCTGAGCGTCGAGACGACGCGCTCATCCGCTTCGCGCGGATCAACTCTCTGCGATACACCCTGGATGAGCTACTGCGCACTATGCGAAGGCACAAGATCTCGCGCGGGTTGCTCCTCAGCCCGCCCCTAAAAGAAGCCGTCCCCCTTCTAAACGACGAAGTCATCAGACTATGAAGGAGGAGCAGCGGGGTCTTCGGTGTTCTGCCCTCTCGTCTTTGACCGCTTTCTCCTGTCGAGTATAACTACTGAGGCTACCGGGATGGCTGGCAGTACGCTTGCGGGTGGGACGATGGCGAGGGTTGGGATGAAGTAGAGAATGGAGTAGGACGTTCCGGTGTTCGCTGTGGTTGTTCTGGGTCCGGGGAGGAAGTATATGGTTGCGCTGTTCGCGGAGAATGTTCCAGTATCGCTCGGGCCCGCGGCTATGGCAGCGTAAGAGTCGTCTGCTGAGAGCGCCACCTGATGTATCGTGCCCGCGTCTTTGCCCCAGACCACATGGCCCTGGTTGTTGAGGATGAGGATTGTCTGCTGCCAGTCGGCCCAGAGACCCGCCAGCACGTACGAGCCGTCGGATGAGACCGCCATACTCCCAGCGGAGGCTTGGTTGTAGGTCCAGAGAACATCTCCCTGAATATTGTAGCCCATCGCCCCCCAGTTGGTCCCGATGACTATCGTACTATCGTCCCCGCTGACTGCTATGCTGAATGGAGGGCTGTTGACGTGACGGGTCCAAAGCAGGCTCCCCGCGTTGCTGTAAAGATACAGGGTTCCATTCTCTCCGTTCGGGCCGCCTCCTACAGCCACGAATCTTCTATCCGCTTCCCGGATAATAGTCAGCCACTGCAACGTAGGACTCGTTCGACGAACCGGATACACGTACGAACTGGCCCAAGGTAGCATTATGACTCCAGAGCAGCGTTCCATGATCGTCAAAGAGGAGCGCGCTGGACTGGGTTGCACCTACAACAGCCGAACCGTCGCTGGAGAGTTGGACCTGGAAGATCGGAAGCCGGAACTGGCCGCTCTGGTCATAGCCTGCAGTATAGTTCCAGAGCTGCGTGCCGTTTCTATCATAGAAGAAAATCCCTCCATTCTCGTAGACACCTAGCCGGCCGATGAGCTGGTAGCCACCGGCTACGATGTAAGAGCCGTTCGCAGAGATGGAGATGGATCCTATCGCCCAGTCTACCGTGCGCGTCCAGAGTAGTAAGCCTGCCTTGTTGTAAAGCTGAATGGAACCGCTGGCCGGCCCGGTTTGAAGACCCACGGCAATGTATGATCCATCGTTGCTGAGAGCTATAGAATTGGGCGCGCCATAGGTGGAGTGTTGCCAGAGAACTCCCTGCTGCAATACAGCAACGATTGGAGCAATGGCGAAGAGTGAGAGAGTTGCTCCAA
>WNFX01003944.1_pt1 | contig 14655 bp, 11 predicted proteins | sample 5400111 | NCBI WGS metagenome assembly WNFX01 (sample SAMN13153363, study PRJNA577476) | soil metagenome | isolation source: 40 cm soil or saprolite under grassland replicate 1 | place: USA:California | collected 2016-06-15 | reverse complement strand
CGGCGCGCGGACGACCCGTCGATCTCGAGGAGCGCGTCAATATCTGCCGCGCCGAGAAGCAGCAAGCAACGCCGCTTGCCTTCGAGAGCAAAGAACTGCTCGCGCTCGCAGCCTATGTCGGGCAGCAATCGCGTGGGATGCCGATCGACATCGCGGACGACGCGCACATGAGGCCTTTTCTGCAAGCCGGGCGCGATATGTTCACTGAGCGCCAAGGGCAGCTCAATCTCTCCTGCGCTCAGTGCCACGATGACAATTGGGGCCAAAAGCTCGCCGGCGCTCCGATCCCGCAGGGCCACCCGACCGGATATCCGCTCTACCGCCTCGAGTGGCAAACACTCGGGTCGCTGCAGCGGCGGCTGCGCAATTGCCTGTTCGGCATGCGCGCCGTTTCTTATCCATATGGCGCGCCCGAATATGTGAATCTCGAACTCTATCTCATGTGGCGCGCGCGCGGCATGCCCATCGAGACACCAGCGGTGCGCCCGTAGTCAAGTCTCGCTACGGGAGGCCTCATGCGTCGGTAAAGAGACGTCCGCAGTCATTGCCGGGCTTAACCCGGCAATCTATCTCCTTCGCAAGAAGATGGATGCGCGGGTCAAGCCCGCGCATGACATGTAGAGGACAACGGCCGCTTCCGTCACGACTGCGTCCGGTGAAAATCGTCCTCCGGCGTCGGTCCCCAAATGCTCGTCTTTCCCGGCGTCCATCGTTTGGGCCGCTGCGGCGTGTCGTGGTGCCACGGGCGCGGCTCGAAATAGCCGAGCTCCTCATCCTTCATCTGGTCGAGCTCGCAGAAGAACTCGACGACCTGCTCATCCTGGTTGCGATGGTAAGTGGCGACGTTGTGCCCGGGACCATGCCGCAACGGCCCCCAGATGATCGGGATCCGCTTTTGGCCCATGACCTCACACGAGTTCTGCAGATGCACGAAATCCTTGAGCTCGAACGCGATGTGGTGAAGCGTCACGTTGGGGCCGGTGAAGAAGTTCACGGTGTGATGATCCGGATTGCAGCGCATGAAGCAGAAGAAATCGCCGATCCAGTCGGAGACGCGAAAGCCGAGCACCCGCTCGTAAAATGCGACGGTGCGCTGGATATCCGGCGTGTAGAAGGCGACGTGTCCGAGCTTGAGCGGCCCGATACCGGCGACCTGCGCGTGCTTGCCGAGATAGCCCCACTCCTTGAACAGGTCGATCGTCGTTCCCTTATCGTCCTTGAATGACAGCACCTGGCCCATGCCGGGAACGGAATCGTTGCGCAACTCGCTGCGCACGCCATCCTTGGATAGCTCCCGCGCCAGCTCGCCGAAATCGGAATTGGGCGCGACCTCGAACGACAGCCTGCTGCAATGCGCGCGATCCGCACGGTTGAGCTCGATCACCAGCTGCCCGATCTTGCTGGCAAGAAAGGCACGATCCTTTTCGCGTTCGGCCAGGATCAGTCCCATGAACTCGCCATAATAAGCGATGGCCTTCTCCAGATCCGGCGTCTCGAACGTAGCGTGACCGATGCGTCTCGGTCTGATCATGGCGTTTTCTCCTTTTAGCGATCCCGGCCTTCCGCGCCGGCCCCATTTACATCATGTCCTCTCCGATCTTAAGGCTCAACCCAGCTACGCCCTCGACAAGATCGACATATTAAGCAAAAGCTTTTGCGAGCGGCATGGCACGCAACGGAGCAAACGAACATGGCCGGCTACAAGCTCGCGACTTACCAGACCTCCGACGGCCCCCGGGCTGGGCTGGTCATCGACGACACGGTGTTCGATGCCGCCAAGCTCACGGGCAAGGGCGCCTACGCGACGGTGCTCGGCATCCTCGAGGACTGGCGAACGGCGAAAGGGGCCCTGCGGAAAGCAGCCGCCGCGGCTGGAAAAAGCCGCGTCAAAGCCTTGCCGCTGGCGCGCACCAAACTTTTGGCGCCCGTGCGCTGGCCCTCCGCGATCTATTGCGCAGGCGCCAATTACGCCGACCACGCCGCCGAGATGGCCCGCCGCATGAACCGGCCGCTCGAACCCGATCCGCATACCCAAGGGCTTAAGGCGTGGCATTTCATCAAGGCATCACGAGTGCTCGCCGATCCCGGCGCCACGGTGAAGATTTCCGGGCTGTCGAACGAGATGGACTGGGAGGTCGAGTTGGCGGCGGTGATCGGCCGGCCGGCCAAGGACGTGTCGGAGGAGAAGGCGCTCGATTATGTTGCCGGCTACACTGCGGCCAACGATCTCTCCGCGCGCGATCGCGGGCGCCGTGCGAACATCAGCGACACTTCTCCGTTCAAGTCCGATTGGACCAAGCACAAGACGTTCGACGGTTCCTGCCCGCTCGGCCCCTGGATCGTGCCGGCGAGCGACATCGGCGACCCGCAAAATCTGGGTCTCAAGCTTTGGGTGAACGACGTTCTCAAGCAGGACTCCCACACCAAGCATATGATCTTCAACCTGGCCGAGCAGATCGCGCAATTGTCGAGCGGCACGACCCTCCACCCGGGCGACCTCATTCTCACCGGCACGCCCGCCGGGGTCGGCGCAGCGCGCGGGGAATTCCTCAAGCCCGGCGATGTGGTCAAGATCTGGATCGAGAAAATCGGAACGCTGACCAACAAGATGGCCTGATTGCGCCCCGGCCCCCTGCGCAAAGCCATGTCGCTTAAGGATGCCCGACCAACGCTTGCCGCTGGTTGTATCCAGCCAATTGTACTATACAAATGACCGTGGATGGCGGACCCGCGGCAAGAAGATCGGCGGACATCCCAAAAGAAGACAATCGAGGAAACCGCACCTTCAAGGAGGCGTCGCAGCATGGCCGAGCAGTTTGTCGGAAAGATCGCCGAGTTCAAGGACGGCGACCGCCGCATCATCTTCGCCGGAGACAACGAGATCGGCATCTTCCGGCACGAGGGCCAGTTTTACGCCTACAGCAATTTCTGCCTGCACCAGGGCGGCCCCGCCTGTGAAGGCCTCACCATCGCCAAGGTCGAGGAACGGCTGTTGCCCGACAAGACCTCGCAAGGACTCTACTTTTCCGAGACCGAAATGCATTTCGTGTGCCCCTGGCACGGCTACGAATACGACATGAAGACCGGCGAATGCGTCTCGGACCGCAAGCTCAAGCTGCGCAAATACAAGGTCGTGGAGAAAGGGGACGAAGTTTATGTCCTCACCTAGGACGGCAAAGACCGCGCGGCGCGCAGCGATGACCGTGCCGCCGATAGGAAAGCGAGCCGGACACCCCAAAGCGGTCGAGCGACAGGCGACGGCAAAACGGGCGGGCGAGGCCCCGAACGGCGGTTCGGCGCAGGCGAAGCGGCTCGCGGCCGAACTCGAGCGCGCGCTTGCCAACGGCCAGCGCGATCTCCTTAGCACCGAGGCGTTGCAGGCGCTGATGGCCGCCGTCTGCAAGACCTACGCGGCACAAATTGAAGCGGGCGAGCAGGTGCTGCCGCTTCCGCAGCGTGGCGGCGCCACCGCCACGGACGTGATGGTCACGGCGAGCGGGCTGCTCAAGGCGGCCAACCTCGCCGTGTTCGAGCTCGGGATGTGGCAGAGCTGGACTGGCCGTTAAGTTTTCAAGCGCGGGCTCGCCCGCCGGAACGCAAGCAAGATTTGGAAACGTCAGGAGACAACCATGGACCTCCTCGCTGAACGCGGCCGACGCGTCTCTGTCGATGAGTTGAACACCAGCCGGCTGCTCGCCCATGCTCGTAAACAGGCGGTGCAGCGCAAGCTCGACGACCTTCTCATCGTCGACGTGGACGCCCACCACTACGAGAACGAGCATTACAGCGACATTCTGCCGTACATGGAGAACGATGTTTTCCGGCAGTGGACCATGGGCGGCCGCGGCATGACCGACCGCGGCGCCGTGGTGCCGACCAATGCGGGATTCATCCAGGACATGGGCGGACGCGTGACCCGCTATCCGCTGCGCCGTTCCGAGAAGACGGAGCAGGGCGGCAAGCATCGCGACGTGCAGCTCGGCGAGCGCTGGATGGACGCGATGAGCGTGGACTATTCCTGCCTGTTCCCGACCGGCATGCTCAATATCGGCATGCATCCGCAGAAGGAGATGGAGGCGGATCTCTGCTGGGCGTACAACCGCTGGGTCACCGAAAAGGTACTGCCGGAAGCAGGCGGCCGCATGTACTCCATGCTGTGCCTGCCGTTTTCCGATCCCGCCGCCTGCGTGCGTCAAGTCGAGGCCTTCGGCGCACGGCCGGGCGTGACCGGCTTCATGGTCACCACCGTGCGGCACCTGCAGGTCAACGATAACGCCTATATGCGGCTCTACCGCATGCTGGAGGAGCGCGGGCTCGCGCTCGCTTTCCATTCCGGACCGAACTGGAACGAGCCGGTGTTCCGTGCCTGCAACCGCTTCCTGTCGGTGCACGCGCTCGGCTTCACCTTCTACAACATCCTGCATTGCACCAACTGGGTGATCAACGGCATGGGCGAGCGCTTCCCCAAACTGCCGGTGATCTGGATCGAGTCGGGGCTTGCGTGGGTTCCGTTCCTGATGCAGCGGCTCGACCACGAATTCATGATGCGGCCGTCGGAAGCTCCGCTGCTGAAGAAGAAGCCGTCGGACTACATGCGCGAGATGTACTACTCCTCGCAGCCGATGGAGATTCAGGACCGTCAGGCGTTGGAGTGCACCTTCCGCATGATCAACGCCGAGACACAGCTCCTCTACTCGTCGGATTATCCGCACTGGGATTTCGATCTGCCGGCGACGATCTACGACCTGCCCTTCCTCTCGGAGAAGGCCAAGCACAACATCCTCGGCGGCACCGCCGCGCGCCTGTTCAAGCTGCCGCCGCGCAACGAGAAGCAGCGCGACAACCTCAAGCGCTTCGGCAATCTCGCCGCCGCGGCGTAGAACCGCGGGCTTGCAAACGCAGCCGCCTCCCGGATCGCTCCGGGAGGCGGCTTTGTTTCGGCTGTTGGGTGGGCAAAGGCGCGGTGCGCTTAGTCTCGGCTTATGCAAGCGGCTGCGCCTTTGCCCACCCCACGCGCCTTGCTGTGAACTATTATGCTGCCGCGGCGACGCCCTGCGCGCGCCGCTGCATCCGCAGCTCGATCGACCGCAGTCCTGCGACAATGACGAGGAGCGGAACGATCTGGATCACGCCGAGCGCCGCGACGGCGCCGTAGCTGCCGCCCTCCTCCCACATCGTGAGACTGATGGTGCCCAATACATGAGTGCCGGGACCGACGAGAAAGATCGACGCGCCAAGCTCGCGCACCGCCAGCACGAAGACGTAGATCCAGCCCGCCAGCAGCACCGGCGCCAAAAGCGGAAGCATGATGCGCAGAAGGATCTGGGCGAGCCCGGCGCCCGAGACCGCCGCCATCTCCTCGAGCTCGCGATGGATTTGGGCAATCCCGCTCGACGCAAAGCGCATGCCGTAGGGAAGATACAACGTCACATAGGCCACCAGCAGGATCCAAATTGTATTGTAGATCGGAATCGGCAGCATCAAGTAGGCGATGAGGATGCCGGCGCCGACGATCACCCCCGGTATGGCGATCGGCGCAAACGCGAGCGCGTCGAGCACGAAGCCGTAGCGCGGCAGCCAGCGCTGCGCGATCCACGCCATGACGAAGGTGAGGCCGGCGACGATCGTTGCAGCCATCGCGGCGAGCAACACGCTCGTTTTCACAGCGGCGAGAAAGATCGGATAGCTCAGGATGAACTCGTAGTTGTCGAGCGTCGCCCGCGCACTCGTGAAGACGAACGGCTGCGCCAGGTTGCGGAAGAACGACTGCCAGATGAGCGTGACGAGCGGCAGGCCGAGCGCAAAGACGAACATGGCGCCAATCCCGACTGCAACCGGCCAGCGGGCGCGGCCGAGCTTGATGCGGGCGGGTCGATAGCCTTTGCCGGTCACGGTGGCGAAGGAGTCCGCGTGCTGCGTGGCGCGACGATAGAACAATACGGCAAGCACGCAGATCGCGAGCAGCGTCAGGCCGAGCGCGCTTGCCACTCCGAAAGCCGGCGGCGCCGCGATGATGGCGCCCTGAATATCGGTGGTAAACACGTCGATGCGCGCCGGCCGGCCGATCAGGCGCGGGACCTCGTAGGATGCCATGCCCATCACGAACAGCAGCAGCAGCGCCGACAGAACCGCGGGCCGCAACAACGGCAACGTCACTCTGGCGAAGACCTGCGGGTAGCTTCCGCCGGCCATCAGCGCGGCCTCTTCCATGCGCAGGTCGAGCGCCCGCAAAGCCGGCCCCAGTACCAGATAAGCGAGCGGAAAATAGTGGCTCGACAGCGCCCAGGTCATTCCCGCCATCGAATAGATATTGACGGGTGCCTCGCTGAGCCCGAATGCCGCTTTGAGCACCGCATTGCCCCAGCCGATGTTCGGGCTGAAGACAAAGATCCAGGCCATGGCGATGAGCAATCCGGGCACGGCAAACGACAGCAGCGACAAGGTATGAAAGAGGCTGCCGCCCGGCGCATCCGTGCGCTCGACAACCCAGGCGACGAGCGCGCCCATGACGAACGTCGTCAGCGCCGTGCCGACGGCGAAGACCACGGAATTGCGTAGCAATCCCAGAATGTGCCAGCTCGAATACGCCTCGACAAAATTGTCCACCGAGAAGCCGCCCGGACCGAATCCGGTGTCTTCAGTGAAGGCATTGTAGAGGAGCGCCGAGAGCGGAACGAGAACGAGCCAGACCGCGATCGCAACGCAGACGGCGAGCGCAATGTTTGGCAGGCTCACGAGAGCAGACAGCCGAACGGCGGCACTCACGCCGGGGAGCCCATCCAACCGGCTATTGGCAACGCTCACGCTCGATTCTCACCACGGACTAACGGACGCGGCGGCACACTCGAATACCCTCTTCCCTTGCGGGAGAGGGTGACCGAGCGCGCCGCTCGCGTGCAGGTCCGTTGCATTGATTCGTGATTCCGCGCACGAGCATTCTCCGAACATAGTCACCGTCCCTTGAACAGCTGGTCGAATTGGCGCTGCCACTTGCGCTCCTCGTCGGGACTCATCAGCACGGTGACGACCTTCTTCTGCGTCAACATCTCGATCACGCCCGGCGGGTTCGACTGCACGTCCTTGCGCGTCGGCAGGCGTCCGAATCTGGCGAGAAACTCCTGGCACTCTCGGCTGAGCATGAAATTGGCGGCAAGGCGGGCTGCGCTCGGATGCGGCGCCTTCGCATTCACGCCAACCTGGCCGAAGAACAGCGTCACCGGGTCGAGCGCCCAGATATCGATCGCCCCGCCGGCGAGTTTGACGTTCATCGACAGGTTCACGTAGTTGTTCAGTGAGACCCAGTATTCGCCGGCGCCGGTTGCGCGCGCCATCGCCAGGTGGCCGTCGGTGACGACGGGCCGCAGCGTTGCCACGATTCGTTTGATGAGCTCGATGCCGTCGCGCTCTCCGTAATACTGCACCATGCCCTTGAGCCATTCGTTATCGGTGCCATCGATCGCGACCTTGCCGGCCCATTCCTTGCGCTGGGCAAACTCCTCGTAGCTGCGCGGCAGCTCGGAGGCTTTCACCCGCGCAGTATTGTAGGCAGGTGAATTGTAATTGGCGTAGACGCCATGCCAGCGCTTGTTCGGATCGCGGGCGTCCGGAGAAATGTTGTTCGCCTCGGCCGGCTCGTATTCCGCCAACATTTGCGGCGGCATCTTGTTGATGGTCGCGGTCTGCACGATGTCGTAGGACCGCTGATCGGCGCGAAACTCGATCGCCATGCGCGAGAGCAGCACCGCATCGGATGCGCGCACGTAGTCGACCTTGATGCCCGTCGCCTCGGTGAACAATTTGAACAGCGGCAGCCCTTCCTGCTCGTTTGTCGACGAGTAGACGATGAGCGAGCCTTCCGCTTTCGCCGCGGGGAGCAACGCCGGATCGAGCCAGGGCCGCGATCGGAGAGAACCTTGCGCAGCGGCTGGCGCGGTTCCAAGAGCCGGAACAAACGAAAGAACGAGGCTCAGCAATCGCACGCACCGCCCGGTGCTTTTCGGATCGCCTCTCACCTCGTCCTCCCTTGGCGCCGCCCGAGCATGGCCACGCTTGGCCTCGGCGCGAGCGAAACTTGCTCGGTCGGCCGCCGCCGCGCCGGCCCTCGCATGCAATTCGCTAGATTTTTCCGCCGGTTGGATTGCGCGCGAGCCAAGCATATCTCATGCCCGATAATTGACAAACGAGCTTCGGTGCCCGATGACGCTGGCGCTGCCACAGGAGAAATATTGGTGAATACAGCGACGGCCGCACCGGCCGAGGCCATGGCGGCAAAGACGGCCGACCGGTTGATCGACGTGCGCGTGAGCGCGACCCGCTACGCGGCGCGCGACACAAACATCTATGAATTTGCGCCGCTCGACGGAAAGCCGTTACCCCCGTACGAACCCGGCGCTCACATCGACCTGCATTTGCCGAACGGCCTTATTCGCCAGTACTCGCTGATCAGGCCTGAGCCGGATCCCTCGAGCTATGCCGTCACAGTCAAGCGCGACCCTGCGAGCCGGGGCGGCTCGCGGTGCGTGCACGACGAGTTGCGCGTCGGCAGGACGCTCAAGATCAGCGCGCCGCGCAACAATTTCCCGTTGGTCGAGAACGCCAGCCACGTCGTGCTCCTGGCCGGCGGCATCGGCATCACCCCGATCTGGTGCATGGTGCAGCGGCTGCACAAGCTCGGCCGCTCCTGGAAACTCTACTATGCCTGCCGCTCGCGCGCCGACACGGCGTTTCTGCAGCCGCTCGAAGCGATGGGCCACACGCATTTTCATTTCGATGACGAGAACGGCGACAGGGTCCTCGACATCAAGCCGATCATCACCGAGGCGCCGAGGGAGGCGCACCTCTATTGCTGCGGACCGACCCCGATGCTCAAAGCCTTCGAGGCCGCGACCGCCGATTGGCCGCGCGCGCACATCCATGTCGAATATTTCACCCCCAAGCAGGAGGCTGACAGGAAGGGCGGCTTCGTGGTCGAACTCGCGCGTTCCGGGCAGGAATTCGTCATTCCCGAAGGCAAAACCATCCTGCAGGTGCTGCTCGATGCCGGGGTGGACGTCGACTATTCCTGCGAACTCGGCATCTGCGGCGCCTGCGAGCAGCGGGTGATTTCAGGCACGCCCGAGCACCACGACGCCATCTTGACCGAGGAGGAGCAGGCCTCGAACACCAAGGTCATGATCTGTTGCGCCGGCTGCAAAAGCGAGCGCCTGGTGCTCGATCTATGACGGAGCTGCGTCCCCGCTACTGGTTAAGCAGGGGGATGTCCTTGTAATCCGCCGGCTTCGGGATCGTTTCGAGATAAGCGTGGATGTCGGCGAGGTCCTCGTTCGGCAGAACCGCCTCCGCGTAGGGTGGCATCGCGCGATTGGTGGTGCGCACGAACGCCGTGAACGTCTCGAGCGGCATGGGCTCCGGCGCGAGCTTGGGGCCGGCGATGCCGCCTTGCGCTTGCATGCCATGACACTGCCAGCAACCTTGCTGGATGTAGGCCGTCTTGCCCTTCTCGGCCGAGGCGGCAAACGCGCCGCCGCAGCTCAAGAGGAGGCCGGCAGCGAGCGCCACCGGCCCGAACCCACGAACCATACGCATCGACCCGGCCTCCCTAGCGCGGCTGCGTCCACACATTGACCAGCGCGGGCTGGCCGGATTTCACCACGGCGACGGCTTCCTTGATCGCAGGTCCGAGCTGCGCCGGATCCTTGATCGGCCCCTTCGCCCACCAGCCCATGGATTCCGCGAGCTTGTGATACTCGATGTCGGGATTCTCGATGCTGGTCCCGATCGGGCCCATGTCGCCGCCAAGGCTCGCCACGCGATTGCGGAAGTTGGACAGGCGCTGCACGTGCATGACCTCCTGGTGATAGCCGCGATTGTTGTGCATCACCGCAAGCAGCGGGATCTTGTGATGGGTCGCGGTCCACAGCACGCCCGGCGCGTACATGAGGTCGCCGTCCGCCTGGATGCTCACCGAGAAGCGGCCGAGATCGCGATTGGCGAGCGCCGCGCCGATCGAGGCCGGCGCGCCGTAGCCGACGCCGTAACCGCCGGATGCACCGAGCCAATGGTAATATTTCTCCATTGGCCACAGCCGCTGGTGCCAGTTGCTCACGTTCCCGGAGGATGCAACCAGCGACCAGTCGAGGTCCCTGATCTGCGCCCAGGTCTCCATCACCAGGCGCGCGGTGCTGATCGGGCTCGCATCCCAGGCGAGCGCCGCCGCCTGCTTGGTGCGCACACGCGCTTCGGCATAGGCTTTCCTGGCGGCCTCGCCGCGCTTCTCGATCGCGGCTTTGCGGTCGGCGGGAATCGCCGCCTTCACCGCCTCGATCAGCGCCGGCAGCGTCGCTTCGGTGTCCGCGGCCATTGCGACGTCGACCGCCTGGAAGCGCTGGAAGTCCTGGTAGTTCGCCTTGGTCAGCAGCTCCGAGGCGTTGATGCTGATGAGCTTGGTCTCGGGTTTGATCCTGGTCGTATTGACGCCGATGCCGTGCTCGCCGTTGTCGATCCAGGCATTCACCGTCGCCCAGAAGTCGGTGAGCTCGAGGCCCAGGATGACATCGGCATTGTTCACCGCGGTTGGCGGGCGGCTGAGATAGTGGGTCTTGGGAAAGTTCATCCGCCCGCCCTGGTCGATGACTTGCGCCTGCAGGAGCTCCGCCAGCTCTACCAGCCATCGAACGCCGTTCTCGCTGCGAGCGGCACGATCGGCGACGATCACGGGGTTCTGTGCATTGGCGAGGAGCCGCGCCGCCTCTTTCACGGCGCCGGTATCGCCCTGCGGCGGCGAGGTCGGAACGTAGCGCGGGATGTAGAGTTTTTCGCCGTTGCGCATAGGCTCTTGTTGCAGGCCGGCGTCGAGCGAGATCGCGACGGGTCCGTAGGGCGGAGTCATCGCGATCTTGTACGCGCGCACGAACGACTGCGCGAAATGCTGGAGCGAGACCGGCGTATCGTCCCACTTGGTAAAATCGCGCACCAGCGCGTTGATGTCTTGCGCGGAGTGAACCGTCGGCACGCCCGGAGGCCGATGCGCGGCATCGAGATCATTGCCGCCGACGATGATCACCGGCACGCGATCGCACCACGCATTGTACACCGCCATCGCCGCATGCTGCAGGCCGACCGTGCCGTGGCACAGCGTCATCAACGGCTTGCCGGTGACCTTGAAGTAGCCGTGGCCCATGCCGACCGCGGATTCCTCGTGCGCACAGGTGAGAAATTCCGGCATCTTGTTGCCGCCGTAGTTGAGCAGCGACTCGTGGATGCCGCGGAAGCTCGAAGCCGGGTTGGAGGGCAGATATTTGATATTGAGAGTCTTGATCACGTCGACCATGAAGTCGGAGCCGGGAACGCCGCCGATGCGCGAGGTGGACAACTCCTTCGGCGTCCCGCTCTCGGCCGCCGCCATCTGCATCGTGGGCGGCAGCGCGGAGGGCCGTCGTGGTACAGCGTCCGTCGGCGCCGTGGTTGCGGCCTGCGCCGGCGGCACGGCGGTGGCGGCACCTGCCACTGCGGCTCCCGCCAGGAACTTGCGCCGGCTCAGCTCGGGGTGCGGATGCTTTCGTGCCATGAGGCGTCTCCCTTTATTGTCGTGTGCGGCATTGTCGTGCGCGGCCTGCCGCCAGCGCCGGCTCAATCGAACTCGAGGGCAATATTATCGCTGCAGCGAGACCCTGGGAAGGCTTTCGGCACCCTCTGTGCGTGTTTAACATCCGTGCGGGACTCTCAGAGTGACATGAGCAAATCGGTAAAGTCGGTGAACAGAGGCGAGCCGTGTCGCGTAAATCCGTCCTGCATCGCAGCTTAGTTCTGCTCCTTCTGCTGTTTTCGACCAACGCCGGCGGCGCCGAGCCGGCCGAGCAATTCTTTGCGCGCCGCACCGTCACGATCGTCATCGGCTACACCGCAGGGGGCAGCTACGATCTCTACGGCCGCATGGTCGCGCGCCACCTCGGCAAGCACGTTCCCGGCCAGCCGACCGTCATCGCACAGAACATGCCGGGCGCGGGCAGCCTCAAGGCGGCGAACTATCTCTACGAGCTCGCGCCGAAGGATGGGACGGCGCTCGGCATGATCGTCGAATCGGCGGCGCTCGAACAGGCCCTGGCCAATCCCGCCGTTCAGTACGACGCGGGAAAATTCACTTACCTGGGCCGCGTCGCCACCAGCAACAACATCTTCATGCAGTGGCACACCGCGAGAGTGCAGTCGCTCGAGGACGCCAAGCGCATTGAGACCTCGCTCGCCGGCACCGGCCCAGGATCGATCGCCGAGACCGTGCCGCGGCTGCTCAACGCGGTCATCGGCACCAAGTTCAAGCTGATCAGCGGCTATCCGGCCTCGAGCGAGGCAATGCTCGCCATGGAGCGCGGGGAGGTTGACGGCGCGTCCTCGTCGTGGGCGGCGGTAAAGGTGGGAAAACAAGCCTGGCTGCGCGAAAATAAGATCAGGATCATCCTGCAGACGACGCCGGAACGGATCTCCGAATTGCCGCACACGCCGAGCCTGGGCGAGATCGGCGATACGCCCGAGGACAAGCAGGTCTTCGCGCTCTACGCGAGCGGCAGCGCGATCGGGCGCTCCCTGCTTGGTCCGCCTGGAATTCCTGCTGAGCGCGCGCAAGCCCTGCGCACTGCGTTCCAAGCCATGGCGAAGGACCCGGACTTCGTCGCCGAGATCCAACGGCTGAGCGTGGAGCTCGATCCTATGCCTGGCGAGCAGCTCGAGCGCCTCGTCGCGCAAACGCTGAACACTCCGGCAGCGGTGCGCGAACGCGCCAAGGCCGCATTCGGGCGGTAGACCCAGAATTCGTAGCCCGGATGAGCGCCAGCGAAATCCGGGGTCCCGCATATCGCCATAGCGCGTCGAAGACGCGCGTAAACGCGCTTATGGCTCATGCGGGCTACTCGCTGGATTCCCGCTTTCGCGGGAATGAGTGGAGTTAGATGCACCGCCCGCGCCCCAATGCTCAAGCATCGTAATCGGCTGGCAGCGGCGGCTTGTTGCGGATGAGGTCGGCGGCCTTCTCCGCGATCATCAGCACGCAAGCATTGATGTGCGCGGAAACCAGATCAGGCATGACGCAGGCGTCCACCACACGCAGATGCTCCACCCCATGCACGCGCAGCTGCGGGTCGGTGACCGTGTCGGGTCCCGTTCCCATTGCGCAGGTGCCGCAGGGATGATGCGCCGTAATCGCGGTGTTCCTGATCCACGCGTCAATCTCGGTGTCCGTCTTCACGTTTTCACCGGGCGACGTCTCGGGACCGCGATAAGGCGCCATCGGCTTTTGATACGCTACGTCGCGGGCGCGCTTGAAGCCTTCGCGCAAGCGCGGGAGGTCGTCCGGCGCGGAAAAGAAGTTGTAGACGATGCGCGGCGCCGCGCGCGGATCGGCCGAGCGCAGCAGGATTTCGCCCCGGCTGTCCGGATGCAAGATCGTCGGGCGAATGCCGTAGCCGTCGACATAGGCCGCGCGGATGAGCGGAAACCACAGATGCGTTGCCGCCGGCGCGCCGCGGAACATGAACTCGATGTCGGGCACCGCAAGCTCGGGCCGCGTCTTGATGAAGGCGTGCAATCCGCCGGGCACCACGGTGCCGGGTCCGGTGCCGAAGAAATAGGCGCGGAGCATGGCAACCGCCATGCGGTCGAAACGCATCTGCTTGAGGAACGCGCTTTCGTCCAAGCGCCGGAAAAAGAGGATCACCGCGAGGTGATCCTGCAGATTCTTGCCGACCGGCAAATCGACGAGCGGCTCGATGCCGATCTCGTGCAGGTGCGCGGCCGGACCGATGCCTGAGAGCATGAGCAGCGTCGGGGTATTGAACGCGCCGCCCGAGAGGATCACTTCCCGCTCCGCCTCGACCCGCACCACACGGCCGCTTCTGCGGTATTCGACGCCGGTCGCGCGCGTGCCGCGCATCAGCACGCGGGTTGCGTGGGCGCGGGTCGCAACGTGGAGATTTGCCCGCGCTCTCGCGGGCTTGAGATAGGCGCTGGCGGCCGAGGAGCGATAGCCGTCGCGGATGGTGTATTGGCCGCGGCCGAAGCCTTCCTGCTGCTTGCCGTTATAGTCGTCGGTGACGGGCAAGCCTGCCGCCAGGGCGGCCTGGATCCAGGCGTCGTAGAGCGGATCGGCCGTCTTTGCGAATTGCGTGCCGACCGGCCCCGCGCCGCCGCGCCAGCGATTCTCGCCGCCTTCCCATCGCTCGCAGCGCTTGAAGTAGGGCAGCACGTCGGCATAGGACCAGCCGCGCGCGCCCTTCTGCGCCCAGCGGTCGTAGTCGCCGCGATGGCCGCGCGTATAAGCCATCACGTTGATCGAGGACGAGCCGCCTAACACCTTGCCGCGCATCGCCTCGATTCTGCGGCCGTTCAGGTTCGGCTCGGGCTCGGTGTGATAGCCCCAGTTGAACATGTCGTATTCGTGCATCTTGCCCATGCCGAGCGGGATGTGGATGAGCGGATTGACGTCGCGACCCCCCGCTTCGATCAACAGCACGCGCGCGGCGCCATCCTCGCTGAGCCGATTGGCCAGCACGCAGCCGGCCGAACCGCCGCCGACGATCACGTAGTCGTAGCCTTTGTTCACGCTTGATAGCTCCACATTGTCGGCCCGTGACTGCGCAGCGAACTCGGTTTGCTCCCTCTCCCATT
>WNFX01003943.1_pt1 | contig 14656 bp, 16 predicted proteins | sample 5400111 | NCBI WGS metagenome assembly WNFX01 (sample SAMN13153363, study PRJNA577476) | soil metagenome | isolation source: 40 cm soil or saprolite under grassland replicate 1 | place: USA:California | collected 2016-06-15 | reverse complement strand
ACCACCACTTTCCCATCGATGACTGTGCCAGTTGCGACTTTCATGTTGGGTATCTTACCTCCTCGACGCAATTCACGGAACGGGCCCGACCGACGCGCCACCGGCGCGCTGATCCTCAAGGACCAGCGCAACGGCTTCGGTGAGGCTTTGCTTCGCCTCGTCCTTCGTTCGACCCTGACCGTTGGCCCCGGGGACCTCGGGGCAATACGCGATATACCAATCGCCGTCGCGCTCGATCACTGCGGTGATTTCGTTACGCATGCAGGCGGCTCCAATAGTGAGCGAAGAGATATCTCCGCTCCGGGGTGGAACTCAAGCCTCATCGCTTCAGGCGCGAGCGGAGATTCTCAAAGGCGCGTTCGCCGGGCACTGGCTGCACTTTTCCCTCGATACCCTCTCGGTGTTGTCTTTGCGCCTCTTCCAACCAAGCGCGCTCGACATCGGCGTCAGCCGGGCAATCAAGTTCGGCAATAAGGACGCGGATCAACTCGATCTTGTCTTTGAAGCTCAACGACCGAATCTTGGCCTCGATTTCAGCGACAACGGTTGACATGGCAACCCTCAATACTTTTCACTGCTTCAAGCAGGATGCGCATCCGGTGCCAGAACTTCGCAGGCAAGTTCAAGCGCCCCGATGGCATGCCCCCGCGTCGTCGAAGAGGTTCCCTATCGCGTAGCACCCGGTCGATCGGGAGATTGTACCGCTGGGATGGCCCCGCTGCGCTCGTTTGGGATTTTCTTCCCTAGCAAGGCAATAGTTTCCGCAAAGCTCTCACCAAAGCCACACTGCGAGATTTGCAATAGCTCGTTTAGCCCTGTGTGGCTTGATAAGGAAATCTCCTCATAAAGGCAGACGGGTAGTTCCCTATTGTCCTTGAATCGGCGGTCAGGCCCCCCGGACTTGTTGACATACTTCCACGTCTTGTCGACAACCTTTGCGTCGCTCGGAACAGAATCGCTCTCAATGAACCTCGTTGTGCCAACACTAACGCGAAGCTCTTGATAGCCGACGGCTCCAACACCGTTTCGATCGTAGACGAGAACGCGGTCAGGGAAGAAGTGCAGCGTTTGGCGGCCAACCCCAATGGCTATGGTTTCGATGTTGGTCTTGACGTAAGGTGGTTCTGCCTTGCGGACAAACGTTTGCTTTCGGCGAACGAGATTGCTCGCGCCGGCGTGATATTTTCGATCAAGAACCTTCCCCTCTGCTTCGATATGCCACGCCGCTGCGCAATCAGCCAGCTTTCCGGCGCAACTGTGCAGTTGGCCGTAGGCGCTTTCCATGTCGGGGTCGAAGGCGTAGAAAAGTACGACAGTTTTGGCAAGGGCGTCTCGGCTATGAGCAACGTATGTACCCGCAATAGCTGCCAGCAGAAGCAGGATCAGTAACCAATTCGGCCATCCCAACGACGAGCCGACGATGAGAACAACCACTGAAGCCGCTGCCACGATAGGCCAAAGCCGTATGGTCTTTTGCTTTTGATTGAGTTCATGCAGAAGCTCACGCGAGGAAGAGTCAACGATTTGGGCGACATCTGCCGACTCGATTTCTTCGAGTGGCGCATGTGTTCCCGGTGGAATTTGATGGTCAAGAAGCTGCGCAGGCTGACGTTGTGGCTTGGAAGGCGCGGAGGATGACGGTGGAATGGTTGCTCTGTAATACAACCCACCTCGACCCATGTGGACGTAGTTGCCTCGCGGCCCAACGCCAAAGCGCAGACCCTTTACACCCGCGGAAACTCCGATACCAGACGTCGAGAGATTGAATCGGAGAGGGCCAACGCTAATGCTCTTACGAAGATAGAAACCCATGGGCTACGCCTTTGAGGTAGCGCGCATGTGAGCGGTATAACGTTCACAGTTAGAGGCACGCACCGCTCTTGCGCATGTCCCTCTCGCCTGTTGGTTAGGCCAGGCCATTTAGTACTTTACCTTGGTATTCGGACCGTCAAGTCCCTTTGGGGTAATGTCAAGTTCATGGAAACCAGTATTCGCGTTACGAAAGTATTTCGCGACCTGGTGTCTATCATGATGTCTTAGTTCTGCCTTTGCGAGTTTCTCAGAGAACGCTGCGTGTCTATTACGTGCGGCGCGCTCATCGTCGTAAATAAAGACGAAAGCGTTGCGGTCGTCCCTAGTATCTTGTCCTAGCTTCTCGCCTAGGGCACGCAATTCCGCCTCGGTAGGGTTCGCTTTCACGACTATGGCCCTGCCAAATCCACCATTGGGGATGCTCCACTGTTCCACGATTTTGTAAGAAGGCGCAGCAGCGTTCGATTGCGCGATCAATTCTTCGGAGAGCAGCAAAAGGGTCGCAGAGAGTCCAGCGAGGAACACACGAGTCCAAGTACTGAGGGTCATCGGATGGTCTCCGAGCGAATCGTTAGCGCGGTCTAAACGCTTCCGACCAACGGCCGCGAAAAGCGGGCAAAAGCCTCGCTTCGAAGCAATCCGCTGATCGGGTGGTTGGGTGTCTCAGCGATCGGGGAGTGCGGGCCACTTCGCATACGCAAAGACCCAAAGCATTATGAGGTTGACGACGGGGATGATCCCCAATAGTACCCACCAGGGCGAAAAGCCTGCCTTTCCAACAGCTCGGCCAAAGAACCAAAGGGGCAGGATGAGGAGGAGGACGATGATCCAATGCCAAATCGAAAAGGAACCCATAAGGACCGCCGCTTAGGTTGACTGACGATTCTTCAGACTCGGCCACTCAGCAAACCCGAGGACCGCTGCGACAATGACGAAACCAAGCAGCGGGATTATGGCGAGAAGGGATAACGCTGGGCTAAAACCCGCACGTCCGCAAATACGCCAGAGCGGCACGATGACAAGAACGAGGACGACTAGACCCCAGATCGAACTATCCATGTTTCTCCCTTCGGTTCGAGACACCCAACCTTAAGTGGTTGAAAAATTGGCTTGACAGAAAGTCGGCTCTCACACCACCTCAGCCACAATTCTTCAAGCAGCAACAGCCTCCCCCGCCCGCTTCACCGGCCGCTCGTCGATCGGGAGATTCACGACCACGGAAATCACCGACAGCCCGATCGCGATCAGCCACACGAGCTGGTAGGAGCCGGTGCGATCGAAGAGGTAGCCGCCGAGCCAGCCGCCGAAGAAGCTGCCGAGCTGGTGGAAGAAGAACACGAAACCCGACAGCATGGCGAGGTGCTTCACGCCGAAAATTCCGGCGACCACGCCATTGGTGAGCGGAACCGTACCGAGCCAGAGGAATCCCATGGCCGCGGCGAACAGATAGGCCGACATGGGCGTGAGCGGAAACGCGATCAACAGCGCGATCGCGACCCCGCGCGCGGCGTAGAGGCCAGAGAGCAGGTAGGTCTTCGAAAAACGGCCTCCGAGCTGCCCGGCGAGGTAGGAGCCGAAAATGTTGAACAGGCCGATGAGCGCGAGCGAGATGGTGCCGTCGCGAACGGTGAGTCCCTGGTCCATCAGGAACGCCGGAAAGTGCGTGCCGATGAAGACGACCTGGAAGCCGCAGGCAAAGTAGCCCACGCCGAGCAGCCAGAAGCCCTTGTGGCGGAACGCCTCGGCGAGCGCTTCCTTCAGCGACACGCCCGCGCCGGCGGCGAGCGTGCCGTGGTAGCCCTTGTCGGCGACGCCGAATGAGGCCGGCATCACCACGGCCACGAGCACAGACAACGCGATCAGCGCGGCGTACCAGCCGAGTCCTGAGATCAGCACCAGCGCGAGCGGCAGCACCGCGAACTGGCCGAACGAGCCCGCAGCGCTCGCGACGCCGAGCACGACGCTCCTCTTCTCCGCGGAATACGCGCGCCCCAGCGCGCCGAACACGATGTTGAAGGTGGTGCAACTCATGCCGATGCCGACGAAGATGCCGATCGCGAGCGTGAGTCCGAGCGCGGTGGTCGAGTTCGCCATGAAGACGAGGCCGAGCGCGTACAACAGGCCTCCCGCGAAGAGCACGCGTCCGGCGCCGAAGCGGTCGGCGAGCATTCCGGTAAAAGGCTGCGTAACGCCCCACAACAGGTTCTGCAACGCCACGGCGAAACCGAACACCTCGCGCCCCCATCCGTTGTCCATGCTCATCGGCTGCAGAAACAGGCCGAAGCTGTGGCGGATGCCGAGCGCAAAAGTGAGGATCAGGCTCGCGCAGACGAGCATGACGGTGGGGCTGGGCCTGCGGAAATCGGGCATGAGGGATTCCGAACGGAGGAAAGGCGATACAGGATATCACGCAGGGAGCATCGCAACGGCGTTTGGTACCATTGGAAATCCGGTCTTCACCCCGACGTGACGCCCCCGACCGCATCGATCACCCCGCTCTCGCAGCGCTTGCTCCCGTTGCTCAGATGGTGGCCGCGGGTCGACCGCTCGACGCTGAAAGCCGACGCGCTCGCGGGCCTCATCGGCGCCGTCGTGGTGCTGCCGCAGGGCGTGGCGTTCGCCACGCTCGCGGGGCTCCCTGCAGAGTACGGCCTGTACTGCGCGATGGTGCCGACCGTCGTCGCGGCGCTGTTCGGCTCGTCCTTGCATACCGTTGCCGGGCCCACCAATCCGGTCTCGCTCATGGTGTTCGCGGTGCTCAGCCCTCTTGCCACGCCGATGACCCCGCATTACATCGAGCTCGCGCTCACGCTCGCGCTGATGTCTGGAATCATCATGCTGGCGATGGGCCTTCTGCGCTTCGGGTCGCTGGTGAATTTCATGTCGAGCTCGGTCGTGGTCGGCTTCACCGCAGCGCTAGGCGTGTTCATTTTCGCGAGCCAGCTCGGCAACTTTCTCGGCATCGCGTCGGCCCCTGCGGGATTCGCCGATCTGGTGCGCGCGACGTTCAGGCGCCTGGGCGACGCACAACCGTGGGTGATCGCCGTGGCAACGGCAACGCTCGCGATCGGCGCGCTTTCGCACCGCGTGCTGCCGAAAATCCCGCCGATGCTGACGGCGATGATCTCGGGAAGCCTTATGGCCTACGTCCTCAACCAGGCGCTCGGCGCGGAGCGCACGGGCTTGCGCACGCTCGGTCCCCTGCCCGGCGCTCTTCCGCCGCTCTCGTTCCCGGACGCGTCGGCGACAACGCTGCAAAATCTCCTGCCGGGCGCCATCGCCGTCGCACTGGTGTCGCTGACGCAGGCGCTCTCGATCGCTCACGCCATCGCGCTCAAATCGGGACAGCGCCTCGACAACAACCAGGAATTCATCGCGCAAGGCCTTGCCAACGTCGCCGCGGCCTTCTTCTCGGGCTTTCCGACGAGCGCTTCCGCCAACCGCTGCGGCATCAACTACGACGCGGGAGCGAGGACGCCGATGTCGGCGATATTTTCCGCGCTGCTGCTGGTGCTCGTGCTGCTCGCGGTTGCGCCGCTCGTCGCCTACCTGCCGATCGCGGTCGTGGCGGGGCTGCTCTTCCTCGTCGCCTGGAACCTGATCGACTTCCGGCGCATCCGGAAGATCATTGCCACGAGCCGCGGCGAGAGGGCGGTGCTCGCCGTCACCTTCTTCGCGACGCTCCTCCTCGACCTCGAGTTCGCCATCCTCGTAGGCGTTCTCGTCTCGTTGGTGTTGTACCTCAATCGCACATCCCACCCGATCCTGCGCAGCCTCGTGCCGGATCCGCGCCATACCGGGCGCAAGATGACGGAGGTCGAGGACAGCCTCCTCGAGTGCCCCCAGCTCAAGATCCTGCGTATCGAGGGCTCGATCTACTTCGGCGCGGTGGGCCACGTCCAGCGGCACCTCGACACGCTGCACGAGCACAGTCCCGGCCAGAAGCACCTGCTCCTGATGTCGAAGAGCATCAATTTCGTGGACATGGCGGGCGCCGAGCTGCTCGTGGAGGAAGCGCGCAGGCGGCGCGCGGGCGGCGGGCAGCTCTACTTCTACAGCCTGAGGAAGCCGGTCGAGGAGCTGCTCGAGCGCGGCGGCTACATGGCGGAGCTCGGCCGCGAAAACGTCTTCGGCGGCAAGCGCGAGGCGATCGGCGGAGTGTTCACCCGGCTCGACCTCTCCATCTGCGCCACCTGCCGCGCGCGCATTTTCGAGGAGTGCGCAAGCGTTCCAGGGCCCGAGGGGGCTCGATGACGTTCCGCCGCACCGCGCTCTTTCTGCTCGGGCTGCTTGCGGCCTGCGGCGGGCAGCCGAAGCTCCCTCCTCTGGCACCCAACGCGGTGGTGCTCGCCTTCGGCGACAGCCTCACCTTCGGGATCGGCGCGAACACGGGCGAAAGCTACCCGGCGCGGCTCGAGGGGCTGATCGGCCGCAAGGTGGTGTCGGCGGGCGTTCCGGGAGAAGCGAGCGCCGAGGGGCTCGCGCGCTTGCCCTCGGCGCTCGATGAAACGAAGCCGCAGCTCGTCATCCTCTGTCACGGCGGCAACGATTTCCTGAGAAAGCTCGACGAAGCGCAGGCGGCGAACAACATCCGCGCCATGGTGCGCCTGGCGAGAAGCAGGGGCGCTCAAGTCGTGCTGATCGGCGTTCCGAAGCCCGGCCTGCTCCCCTCGCCCGCGGGGTTCTACGCGGACATCGCAAAGGAATTTCGCCTGCCCTACGAAGAGACGGCGCTCAAGAAAATCCTCACCGACAACGGACTGAAGTCCGATCTCGTTCATCCGAATGCTGCCGGTTACGTGCGGCTCGCGGAAGCGATTGCCGCCCTCTTGAGGAAAACCGGAGCGGTGTGAAGGCGCACTGACTGCTGCGGGATCTCCCTGTCGGGTTTACCCCCGACTCGATGTCCGGGTCCTCCGCCAGCGGCGCCTGTCGCCGTTTGTAGCGGAACAATGACTATCTTCCGGGCGTACGCCGTACTATGCTGATGACATAGTCAGGCACATGGATCTCCCCGTGGATCACCCCGTCATCGACCACCACCTCTGGATCGAAGTCGCCGAGTACCTTGTCGCGGTCGTCGGCGTGATCCTCATCGCCTGGCTGCTCGCCGAAGATTTCGCCTCGCCCCTGTGGGGCGGGCTCACCAGCATCCGCCTGCGCTGAGGCACTCCGGGCTGCCCGGTCGCGACTATCTCGCGCCGAGCAGGCGCGACGTCCGGGCGATGTCCTTGGGCTTCACCCAGAAAATTGCGCCGAAGCGGCGGTTGCCCGCCGTCACGGCGTCCATTGCAACCATGTTGATTTTCGCCTTGGCCAGCTTGTCGAGGACGCGGAGAAGCGCGCCGACGCGGTCCTCGCCCTGGACCAGAAACGCCGTTTTCCGCTTGCCCAGATTCACGCCGTGCTTTTTCGCCCCCTTGGCGAATTCGACCGGATTGGCAGGAACGAAATCGACCTGCGCCTTGCCGCCCTGGGGAAACCCGGTGAAGGCGAGCAGATTGTGTTTGCTCATGGCAATCGTTTTCAGCATTTGCATGCCGACACCCGGGCGGTTCGGTACTTTCATCGAAAAATAAACGACTTTCCGGATCATGGCTCCTCCTTTCGAGATGGTGCTTCTTTACCGATAGCACCGCCTGGGGAAACTGGCAAGCGAATTCGCGGCGCGATGGTGGGTCGTTTCGCTCGAGCGTTTGCTGCACCAGGACCGAGGCGAAATCTACCCCTCCGACGCTCTCAGCCGCCGGCCGGTCCGAGCCGGTATCGCTCCACGAAGCGCCGGTCGATGCGGTCCTTCCAGCGCCACACCCAGGCGCCTTCCAGCGAAAACCGCCCCCAGGAGGCGACCGCGTAGGGATCGCCGCAGCTGATGAGGGCAAGCGAGCGCGAGGGCGAGCGAAACCGTTCGGGGGCTTCGCCTGCGAGTGCGCGGCGCAGGTTGCGCGCGAGAACCGGCCCCTGCCTCACTGCGAAGACGCCGGATTTCGGCCTGGCCTCGCCGACTACGGTCGCGACATCTCCCGCGGCGAATATCTCGGGGCACGAATGCGATTGCAGCGTGTCGCGCACCGCGACGAAGCCGCGCGCGTCGGTGGCGAGCCCGCTCTGCGCGACCCATGAAGGCGCGTACGCTCCGGTTGCCCATACCGCTGCCTGCGCCTCGAGGCGCTCGCCGCCGTCGAGCTCGATTCCGTTTTCGTCCGCTGCAACGACCTTTCTGCCAGAGAGCACCGCGACGCCGCGCTCACCGAGGATGCGCGCCATTCTGCGGCGCGCGCCGTGGCCGGCGAGGATGGGCAGCTCGCTGAAGAGCGCGAATTGCGCCGCGGCTCCGGCAAGCCCGTGCCGCATGGCGAGCAGCACCTCGACTCCGGCCGCGCCGCCGCCGATCACCGCGATGCGGCGCACCTCGCCCCTCCTCGCCGATCCGCGCAGGCGCTCCCAGCCCGCGAGAAACGGCTCGACGGGGCGCACGCGAAGCGCGTGTTCTTCCGCGCCGGCCGGCTCGCCGCCGCTCGACCCGGTGTCGAGCGACAGGACGTCGTAGTGAAGGCGTTCACCCCGGGCCGTAGTCACCTCGCGCCGCGCGGGATCGACTCGGGCCGCGGAATCCAGGAAAAAGCGCGCACCCGCGCGCGCCGCGAGCGCTCCGAGGTCGACGCGGCAATCCTCGGGCCGGTAGTGCCCGGCGACGACGCCCGGAACCATGCCCGAGTAGAAAGCGTGGCGGCTCGGGCTCAGCAAGGCAAGGTGAACGCCTTCGGCCGGCGCATCGCCGAAGCTCTTCAGTACGGCGAGATGGCTGTGCCCTCCCCCGACGAGAAGAAGATGTTTCACCGAGTCCTGGAAGCGTGTGTTGGTCATTCTAACAGACGTGATACACTTCGAATGGTTTGTATCTCAGAAGCCAGGCCATGCCCAAATCCCTCCGATTGGGAAACGAGTTGGAGAAGACGCTCGAACGGTACTGCGCCGAGACCGGGGAGACGAAGAGCGCCGTCATCCGCCAGAGCCTCGCGGAATATATCGTCCGCCGCCAACGCAAGCGGCGCGCGCCTTCCGCGTGGGAGCTTGGCAAAGACTTGTTCGGCGCCGACCGCTCGGCGGCAGGGCAAGGCAACGTCTCGGGGCGGGTCAAGACGCTGATCCGCGCGAAGCTCCGTGCGAAACATCATCGTTGACACGGGGCCGCTCGTTGCGCTGTTTCACGCCCGCGACAAGCACCACGAGCCGGCCAAAGCCGTCCTCGAATCGAACCCGGCGGCATTGGTAAGCACCTGGCCCGTAATCACGGAGGCCTGCCACTTTCTCAGTCAGGCCGGGAGGCACGCGCTGCTCACTTTTGTCCGTCGCGGCGCATTGCGTCTGGAAGCCCTTTCGGTTGAAGATGTGTCGCAACTCGATGAGCTGCTCGCGCGCTACGCGCGAATGGATTTCGCCGACGCCACGCTCGTACTGATCGCGGAAAAGACCGGGATTACCGAGATATTCACGGTAGACCGCCGCGATTTCGAGGTGTACCGGACTCGTTCCGGGCGCCGGTTCCGCTTGCTGCTGGCATAAAGCTCTCGCGCATCTCTTCCGGCAGGCGCTCGAGATCCTCGGGACGGTCCACGTCCCACAGAGCGGGAAGCTCGGTCACGCGCCAGCCGAGCGCGGCAATTCGCCGGCGGGTCTCCGCCATGACCTCAGACCCGCCCCAGGGAATGTCGCGAAACAGTGCCGCATCGCAGCGCGAAAGTCCGATCAGAGCGTAACCGCCGTCTTCCGCCGGCCCGATCACGGCGTCATCGCCCCGCCGGAGCGCTCGATCGGCGTCGCGAAGGTACTGCGCCGAGAGCGCGGGGATGTCGCTGCCGACGAGGATCGCGCGCGGGCTGAGCGCGAGTGCCGATTCGAACGCGCGCTGCATGCGCGCGCCCAGATCGCCCTCTCCCTGCGGATGAAGACTCGCTCCGAGCCTGCGCTCGCATTCGAGGAAGAAAGGATCGCCGGTGCCCGGAGCACACCACAGCTCGACCGGGCCGAGCCGCGAATCCCCTGCCGCGCGCAGGCAGTGCGTCACGAGCCGGCGATGCAGCGCCGCGGCGCCCACCGCGCCGAGCGCGGGAATCAGCCGGGTCTTGGCCTCACCCGGTGCCCTCGCGAACACCATCACCCGGCAGAAGGTCTCAGCCGCGCTCGCCGTCATAGAGGCGCGCCAGTTTCGCGGGAGCGGCGCCGAAGAAAAACGCGAGGCGCAGCCACCCCATCAGCAGCACCGTGCGCAGGACCCCGCGGCGCTCCCAGCGTCGGCCCGATGTCACCGCCTCGTCGGCAAGACACAGCGGCCGCGAGACTCGCTTGAGCGAGCGCGACAGCGCGATGTCCTCCATCAGCTCGAGCGGCGGGAAGCGTCCAGCGCGCTCGAACGCCTCGCGTCGGACGAAAATGGCCTGATCGCCGGTGGCGATGCCGGTCGCGCGCGAGCGCAGGTTCATGAAGAACGCGATCACGGGAAGCAGGCGGCTCTTGCCCTCGATGCGCACGTCGAACCGCCCCCATGCCCTGCCGCTCGCCGCGAGCCCCTGCAGGATGCGCGCGTCGGCGTTTTCCGGAAGATGCGTGTCTGCGTGAAGGAAAAGCAGGACTTCGCCCTGGGCGAGCGCCGCTCCCGCGTTCATTTGGCTCGCGCGACCGCGCGGAGCCGCAACGACCCGGTCGGCGGCGCCGCGAGAGAGAGCCGCAGTCTTGTCGCTCGAGCTGCCGTCGACGACGATCACTTCGTGGCCGCGCTTGCGAAGCGAGGCGAGGCCCGTGAGCGCCGCAGCAATGCCTTCCGCCTCGTTCAGCGCCGGGACGATGATCGAAATCTTCAACCGCGCCTCCACGCGTGGAACTTCTCCGCCCACCTGAGCAGCCCTTGCGGGGCGTGCGCTCTCTTCCAGCTGCCCGCCGCGTACTTGTTGCCTTCGGCGAGCGTGGGGTAGATGTGGATGGTGCCGAGGATCTTGTTCAATCCGATGCCGTGCTTCATCGCCGTGATGAATTCGACGATGAGATCGGCCGCGTGTTCCCCGGCGATCGTTGCGCCGAGGATCCTGTCCCTGCCGGGCACGGTGAGGACCTTGACCACGCCCTTCGTCTCCCCGTCGGCAATCGCGCGGTCGAGGTCCTCGAGCGCGTAGCTCGTGACGTCGTAAGCGACGTTTTTCTCAATTGCCTCGGTTTCGTTCAGCCCTACGCGGGCGACCTCGGGATCGGTAAACGTCGCCCAGGGAATCACCGAATAGTCGGCGCGAAATCTCTTCACTCCCCCGAAGAGCGCGTTCACCGCCGCGTACCAGGCCTGGTGCGAGGCGGTATGCGTAAACTGATACGGGCCGGCGACGTCGCCGCAGGCGTAGATGTTGGGATAAAGGGTCTGCAGGTATTCGTTCGTGCTCACGGTGCGCGCGGGACTCAATTCGATGCCGAGCTCCTCCAGGCCGTACCCCTCGGTATTGGCGATGCGCCCGACCGCGCACAGCAGCTCGTCGAACGGGATGCGGATATCCTTCCCGCTGTGCTCGCACACAAGCACCTTCTCGCCGTTTTCCCGGAGCACGCGCACCGCCTGGTGACCGGCGCGGACGTCGATGCGCTCCTCGCGGAACTGCCGCGCGACCATTTCGGAAATCTCCGGGTCTTCCCGGATGAGGATGCGCGGAAGCATCTCGACCTGCGTCACGCGCGATCCGAACCTCGCGAAGCACTGGGCGAGCTCGCAGCCGATCGGCCCTCCCCCGAGCACGACCAGCCGCGGGGGCAGCGCTCTCAAGGTCCACACCGTGTCCGAGGTCAGGCAGCCGGCGTCGGCGAGCCCCGGGATCGGGGGCACGAAGGGCCGCGCGCCCGCGGCGATGACGACCGCGCGGGTCGTGAGCGCGCGCCTGCCCGTTTCGCTCCTCACCTCCACCGTCCAGGGAGACGTGATTTTTGCCTCGCCCAGAAGGCACTCGACGCCGAGCTTGGTGTAGCGCTCGACCGAGTCGTGCGGCTCGACGGTTCTCACCACGCGCTGCACGCGCTCCATGACGTCGGCGAAATCGAAGTCGACCTGCATGGCCTTGAAGCCGAATTCGCGCGGGCGCTTCGCCTGCGCGACGAGCCGCGCCGACTTGATCAGGGCCTTCGAGGGCACGCAGCCCGTGTTGAGGCAGTCCCCGCCCATCCTGTCTTTCTCGATCAGGGTCACTTTCGCCTTGACCGCGGCCGCGATGTAGGCCGACACCAACCCGGCGGAACCTGCGCCGATCACGACGAGGTTGCGGTCGAACTTGGCCGGCTTCGGCCACCGCGCCAACCTCCGGCGCCACTTGAAGGATTCGACGACGTACTTGGCGGCGAGCGGAAACAGGCCGAGCAGGGCGAGCGAGCCGATCAGCGCCGGGGAGAGAATCCCCGAGAGCGATTCGACGGCAGCCAGCTGGGTGCCCGCGTTGACGTAGACGAGCGTGGCGGGAAGCATGCCGATCTGGCTCACCCAGTAGAACGTGCGGGTGCGGATCGGCGTGAGCCCCATGAGGAGATTGACCAACACGAACGGAAACGCCGGCACCAACCGCAAGGCGAACAAGTAGAACGCACCCTCCTTGTCCAGGCCGGCGTCGATCGCACGCAAGCGGTCGCCGAACCGGCTGCGCACCAGTTCACGGAAAAGAAACCTGGAGGAGAGAAAGGCGAGCGTCGCGCCGATGCTCGAGGCGAACGACACGATCAGCGTGCCCCACAAGAGCCCGAATATCGCGCCGACCGCGAGCGACAGGATGGCGGCCCCGGGCACGGACAGGCCGGTAACGGCGACGTAGATTGCGAAGAATACCCCGCTCGCGACCAGCGGATTCGCCCGCCGGAATTCCTCGATCGCCGACTGTTGCGACTTGAAGTATTCGAGGCGGAGATACTGGCCGAGATCGAGCGCGAAAAACGCCGCGATCAGGCCAAGGAGAAGGACCGCGACGAGCAGCCGGCGGCGCGACATGGTACGCGCCGCTTCAGGCCGCGCGCGAGAAAGCGCCCGTCCGCACGGCCTGGTCCACCTCGTAGCCCGGGCCGGAAGCGATGCGCTCGCGATAAGAGACTGCGGCAGGCGAGCCTGCCGGCCAGACGCGGTCGAATCGCGCAATCCATGCGTCGTGGTCGTAGCGCACCGGCACGGCTTCAACGACCGTCGCCCCGAGCCGCGCGCCGTAAAGCGCCTGCGCCGAGGGTGCGCTCGCGATGCGCGTCGCGAGGCCGAAACGCGTATCGCGGAAATTCGGCATTCCGGCCGCCCCGTTGTTGACGATGATCGCCGTGCCGCGCGGCGTGGCGAAGTCCTGCATCACCGGCAGACAGGTATGCGTGCACGCAAACACATCGATGGCGGCCCCCGCGAGCAGCGCCCGGACGCGCTCGGGACGCTCGCGCAGCGCTTCCTGCGAGAACTGCCAGCCGGCGAGGGATTCGGCGTCGCCGTGCGCGATGCCGATGCGCAGGCCCCCGACTTCAGCGACAAGGTGCATGGGCAGGTCGCCCAGGCGCTCGCGCAAGTCCGGGTGCCCGCGCGCGGTCTCGCGAAGCCGCTTGAGGATTTCGTTCGATCGCGCGACCTCGGCTTCGCCGACCCAATCCGGGTAGCCGCAGCCGCAGCCCGCACCGGAATCCTCGCCGGCGACTTCGGTTTCCACGTTGCCGCGCAGGGCCGCGTGTTCAAGAACGGTTTGATTGACGCCTTCGAATTCCGCCGGTTCGACGTTGAACCAGTTGAAATCGCCGTTGAAGACGAGCATCGCGCCTTCCCGGCGCGCCATGGCAAGGACCGCTTCGAGCGCGAAGCGGTTGCCGTAGAGCCCGCCGACGACGTAGAGCGATTGCGCCTTGAGGTCCGCGGCTCGCGCGAAGACCGCGGGCGAGTAACGGTAGTGGCGCGGACAGGACCGGCCGGGCCGCGTTCTAGCCATTGAGCGCGCCGCCGCAGCTCGAGCCCTGCCCGGCCGTGCAGCCGAAGCAGTGATTTTTCACCACGATCGGATTGCCGGCGAGATCGCGTCCGATGAGATCGGCGAGCTTGACACGGGGCCGACCCGCGATCCTGAGCGGCAGTCCCAGCATCTGGTTGAAATCGCAATCGTAGACGGTGCCCTGCCAGTCGACCGAGATCAGAGTGCGGCACATCACGGCGCCGAGATTCTCCTCGCGGAAGGATTCCTTCAGCAGCTCCATGTAGGCGTTGAACTGCCCCCTGGAAATGAGCATCGAGCCGAATCGGGCGATCGGCATGTTCGCGAGCGTATAGAGCCGGTCGAAGCGGATGCCGAAGCGCTCGCCGAGCACGCGCTTGTAGTCGGCTTCGAGCTTTTCCTGCGCGGGCGGGAGCGAAGCCCCTTGAGGGTTGTACACGAGGTTGAGCGCGAGGCGCGAGCCCTCTACTCCGTAGCCGAGCGCGTTGAGACGCCGAAGAGCACGAATGCTCGTCTCGTATACACCTTTACCGCGCTGCCTGTCGACCAGCTCCTCCGTGTAGCAGGGAAGAGAGGCCGTGACCTCGACGTGCTCGCGCGCGAGAAACTCCGCGAGATCCTCCTGCCCGGGCTCTTCCAGAACGGTGAGATTGCAGCGGTCGATGACGTGAGTGCCGAGTGCGCGGGCGCTCGCCACCAGTTCGCGGAAGTGCGGATTCAGCTCGGCCGCACCTCCGGTGATGTCGAGCGTGCCGACACCCGAGGCCTCGAGGTAACGCAGCACGGTGCGCATCGTCTCCCGATCCATCTGCTCGGTGCGCGTGGGGCCGGCGTTGACGTGGCAGTGCACGCAGGTCTGGTTACACTTGTAGCCGAGG
>WNFX01003942.1_pt1 | contig 14658 bp, 15 predicted proteins | sample 5400111 | NCBI WGS metagenome assembly WNFX01 (sample SAMN13153363, study PRJNA577476) | soil metagenome | isolation source: 40 cm soil or saprolite under grassland replicate 1 | place: USA:California | collected 2016-06-15 | reverse complement strand
GAGCGTAAGCGCGTGCAGGCCTACGAGGGCGTGGTGATCGCCAAGAAGAACCGCGGGATCAATTCCTCGTTCACCGTGCGCAAAGTGTCCTCGGGGGAGGGCGTCGAGCGCACCTTCCAGACCTATTCCCCGACGATCGAGTCGATCGAGCTGAAGAGGAAAGGCGACGTGCGCCGCGCCAAGCTCTATTACATGCGCCAGCGTTCCGGCAAGGGCGCGCGCATCCGCGAGAAAATCGAAGGCCACGACGAGGGCGGCGGGCAGTAGAGCGCGTCGCAAATCGGCGCTCTTTCCCCTCCTCGTTTGAGGAGGGGTGCCCCAAAGGGGCGGGGTGGTAGCGCGCCTCTCCATCAAACCACCCCGGCGCTTCGCGCCACCCCTCCTTATCCAAGGAGGGGAAGGTACTGCCGACCACCTTCTCGGAACGGCGTAAAATTCACGCTTCCATGAGCCTCAACTCGATCCAGGAAATCATCGCCGAGCTGAAATCCGGCCGCATGGCCGTGCTCGTCGACGACGAGGATCGCGAGAACGAGGGCGATCTCATCTTCGCCGCGGAGTTCGTCACCGCGGAAAAGATCAATTTCATGGCGAAGTTCGGCCGCGGTCTCGTCTGCATGCCGATCACCGAGGCGCACGCCGAGCGCCTGAACCTGCTGCCGATGGTGGCGCGCAACCGCTCGGTGCACGGCACCAATTTCACCGTGTCCATCGAAGCGGCCTCCGGCGTGACCACGGGCATTTCCGCGGCCGACCGGGCGCACACCATCAAGGTGGCGGCTTCCGCGAAGGCGACACCCGCGGACATCGTCCAGCCGGGCCACGTTTTCCCGCTCATCGCGCAGACGGGCGGGGTACTGGTGCGCGCCGGGCACACCGAGGCCTGCTGCGACCTGGTGCAGCTCGCCGGACTTCATCCGGCGGGGGTGCTGTGCGAGATCATGAAAGACGACGGAAGCATGGCGCGGCTTCCCGATCTGATCGAGTTCTCGAAACATCACGCGCTCAAGATCGGCTCGATCGCCGATCTCATCCACTTCCGGAGCCAGAACGAATCGCTCATCAAGCGCGTGACCGAGCGCGTGATCGAGACGCGCTTCGGGCCGTTCCGGCTCATCGCCTACCTGGAGAAGATCAGCGGAGAGACCCAGCTTGCGCTCGTCCGCGGCGAGATCGCGCCCGACAAGGAAACGCTGGTGCGCGTGCACGCGCCGCTCTCCGTGCTCGACCTGGTCGAGGCCGGCCCGCGAGCGCACTCCTGGTCGGTGGCCGACGCGCTCGAGCGCATCGCCGCCGAGGGCAAGGGCGTCATGGTGCTCCTCAACTGCGCGGAGAGCGCGTCCCAGCTGATCGAGCGCGTCGCATCGCCCGAGCGGCCCGAAGGGCCGTCCAAGATGGATTTCCTCACGTACGGAATCGGTGCGCAGATCCTGCGCGATCTCAGGGTCGGCAAGATGCGCCTCATGGCCTCGCCGCGCAAGATGCCGAGCATGGCCGGGTGGGAGCTGGAGATCGCGGGCTACGTCGAAAAGGCCGCCAGGGCGCGGGACGGCTGATGATGGAAATCGAGCCCGACTCGAGCGGGGAGGGCCTGCGCGTCGGGATCGTGCGCTCGCGATTCAACGAGCGCATCGGCGTCGCGATGCTGGAAGCCTGCCGCAAGCGCCTTGGGGAATTGCGCGTGACCGCACTGACCGTGGTCAGCGTGCCGGGCGCGCTCGAAGCGCCGCTCGCGCTGCAGAAACTCGCCAACACGGAAAAATACGACGCGCTGATCGCGCTCGGCGCGGTGATCCGCGGCGAAACCCGTCATTTCGAGACCGTCGCGAACGAGTCTGCGTCGGGGCTCATGCAGGTGCAGCTCGACAGCGGCGTCCCGGTCGCGAACGGAATTCTCACCACCGACACCGAGGAACAGGCGAAGGCGCGCGCGGCGCAAAAAGGGCGGGACTGCGCCGAGGTCGCTGTGGAAATGGCGAACCTCGGCAAGAGCATCGCGAAGAGCCACAAATGAAATCGGCGCGACGCCGTTCGCGCGAATTTGCGCTGCAAGGCCTGTACGCGTGGCAGCTCGCGGGCGACAACGCCGCCGACCTTCAGTCCCAGCTCGCCGAATCGAAAGGTTTCGGCAAGGCCGACGCCGAGTATTTCGCGCGGCTCCTGCAGGGCACGATAGCCCACGCCGCCTCGCTCGAGCGCCTGATCGCGCCCGTGCTCGATCGCAAGTTGAAGGAGCTCTCGCCGGTGGAGCGCGGCATCCTGCTGCTCGCGGTGTTCGAGCTGAAAAACGCGACCGATATCCCCTACAAGGTGGTGATCAACGAGGCGATCGAGCTCGCCAAGGACTTCGGCGGCACCGACGGCCACAAGTACGTGAACGGCGTGCTCGACAAGCTCGTCCCCGAACTTCGGCCGCAGGAGAGAAAAGCCTGAAGACGTGGGCTCCGAGTTCGACATCATCCGAAAATACTTCACCCGGGAGGCGCCGACGGCGGCGCTGGGGGTGGGCGACGATTGCGCGCTGCTGCGGCCCGACCCCGGAATGCTGCTCGCCGTCTCGACCGACATGCTGACGGCGGGAAGCCATTTCTTCCCGGATGCCGAACCGGGGAAGCTCGGACACAAGGCGCTGGCGGTCAACCTCTCGGATCTCGCCGCGATGGGCGCCGGCCCGCGCTGGGCGACGCTCGCGATCGCGCTGCCGGAGGCCGACGAGAAGTGGATCGCCGCGTTCGCGCAAGGGTTCTTCCGGCTCGCCGGCCGCTGGAGAACCGAGCTCGTCGGCGGGGACACGACCAGAGGGCCTCTCACGATCTCGGTCACCGTGATGGGCGAGGTGCCGGCGGAGCTCGCGCTCAAGCGCGACGCGGCGCTCGCCGGGGACGATATCTGGCTCTCGGGTGCGACCGGAGAAGCGGCGCTCGCGCTCGCCCACCTCAAAGGGCGCGTGAAGCTGGAAGCCGCGGCGCTCGAATCCTGCCTCGCCCGGCTGCACACGCCCGAGCCGCGCATCGACCTCGGCGTGCGGCTGCGCGGCCTTGCGCGCAGCGCCATCGACGTTTCCGACGGCCTGCTCGCCGATCTCGGCCATATCCTGGAAGCGTCCCGAGTCGGCGCGGAGCTCCTCTGGGACAAGCTGCCGCGGGCGAGGGCGATCGCCGGCTGCCCGGACAAGGCGCTCGCCGACGATTGCCTGCTCGCCGGCGGCGACGACTACGAGCTGCTGTTCACCGCGTCGAAAGTCAAGCGCGCGCAGATCGAAGCCGTGGGAAGGGATCTCGAAATCCCGCTCGCCCTCATCGGCGCGGCCGTTCCGGGCGATCCGGTGGCGAGCCTGCGCGACGCCCGGGGCAAGCTCGTCTCCAGTGCGCGCAGGGGCTTCGATCACTTCGCATGATTCTGCGGCCCGCCCCCGGTTTCGTCTTCGCCCACCCGGCCCATTTCATCGCGCTCGGTTTCGGAACGGGGCTCGCGCCGCTCGCCCCGGGCACCGCGGGCACGCTGCTCGCGTTTCCGCTTTTCATGCTGCTCGACCTCTGGCTTGCGCCGCTCGCCCTCTTCGGTCTCATCGTCGTTTTTTTCGGGATCGGGATCTGGGCGTGCGCGCGCACCGGGCGCGATCTGGGCATCGCCGATCACAGCGCAATGAACTGGGACGAGGTGGTGGCGATGCTTCTCGTACTCTCGCTCGTGCCCCCGGGCTGGGTGTGGTGGGGGTTCGCTTTTCTCGCGTTCCGCTTTTTCGACGTGGTCAAGCCGCCGCCGATCCGCCACCTCGACCGTGCGCTGAAAGGGGGCCTGGGGGTGATGTTCGACGACACCGTCGCGGCGTTCTACACCCTGCTCCTCGTCGCGGTCGTGAAACGAGTCCTCGGCTGATGGCCCGAGATGTGCTCAAGCTCCTCGCAGGACGGATCGGCGCCCGCCTGAAGAAACGCAATCTGAAGCTCGCGACGGCCGAGTCCTGCACCGGCGGCTGGATCGCCCAGGCCGTGACTTCCGTTTCGGGAAGCTCCGAGTGGTTCGACCGCGGCTTCGTGACCTACTCCAACGAAGCCAAGAAGGAACTGCTCGGCGTGCGCGAGCGGACTCTCTCGCGGCACGGGGCGGTGAGCCGGGAAACCGCCGAGGAAATGGCTGCCGGCGCGCTCGCGCGCAGCCGCGCGCAAGTCTCGATCGCCGTGACCGGCGTCGCGGGGCCCGCCGGCGGCACGAAGGCGAAACCCGTCGGCACGGTGTGTTTCGCGTGGTCGCGGAAGCGCGGCGCGATGGAGAGCGTCACCCGGCGTTTCCGGGGTGGCCGGGACAGGGTGCGCCGGCAGTCGGTGGTGTTCGCGCTGAAAGGCTTGCTCGAACGACTGGGGGAATCCGGATGAATTCGTCTTTCCGCCGTGCTGCTGCAGCCGTGCTCGCGCTCTGCGCCGCAGCGCCCGCTCTCGCGCAGGACCTCGACGACTCGAAGGACAACGTCGCCGGCCCCTACGTTCCGACTCCGCGGGTGATCGTGGACGAGATGCTCAAGCTCGCCGACATCCGCGGCGAGGACGTGGTCTACGACCTCGGTTCGGGAGACGGGAGGCTGGTGATCACGGCGGCCAAGCGCTTCGGCGCACGCGGGGTCGGCATCGAGCTGCAGACGGAGCTGGTCGAAATGGCGAGAATCGGCGCGAAGCACGAAGGCGTGGCGGATCGCGTCAAGTTCGTGCAGGGCGACCTGTTCCAGGCCGATATCCGGTCGGCGAGCGTGGTGATGCTGTATCTGCTGCCGCGGTACGTCACGCGTCTGGTGCCGAGGCTGCGCGCGGAACTGAGTCCCGGAACGCGCATCGTGTCCCACGATTATCCGCTCGCTCCCTGGCCGCCCGACAAGGAGCTTTCGATGGACGTCCCCGAAAAGGAGATGATCAGCGGCACTTCCTGGACGAGGCTCTATTACTACGTCGTCCCGGCGCGCGTGCACGGCGCGTGGCAGCTCACTTTGCCCCGAGCGCTCGCGAGCGCCCCGCTCGTGATGCAGATCACCCAGGAACCCCATGCCGTCGGCGGATTCGTGCGCGATGGCGGCGCCGAGCTCACCCTCAGGGACCTTGCGGTGCGGGGCGAACAGGTGCGCTTCGGGCTGTTCTACAAGGGCCGGCTGATGGCGTTCGAGGGGACCGTAGCCGGGGACGCCATGACGGGCGAGGTGCGCTCCCGCGACCAGCGCGGGCCCTGGACCGCCCGGCACCGCGCACCGCTGCCACGCTGAAAGGGCGCGCGCGCGGGGCTTGGGTCCGGGAGGCCGGTGCTCTATATTGAGGGCATGAGCATGTCCGGTAACCCCGAGGTGCGCCCGCCTGCGGTCGCGAGCCTGTTCTATCCGGGGGACGCGCGCACGCTCGCCGAAGAAGTCTCTTCCTATCTCGACCAGACGCAAGGGGTGCCTCTCGCGCCGGGATTTCCCAAGGCGCTGATCGTCCCTCACGCCGGTTTCATCTATTCCGGACCGGTCGCGGCGAGCGCGTACGACCGGCTGCGCCCGGCGCGCGGCATCGTCAGGCGCGTCGTGATCCTCGGTCCCTGCCACCGGGTTCCGGTGCGTGGCCTCGCGCTGCCGCGGGCGAGCGCATTCGACACGCCCCTCGGGCGGATCCCCTTGGACGAGGAGGCGATCGCCTCGATCCGCGGCCTGCCTCAAGTCGTGGAATCGGCGGCGACGCACGCCGAAGAACACGCGCTTGAAGTGCAGCTGCCGTTCCTTCAGCGGGTCCTGGGCGAATTCTCGCTCGTGCCCCTGGTGGTCGGCGACGCGGCTCCGGAAAAAGTCGCCGAAGTGCTGGAGCGCCTGTGGGGCGGAAACGAAACGCTGATCGTGATCAGCTCGGATCTCTCGCATTACCATTCGTACGAGAGCGCGCGCAGAATCGACAGCGACACGGTTCGCGCGATTCTCGGCTTCGACCCCGGAATCGGCCATGAGCAGGCCTGCGGGGCGACGCCGGTAGCCGGCATGCTGGTCGCGGCCAAGCGTAAGGGACTCGCGGCCCAGCTGCTCGACTGCCGCAACTCCGGCGACACTGCCGGCGACAAGAGCCGGGTCGTCGGCTACGCTTCCTTTGCGCTCGCATCCGAAGGCCCGCGCTACGAGGCGGAGCACGGAAGAAGGCTGCTTCAGATCGCGCGTCAATCGATCTCCGCTGCGCTCCGCGCGTGTGAGGAGCCCAGCGCCCCGGTCGCCGAGGAGTCATGGCTCCGCGAATCGCGCGCGAGCTTCGTTACCCTGACGCAGGGCGATGAGCTGCGCGGCTGTGTAGGCACGCTCGAAGCGCAGCGGCCGCTCGCTCTAGACGTCGCCGAGAACGCCCGCGCTGCGGCGTTCGAGGACACGCGCTTCAAGCCGCTCACGCCGGAGGAGTTCGGGCACATCGACATCGAAGTATCGCTTTTGTCGACGCCCAAGCGGCTGCTGTTCGAGCACCACGCAGAGCTGATTGCGCGCCTCCGCCCCGGCGTGGACGGCATCATTCTCGAGCAAGACGGGGAAGGCAAGCGCGCGACCTTCCTGCCGCAGGTCTGGGAGGGCTTGCCCGATCCGGAGCAGTTCATCGCACACCTCAGGCAAAAAGCCGGGATTGCGCAGAGCACCGATATCCGGCTTTGCCGGGTGAAGCGTTACACCGTGCTCAAGTGGCGCGAGGCGGAGCTTCGTCAGTGAGCGCCGTACGAAAGGAACCCTACATCGGCCGCTGGTGGCACACGCTGGAGGACGGCAGGCTGCAGTGCGATCTGTGCCCGCGCGACTGCCGGCTGCACGAAGGTCAGCGCGGCGCGTGTTTCGTGCGCATGCGCGAGCACGACAAAATGGTGCTGACCACTTACGGACGCTCTTCGGGCTTTTGCATCGACCCGGTGGAAAAGAAGCCGCTCAACCATTTCTACCCCGGCTCGAGCATCCTGTCCTTCGGCACCGCGGGCTGCAATCTCGCCTGCAAGTTCTGTCAGAACTGGGACATTTCCAAGTCGCGCGACGTGGACACGCTGGCCGATGCGGCAAGCCCGGAGCAGCTCGCTCGCGCCGCGCTCGACCACGGGTGCCGGAGCGTCGCTTTCACCTACAACGACCCGGTGATTTTCGCGGAGTATGCGATGGACGTCGCCGATGCCTGCCGCGAGGTCGGCGTCAAGGCGGTGGCCGTGACCGCCGGTTACATGCACGACGAGCCGCGGCGCGAGTTCTACGCCAAGATGGACGCGGCCAACGTCGACTTGAAGGCTTTCACCGAGGAGTTCTACTTCCGGACCTGCAGCGCGCATTTGAAGGACGTGCTCGACACGCTCGTCTACCTCGAGCACGAAACCGAAGTCTGGTTCGAGATCACCACGCTGCTCATTCCCGGGAGGAACGACGGCGATGAGGAGATCGACGCCGAATGCCGCTGGATCGCCAAAGAGCTCGGACCCGAGGTGCCGCTGCATTTCACCGCCTTCCATCCCGACTACAAGATGACCGACATTCCTCCTACTCCGGCCGCGACGCTCACGCGCGCGCGCAAGATCGCGCTTGGGCACGGCCTTCGCTACGTGTATACAGGCAACGTGCACGACCCCGAGGGCGGATCGACTTACTGCCCGGGCTGCGGCAGCGCGGTGATCGCTCGCGACTGGTACAGCATCCTCGACTACCGGATCACCGCGGAGGGCAGGTGCAAGCAGTGCGGCGCGGGCATTCCCGGCCGCTTTGAGGAATTCAGGAAGCCCTTTGGGCCGAGGCGGATACCGGTGAGACTGGGACTTGCCTGAGGCCGCTTGCGGATCCGGTCAGACGCAGCAGTTCCCCGAAGACCCTTTCCGGACCGATTTTCTCCAGGCAGGGGTTGTCTCCCGAGCTGTAGCGGCAGGTTTTTTCCCGGCAGGGAGAACAGTGGAGATCGGATTTCAGGTGCACCTGCGAGGCGCCCGATGCGCCGATGAGCCCGGAGTCGGTCGACCCATAGAGGGTGACCGAAGGCACGTCGAGCGCCGCCGCCAGGTGGCTCAAGCCGGTGTCCATGCACACGCAAGCCTTCGCCCTCTCGATCACGTAGCCGATTTCGGAAAGAGTGAGCTTGGGCAGAACGCGGACCTCGGAGTGCATCGCGAGGCGCCTCGCTCTTGCCTGCTCCGCGTCGTTTCCCCAGGGCAACAGCACCTTGAACCCGGCCTGAACCGATTTCTCGAGGAGGTCCGCCCAGTGCGCCTCGGGCCAGAGCTTCGTTTTCCAGCTCGCGTTGTGGACGAATACGAGATACTCACGGGGAAGATCGAGTTTCGGCTTGATGAATCTGTCCCTCTGAATCCGGAAGTCCGGCCCCGAGACGGGCATCGGATAGTCCAGTGCGGAGGCGAACAGTCGTCGCAAGCGCTCGATGGCGTGCGCGTTCTTCGAGGCGGCGAATCGCCGCTGGTAGGCGAGGTGGGCGATCCATTCCCGCACCGAATGGCTGTCGAAGCCGGCTCTAGTCCCCCTGGCGAAGAGGGAAAGCAGGGCGGTCTTGAAGTTGCCCTGCCCGTCGATCACCAGGTCGTACTCGCCCGCCCGGATCTCTCCGATCGTCTTGGAAATGGAACCGTGCGTTTCCACGCTGGCCAACGCGCTGCGCCATTCGCGGTGGTTGGTGGTGATGACGCGGCTCACCGCCGGGTGCCAGGCGGCGATCTCCTGAAAGCTCTCGTCGATGACCCAGTCGAACTCGATCCCGGGACGGGCGTTTTGGGCGTCGCTCAGAGCCGGAAGCGCGTGGATCAGGTCGCCCAGGGACGTGAGCTTAATGAGCAGGACTGTTCTCATCTTTACTCGAAAGGAGCCCTTTCAGGAATGCGCTGAAGCGATGCCGCTTCAGGTCACGCTCGCGAACTTCTTCGGAAATGACGTAGTTGAGCTGGATGGTGCGCCGCTCGCCGTCGAAAGGCTCGTGCCCGTGCCAGCAGTTCGGGGTGACCTTGAAAATCAGGCAGCGTCCTGCGTCGGGCGATATCTCGGCGGCATAGCGAGTCAGGTCGTGGTCGTTGTAGAGGAGCCGGAGCCGCCCCTCGGGCGCGCTCCAGCCGCGGTTCAGGTAGAGCAGGACCGTCACGAGCTTCGACTTCGAATCGGTGTGAATGCGGCCGTCTTTCTTTCCCGTGCGGCCGCGAACCGTAAGCATGGGAGGTCTGTCCTTCAGATCCATGCCCAAGCGCTCGCCGATCAGGTCCCTCAGCTCGACGCTGTGCAACTCGGCCATGAGCGTCGCGAAACGGCCCGAGCACGAAACCGCTTCCGGCGGAAAGCTGCCGCGTTTGTCGATCCGCGGAAAGCTCTCGACCACCTCGGCGAGGACTTCCGGGCGAATGAGGTTGTCGACGACGAGATAGGGGAATGGCTCCGCGACGAGAGGGGCTTTGCGGAGCGCGCCGGGGTTCAGCACTTCCCAGGACATGGACATAGGCGCGATTCTATTCCCGTTCAATGTTGATGGTCTAAGTCATTGATTTGTCACGAGGGCTTGCATTTCTCCCGAACCTGTATAAAAATCCAGGTCAACCGGCTTCTCGCTTTGCGCGTTGGGAGCCCTGGAACGGCGTCAGGGCGGCGACGATTTGAGCGACGATGACGGCGGCGGGCGCCCGCTTCAACGCACGAATTTAGGAGATAATCAAAATGGTCAACGAAGGGAAAGTCATGGAAGAAGCCAAGGCCAAGGCGCTGCAGGCTGCTCTGGCCCAGATCGAAAAGCAGTTCGGCAAGGGTTCCATCATGAAGATGGACTCCCAGGCCGCGCAGGACGTTCAGGTGGTGTCGACCGGATCCTTGGGTCTGGACATCGCGCTCGGAGTAGGCGGATTGCCGCGCGGCCGCGTGGTCGAGATCTACGGGCCCGAGTCCTCGGGAAAGACGACCCTCACGCTTTCGGTGATCGCCCAGGTGCAGAAGTTGGGCGGCACCGCGGCCTTCATCGACGCCGAGAACGCACTCGATCCGCAGTACGCGGCCAAGTTGGGCGTCAAGATCGAGGAGCTGCTGATTTCCCAGCCCGACACCGGCGAGCAGGCCCTGGAGATCGCAGACATGCTGGTGCGCTCGGGATCGGTCGACGTGATCGTCATCGATTCGGTCGCAGCGCTCACGCCGAAAGCCGAGATCGAGGGCGAGATGGGCGAGCCGCAGATGGGTCTGCAGGCGCGGCTGATGAGCCAGGCGCTGAGGAAGCTCACCTCCAACATCAAGCGCACCAACACGCTCGTCATCTTCATCAACCAGATCCGCATGAAGATCGGCGTCATGTTCGGCAACCCCGAGACGACGACCGGAGGCAACGCGCTCAAGTTCTACGCGTCGTGCCGCCTCGACATCCGGCGCATCGGCAGCATCAAGCGCGGCGACGAGGTGATCGGCTCCGAGACCCGCGTGAAGGTGGTGAAGAACAAGGTCGCGCCGCCGTTCCGCGAGGCGCTGTTCGATATCCTCTACGGCGAGGGGGTGTCCCTCGAGGGCGAGATCCTGGAGCTCGGCGTCGGCTGCGGTGTGGTCGACAAGTCCGGTGCCTGGTACCAGTACAAGAAGGACCGCATCGGCCAGGGCAAGGACAACGCCCGCGATTTCTTGAAGGAAAATCCGGAGCTCGCCGCCGAGATCGAGGCGAAGATCCGCGAGAAGCTCGGCATCAAGAGTGCGGAGGCATTGGCTCCCGTCACCGCCGAGGTGTGAACCTCGTCGAGAAAGGGGGCTACGCCCCCTTTCAAAATCCCCCAAGTTAGGAAAGTGCCAAACGCAATGCCGACGCTGCGCGAGCGCGCCCTGCGGCTGCTCGCGCGGCGCGAGCACAGCCGCGCCGAGCTCGGGCGCAAGCTCGCCGCGCACCTCACGCCCGAGGACGATCTCGAGTCGCTGCTCGAGGACCTGCTGCGACGCAAGCTCCTGTCGGACGAACGTTACGCGGAGTCACGCGTCCACTCGCTGTCGCGCAAATTCGGAGCGGCGCGTATCGCGCACGAATTGCGTGCGAAGGGTCTCGATAAGGAGCTTGCAGAGCAGGCATCGGGGGCCGCGCGCGCGACCGAGGTCGAGCGAGCGCGCGAAATCTGGCGCAAAAAGTTCCGGGTCGCGCCCAGGACTCGCGAGGAGCGCGCCAAGCAGATGCGTTTTCTGCAGTCGCGAGGGTTTTCCTTCGACGCGATTCGCGCCGTCGTCGCCGGCCCCGGCGAGGATTGAATTCGCCTGGAATTCGGGATACCCCTATCCATGCGGGTTTCCGAGGGGTTTCTTCTAAAATCTTCTAAAATTCTCAGAGGTTCCGTCGTATCGGCGCGACCGGTTCTGGCTTCCTCAGACAGGTCTTGCTTCGCCGCAGCGGCTGTAATTGATTGCCCAGCAATTTACCACTAGACTCGCTCCGATTCGGGGAGGTCTCTCGATGCAAGGCGAACGAGTTCGGGCCGCGAGTGTCGCGACAGTTTCTCTCATCACGATGGTCGTTGTGGCGGCCACGCATCACGTGCAGGCGGCACCCAGGACGCACCGCCTCGAGGTGACGCCCGGCACGGTGGCGTATGGCTACTACTGGTCCGAGGCGCGCCCCGCGCTGCGTATCGAATCAGGTGACATCATCGACGTCGACACGTTGCTGACGAATACGCCCGAAGGGTTGAAACGCGCCGGCGTCGCCGATGAGAAAATTCAGGCGTCGCTCAAGACCGTGGTCGAACAGGTGACGGGCGACCGGCGCGGCCCGGGTGGACATATTCTCACCGGCCCCGTCTACATCGAAGGCGCGGAGCCTGGCGATGTGCTCGAAGTGAACGTGCTGTCGATCGATATGGCGATCGACTATGGCTACAACGGCTGCCGCGGATTTCTTCCGGACAACTGTGATACCACGCAGCCGCAGAAAATCATCGCGCTCGATCGCCGCAAGATGACCGCCGAGTTCCTGCCCGGCATCGTGATTCCACTACGCCCGTTCTTCGGCAGCATGGGTGTGGCACCGCCGCCGCAGGCGGGCCGCGTCAGCAGCAACCCTCCGGGCAAGCACGCCGGCAATCTCGATAATCGCGAGCTCGTGGCCGGCAGTACGCTCTACATTCCGGTATTCGTGCGCGGGGCGCTGTTCGAGGTCGGCGATGGGCACGCTGCGCAGGGTGACGGCGAAGTGGATCAAACCGCGATCGAAACATCGCTCCGCGGCCGTCTGCGCCTGAGCGTGCGCAGGGACATGAAACTCACCTGGCCGCGCGCGGAGACATCGACCGATTACATCAGCATGGCAATGGACCCGGATCTCACGGTCGCCACGCAGGCGGCGATCCAGGAGATGATCGATTTCCTGGTCGCCGAGAAACATCTCACCCGGCATCAGGCGTATCAGCTCGTGAGCCTGGCTGGCAATGTCGCGGTGACACAGCTGGTCGACAAGCCGAATCACGGCGTGCACGTGCGATTGCCGAAGAGCATCTTCAGGAGATGAGCGCGAGCCTCATGGATGACCTGCTGAAGTGGCGCGACGAGTTTCCCATCCTCGACCGCACCACTTACATGATCAGCAACTCGCTCGGCGCAATGCCGCGCGGCGTGTACGACAAGGTGCGCGAATACGCCGAGTCATGGGCCACCCGCGGCGTCCGCGCGTGGGAAGAAAGCTGGTGGGACCTCGCCGCTACCGTCGGCGACAAAGTGGCGGCGCTGATTGGCGCGCCGCCAGGCAGCGTCTCGCTGCACCAGAACGTCACTACCACGCAGGCTGTCATCGCTTCGTGCTTCGACTTCTCCGGCCCGCGCAACAAAGTGGTGCTGGTGGACCTGGAGTTCCCGTCCATCCTCTATTTTTACCAGGAGCAGCAGGCGCGCGGCGCGCGGATCGAAATTGTCAGGAACGCAGACGGTATCCACATCCCGCCGGAGAAACTGCTCGCCGCGATTGACGAACGCACGCTGCTTGTCCCCATTTCGATGGTGCTGTTCCGCAGCGCGACCATCCTGGACGCGCGCGCCATCATTGAGCGCGCGCACCACGTCGGCGCGCACGTCGTCCTCGACGTGTTCCAGGCAACCGGCACGGTGCCGGTGGACGTTACCGCGCTCCAGACGGATTTTGCCGTCGGCGGCGTGCTGAAATGGCTCTGCGGCGGCCCGGGCGTTGCGTATCTCTACGTCCGCCCCGACCTGTGCCCGAAGCTCGCCCCGCGCTTCACCGGCTGGTTCGCGCACAAGCGGCCGTTTGATTTCGAAGTTGGCCCCGTGGACCGCCGCGACGACTCCTTCCGCTTCCTGGGCGGCACCACGCAAATCCCTGCGTTCTACGCCTGCGAGCCCGGGCTCGACATCATCCGCGAGGTGGGCGTGGCGCGCATCCGCGAGAAGTCCATCCGCCAGACGGCGCGCTTGATCGCAGGTGCGAAGGCTCGCGGCTGGCGCGTGAACACCCCGGCCGATCCGGCTGAACGTGGCGGCACCGTTTCCATCGAATGCCCGCACGCCGCCGAAGTGATGCGCGAACTGCTGGCGCGCGACGTCCTGGTGGACTACCGCCCCAGGGCGGGCATTCGCCTTTCGCCGCACTTCTACAATCGCGACGAGGAAATTGACTTCGCGATGGAGCAGATTGCCGACATTCTGGCTACGCGCGCCTGGGAACGCCACGCCGTAGCCGCCGCGCACTAGAATCCCAGCTGAGGACCGGGACAGGCATGGCGCAATCAGGGGAAGGCTGGCTCGACGAGACGCGATCGGCGTATCTCTACCGCGTCATCGCGGCTGTCGAGCGCGGCTCGCCGCGCTCGGAGCTGTTCCGGAAGCTCGCGAACGAGGCAGAAGGGCAGGCGGCGATCTGGGCGAAGAACGCCGGGCTTGCGTCGGTGCCCGCTTTCGTCCCCGATCTGCGGACCCGCCTCGTGGCGGGACTGGTGCGTCGCTACGGGCCGCGCGCGATGCGCGGTATCCTCGCCGCGATGAAAGTGCGTGGCCTCTCCGTATACAGCCACGCCGCACCGGGACACCCGGCGCCGACTTCGGCCGATGAGGTCGGCAAGCGCCATCGTGGAATTGCGGGCGGCGGAAATCTGCGTGCCGCCGTATTCGGCATCAACGACGGACTGGTGTCGAACGCAAGCCTCATCCTGGGTGTGGCAGGTGCTTCGGCGAACAACAGCACCATCCTGCTCTCCGGTATCGCCGGTCTGCTAGCGGGAGCCTTCTCGATGGCCGCCGGCGAGTATGTTTCGGTGCGCTCGCAGCGGGAGATGTACGAGCATCAGATCGGGCTGGAGCGGGCCGAGCTTGCCGAGTATCCGGAAGAGGAAGCCGAGGAGCTGGCGTTGATCTATGCGGCGCGCGGGATGAGCGTGAGTGACGCCCACGGTCTCGCGCGACGCACCATCGCGAATCCCGAGCTGGCCCTCGATACGCTGGCGCGCGAGGAGCTCGGCCTCAATCCCGAAAACCTCGGCTCGCCCTGGGGAGCGGCGCTATCCTCTTTTTTTTCGTTCAGCGCCGGCGCGCTGGTGCCCCTTGCGCCGTTCCTGTTCGCGCGCGGCGAGGGCGCTCTCATCGCGGCGGTCGCATTGACCGCCGTCGCCTTGTTCGGGGTCGGTTCGATGATCAGCCTCTTCACGGGCCGCAGCGCGGTGCGCGACGGCCTGCGCATGCTCGCGATAGGCGGCGGCGCGGGG
>WNFX01004834.1_pt1 | contig 14661 bp, 14 predicted proteins | sample 5400111 | NCBI WGS metagenome assembly WNFX01 (sample SAMN13153363, study PRJNA577476) | soil metagenome | isolation source: 40 cm soil or saprolite under grassland replicate 1 | place: USA:California | collected 2016-06-15 | reverse complement strand
GGACGGATGGGCCTGGGCCGCTGGGTGGGCTGCATCGAGAACCCGAGAACCGGGCGGGAGGCCACCGCGGTGCCCGCACCGGCACGCCGGCCACGTCAGGTGCTGATCGCCGGTGGCGGCCCAGCTGGGCTGCAAGCGGCCATCAGCGCCGCGCGGCGCGGCCACCGCGTCACCGTGCACGAGCGCGACGACCATCCGGGAGGTCAGGTGCGGGCCGCCGCGCGGGCACCGGCGCGAGCAGAGTTCGGCGACCTGGTGCGCAACCAGCTCGCGGAATGCAGGCGGGCGGGTATCGAAATCACCACCGGCAGCTGCGTCGGCGCCGATCTCGTGCGCGCGCAGCGCCCCGACGTGGTGGTCGTCGCGACCGGCGCGCGGCCCATGCGACCCTACTGGGTACCAGCGAGCCCTCCCGCTGGCGCGCCGGCCGTGTGCGACGTCCGGGAGGTGCTCGATGACACCGCCCATCCGCATGGTCGCGTGCTTGTCGTAGACGATCTTGGATTCCACCAGGCCACGGGCACCGCTGAGCTGCTTGCCGACCGGGGCTGTCAGGTCGAGCTTGTCACCAGTGGCATGGTCGCCGGCCAGGATCTGGGTGTCACGCTCGACCTGGAGACCTGGTGGCTGCGGGCCACGAAAAAGGGCATCGCGGTGACCACCGACACCTTGATCACCGGGATGGTGCCCGGCGGGGTGACGACACAGCACCTCGCCACCGGCGCCGCCGCCGAGCAGAGCGCCGACTGGGTCGTGCTCGCGGTTCAGCAGGAACCAGCCGACGACCTGTACTTCGCGCTGAAAGAGCTCCGGCGCTCCGAAGGTGGCCCGCAGGTCCACCGTGTTGGTGACTGCCTGGCGCCGCGCCGGGCACATGCCGCGGTCATCGACGGTGAACGGATTGGCGGCCTGCTGTGAGCGTGGCACCCGCGCCTGCACCCCATGGATGTGGCACCGCTGGGGGTATAGCACCATCGGTGCCACATCCATGGGGTCCGGGCATGCTCCGGCGGGCGGAGGTAACCCGGTGATAGCCGTGATTCCCGTGCGCGCGGGGGTGCTGCCGCCCGGCGCGGACGAAGCCGCGGCCGAGTGCGGCGGTAACGTGCTGCTGATCGGCTCGGGAACTGCTGAGGCGGCGGCACGCCTGCCGGCCGACGCCTCGGCATCTGGTCAGGTCGCCGTCGCCGTCGCCGAGGCCGGACCTTACGCGCCATGCGCCTGGGCGCAGGCGCTTGCGCCGCTGCTCGCCGGCGACGACATTGTCCTGCTGCCCGGATCCGCCGACGGCCGCGATCTCGCGCCCCGCCTCGCGGCGGCAATGGACCGGCCGCTGTGGGCCGGTGCCGTCGCCGTTAGCCCCGGCCGGGTCACGGTGGCCAGGTACAGCGGGCAGGTGCTGGTGGAAGCCGGCATCGCGGGGCCCGTGGTCGCCACGCTCCTGCCCGGCGTCGCGGGCATCGAGCCGGGGCCGGCCGGGACGAAGGCGAGCGCCGCGCAACCCATCGAGCTGACCCTGCGGCACGGCCATGACGCCGAGGTCGTCGAACTCGTCCCGCCGACCGCCGCGACCATTGATCTCACCGAGGCGCCACGCGTGTTCGCCGGGGGAGCCGGGCTGCACGATGCGACGGGGTCGCCAGGATCGGCGGAGTTCGACCTGCTCAGCGAAGTGGCCGCCCGCGTCGGCGGCTCCTTGGGGGCGACCAGGGTCGCCGTCGACGCCGGATGGGCCCCGGCCAGCAGGCAGATAGGCACCACGGGCGTGACGATCAGCCCGAAGCTGTACGTCGCGTTCGGTGTCTCCGGCGCGGTCCAGCACCTGACCGGCATCGGCGCGCCCGAGCATGTGATCTCAGTGAACACTGATCCGAGCTGCCCGATGATGGCCATCGCTGATCTCGCCGTGGTCGCGGACGCGCCGGGTGTGCTGCACGAGCTTGCGCGCCTGCTCGGCGTGCCCGCCGCCGCGGCAAGCACCGACGGGGAACCGGCCCATGCCTGAACGCTTCGATGCCGTGGTGGCGGGCGCCGGTCCCGCGGGCGCCGCCGCGGCCATGGTGCTTGCCCGCTCAGGTAAGTCGGTATGCCTGCTCGAACGGGGCCCGTTCCCCGGCTCGAAGAACATGTACGGCGGCGTGATCTACGGCCGTATCCTCGACACCCTGATCCCCGGCTGGTGGGAGCAGGTGCCGGTGCAGCGCTGGATCACCCGGCGCGAAACCCGCGTGATGACCGCGACCCAGTCGCTCACCGTCGGCTACTCCACCGCCGCATGGGGCCGGCCGCCGTACAACGGCATGACCGCGCTGCGGCCCGACTTCGATCGCTGGCTCGCCGACCAGGCCGTCGCCGCGGGCGCTGTTCTCGTGACCTCGACCGTCGTGACCGGCCTGGTCCGTGACGAGACCGGGCGGGTGACGGGAGTGCGCACCGACCGGCCTGGCGGTGAACTGGCCGCGGGCGTGGTGATCGCGTGCGACGGCGTGAACTCCTTCCTCGCCAAGGAGGCGGGGCTCTACCCCGCGCCCGACCCTGACCACTTCACCCTCGGCGTGAAGGAGGTGCTCGCGATGCCCCGGGCGGAGATCGAGCGGCGGTTCGGCGTCTCGGGTGACGAGGGCGTCGATATCGAGGCGCTCGGCGTCACCGGCGGGATCCCGGGCGGCGGCTTCGTCTACACCAATCTCGACACCATCGCGGTCGGCCTCGTCCTGCAGATTTCCGGCCTCGCCGAAGCCAAGGCCCGCCCGGAGGACCTGATCGCCGGGTTCAAGCAGCATCCCGCGATCGCGCCGCTGGTGGCCGGGGCCGAACTGAAGGAGTACTCCGCACATCTCATTCCCGAGGACGGATACAACGCGATGCCGAGGCTCTGCTGCGACGGCATGCTCGTCGCGGGCGACGCCGCGGGAATGACGCTCGCCACTGGTCTGTGGCTGGAGGGAGTCAACTTCGCCATCGGCAGCGGCGCCGCCGCCGGCGAGACCGCAGGCGAGGCACTGGACCGTGGCGACGCATCGGCGGCCGGCCTGTCCGGCTACCGGCGCCGGCTCGAGCGCAGCTTCGTACTGCGCAATCACAAGAAGCTTCGCCGAGTGCCCGCACTTCTGCTCAGCGACAGGATGCAGCGCCGTTATGGACCTATGTTCTGCGACATCGCGGAGGGACTGTTCACGGTCACCGACCCGGCGGCCAAACCCGGCCTGTACCGGCTGTTCCGCGCGTCATCCAGGCGTCACGGGCTGCGGCTTGTGGACCTGGCCAGGGACGGCTGGGCGACAGCGCGGAGTCTGCTATGAGCGACACCAGCCCCTGGCCTGAGGTGAGCTTCGAAGAGCGAATGGCCAGCGTCGAATTCGACGTCGCGAGCAAGCCTCATATCGTTGTCGACGCTGACGTCTGTCGTAGCTGCACGACACGCGCGTGCGTCACGGCCTGCCCGGCAGGCCTGTTCGTACCCACCCACGATGGCGGGATCCTGTTCAATTACGAGCAGTGCTTCGAGTGCGGCACCTGCTACCTGGTGTGCGACAACGAGGGCGCGATCTCCTGGAGCTACCCCGAAGGCGGGCACGGCGTCGTGTTCAGATACTCATGAGCCGGCCGTCGATCGGCGTCGCGCTCAAGCTCGCGCCGCGGCGCACCGATGTCGACCCGCTCACCGGCGCGGCGGAGCCCGACCGGGTGCCCGCGGGCCCATCGGCGGCCGGGCTGGCCGCGCTGGAGATCGCGTTGCGGCTCCGCGACGCGTGGCAGACGCGGGTGACCGTCGCGACCGTGGGTCCGGCCGCCGCCGAGCCGATGCTGCGTGACGCACTCGCGCGGGGGGCCGACCACGCCGTCCGGATCCAGGTTCCGCAGTGCCGCGCCGACGCGGTGCCCGGAACGCCGTCCGCGCTGGCCGCCGCCGCCGATGCACTGGCCGCCGCGCTCGCGGACTGCTCGGTCGTGCTGTGCGGTGATGGCGGTCACGACAGCGGCACCGGCGCGGTCCCCGCGCTGCTCGCCGCCCGCAGCGCGCGGGCGCAGGCCCTCGGGCTCACCAGTGTCGAGCCGGGGGATGAGCACGGCACCGTACGGACCGAGCGGCGCCTTGACCGCGGCTGGCGGGAACGGCTCCTGGTCCGGGCGCCGATGGTGCTCTCGGTCGAAAGCGGTAGCGCACAGCCGCGGCGCGCGGGGCTGGCCAGCGTCCTTCAGGCACGCGGCGCCGACATCACGGTGATCGCCGGCGCCCGGGCCGGCACCGGTGACGGCGTGCTGACCGTGCTGCCGTACCGGCCGCGCGCACGGGCGCTCCCCGCGCCCGCTGGCGAATCACCGCTGGCACGGGTGCTGAGCCTGCTCGGCACCGGCACGGCCAGGGGGCCAGCCGAGCGCATCGACGCACAGCCGCCTGCGGCCGCTCAGCGGATCGTTGACCAGCTCCGGGCCTGGGGATACCTGTGACCCCGGAGCTGGCCCGGATGCGCTGGCCGGATGTCGACCGCGGACCTCGGCTGCTGCTTGTCGTGCCGGTGGGATCGCTGGAACAGCACGGCCCGCACCTGCCGCTCGACACCGACACCAGGATCGCCGCCGAGGTCGCCAGCCGCGCCTGCGCGGGCCGGACCGGCGTCGGGCTCGCGCCAGCGATCCCCGTCGGGGCGAGCGGCGAGCACGCCGCTTTTCCCGGCACCCTTTCCATCGGCACCGAGGCGCTCACCGCCTGCCTGATCGAGCTTGGCCGGCACGCCTGCCTGCACTGGACCGCGATGTTGCTGGTGAACGGGCATGGCGGGAACGCCGACGCAATCTGCGCGGCCACCGACCGGCTCCGTTACGAGCGCCGCACCTGCTCGGCCTGGCACGCCGCACTGCCCGGCGGCGACGCACACGCCGGGCGCTTCGAGACCTCGATCATGCTCGCGCTCGCCCCCGAGACGGTACGGATGGTGGCCGCCGCGCCAGGCGACCGCCGGCCAGTTGATGAGCTCCTGCCGATGCTGCGCGCGCGGGGCGTGCGCGCGGTCAGCGAGAACGGCGTCCTCGGCGATCCGTCCGGCGCGTCGGCCAGCGACGGCGAACGGCTGCTCACACTGCTCACGGCGAGCCTGAACGAGATGCTGGATGGGCTGCTCGCCACCGTCTCTGTCCATGCGATCGGGGCCGCGCCACCCGGGGCCACCCCGGACCCCGACGGCGGCGGCGTGGCGGGACCCGCGACCGCCGGGTACGACGGCGAACGGGGGAACCGGTGACCCAGCGCCTCGCGGTCGTGACTGGCGCGGCCCGCGGGATCGGGGCGGCGGTGGCCAGGCGGCTCGCTCGCGACGGCTGGGCACTGCTGCTCGTCGACGCGTGCGCGCCGCAGCCCACCGTGGACTACTCGATGCCCACCCGGGATGACCTGACCGCGGTGGCTCGTGACTGCGAAGGGGTCGGGGCGCACGGCGTGACCACGCTCGTAGCCGACGTCGGCGCGGGGAGGGTGCGCGACGCCCTGCGTGACGCGCTCGGCGGGCGCGTCGCGTCAGCGGCCGTCGCCGCCGCGGGAGTGATCCAGGGTCATCCAGCCTGGGCGATACCGGACGATGTGTTCGAGGCGGCGCTGCGGGTCAACCTGTTCGGAGTGCGCCATCTGGCTGACGCCTGCGTGCCGGCGATGATCGAGGCCGGCGACGGCCGGTTCGTCGCCGTCGCCTCCGCCGCCGCCCTGCGGGCGATGCCGCAGCTCGCGGCGTACTCCGCGGCCAAGGGCGCGGTTGTCTGTTACGTCCGCAGCCTGGCCGCCGACCTCGCCGGTACCGGCGTGACCGCCAACACCGTCTGTCCTGGCTCGACCCGCGGTGCGATGCTGGCCGCGAGCGCGGACGTCTACGGCCTGCCCGATCAGGAGGCGTTCGCGGCGCAGGCGCTGCTGCGGCGGCTGCTCGCGCCTGATGAGGTGGCCGCGGCGGTGACCTGGCTGTGCGGACCCGACGCGAGCGCCCTGACCGGCGCCACGTTGCCCGTCGACGCCGGCCTCAGCGCATAACGACCAAACGGCAGCAAAACGGCTGCGCCCGCGTCCCCACGACGGGCCGCCGACGTCACGCAAAGAACACCGGTGGGCCATGGGTGCTCCCATCGGACCCCCGATGGGCCACCGGTGTTCCCATCGGACCCGGGATGGGCCACCGGTGTTCCTAGCGCCCCGGTGCGGGACATCCTTGCCGTAGCCCCACTCCATGATTCGTTATCGTGTTAAGTTGACCGCGATTATCGCGGGCAGGTTAACACGATAACGGATCATGCGTTACTGGCGATGCTGGTGCGCCAGCAGAGCCTGAAGCCGGCTGGTGCCTGATGATCTGTGTGCCTGAGGCCGGCTGGTGCCTGAAGCTGGCTGGTGCCTGATGATCCCTGTGCCTGGCCAGCGGATGAATGCGGCAACGTGCCGGTCAGAACCGGTACGTTGCCGCATTCATCCGGTTAGTTCGGGGCCGGGTGACGACCGGGTCAGGATCGCGCGGACGACTCCTCGAGGGCGCGGGAGACGAGCACGCGGGCGAGGTGCTCGCGGTAGCCGGAACTCCCGTTGATGTCGGCCGGCGGCCGTGTCCCCTCGGCGGCGTGCGCGGCGGCGTCCCGTGCGGACGCGCCGGCCGCCAGTGCCTGCTCGACCGCGGTGGCGCGCAGCGGAGTCGCTCCCATGTTCACCAAAGCCACGGACCCGTCCTGGACCGCGACACCGACAATGGCCCAGTCGATCGCCCGCTTGGTGAACTTCTGGAACGACCAGCCCGGCGAAGCGGGCCTGCGGATCCGGATCTCGGTGAGCAGCTCACCGGGCTCCAGCGCGGTCTCGAACAGGCCGCGGAAGAACTCGCCCGCTTCGATCCGGCGCGTACCCGAAGGCCCGTGTGCCTCCAGGGTCGCGTTCAGCGCGAGCAGGACGGCGGGCAGATCCGACGCCGGGTCGCCGTGCGCCAGGGAACCGCCGATTGTCCCGCGATGACGGATCTGCGGGTCCCCGACCTGCCCGGCCGCGAACGCGAGCAACGGCAGTTCGCGGATCAGCAGGCTGGAGTGCTCGAGATCGTGGTGCCGCGTCAGCGCCCCGACCGCGATGTCGTCGCCATCGTCGCGGATGTAGGACAGGTCGCTCAGGCGGCCGACGTCGATGAGGACCTCAGGCACCGCGAGGCGCAGCTTCATCAGCGGGAGCAACGAATGCCCGCCCGCCAGGAACTTCGCCTCCTCGCCGGCTTCGCTGGCCAGGTCAAGGGCCTCGTCCACCGACCGGGCCCGCCGATATGTGAAGGATGCGGGAATCAACGCGCTGCCTCTCGCTCGCCGCCGTACAGGTCGCCTGTGCCGACGGGACTATGTCTGTTCGGCCGCGGCCAGCACTGCCTTGACAATGTTGTGATAACCGGTACACCGGCACAGGTTGCCCTCCAGGCCGGACCGGACCTCTTCCTCGGTGGGATGCGGATTCTCCCGCAGGAGCGAGACGGCCGCCATCACCATGCCTGGCGTGCAGAACCCGCACTGCAGCCCGTGGTTGACGTGGAATGCGCGCTGCACCCGATGCATCTCACCGTCGCCGGAGGCCAGCCCTTCGACCGTGACGACGTCGCACCCATCGGCCTGCGCGGCGAGTACGGTGCACGACTTCACCGACTCCCCGTCGAGCAGGACGGTACACGCCCCGCACGACGTTGTGTCACAGCCGATGTTGGTCGCGGTAAGGCCGGCCGTCTCCCGCAGGTAGTGCACGAGCAGGGTTCGGTCCTCGACCTCGGCGGCAACCTCGGCGCCGTTGATCGTCATACTCAGCTTCACTGTGCGGCCCTCGCTTCGCTGATCGCGGCCCACACCCGCTCCGGTGTGGCCGGCATGCCGATCTGGCGGACGCCGAGATGGGAGACGGCGTCGATCACCGCGTTCTGCACCGCAGGGGTGGCTCCGATCGTCCCCGCCTCGCCGATGCCCTTGACGCCCAGCACGTTCACGTTTGTGCGCGTCTCCATCTCGACCAGCTCGAAGCTCGGCAGTTCCGTGGCCGTGATGGCGGCGTAATCGGCAAGCGTACTCGTCAGCGGGTTGCCGTCGGCGTCGTACATCATCTCTTCAAGCAGCGCCTGGGCCACGCCCTGGGCGATGCCGCCGTGGCGCTGCCCTTCGGCGATCACAGGGTTCAGGATCGGCCCCGCGTCATCAACGGTCACGTGCCGTACGAGCCGCGCCCGTCCCGTCTCGACGTCGACCTCGACCACCGCGACATGAGCCCCGAATGGGAACGTGGGCTGGTCAGCCTTGAACTCGACGCTGGCGATCAGGCCGTCCGGACCTGCCTGCCGGGCGACGTCGGCCCAGCTGAGCCCGGTCTCCGGATCGCCACGTACCTGCCAAATTCCCTTGCCGGTGTCGAGCACCAGGTCGGCTTCGCTGGCCTCGAGCATGTCCGCGGCCCGCCGGCGCGCGTCGTCCTTGACCTCGACCGCCGCCTGATGCACGGCCGACCCGCCGAGCTGCAACGACCGCGACGCATAGGTCCCTACGCCAACCGGCACCGCATCGGTGTCGCCGTGGATCACCGTGATCTGGTCAATCGGGATGCCAAGCTCGTCATTGACCAGCATCGCAAACGCGGTCGCATGACCCTGACCGTGCGCAGAACTGCCGGTGAAGACCTTGGCTGACCCGTCGTCCTGCACGACCAGCCGCGCGGTCTCCCCCGCGAACGCGTCGGCGGCCGTGATCTCCACATAACTCGAGACCCCGATGCCGAGCTGCAGCGGGTCCCCGGTCTCGCGGCGGCGCGCCTGCTCGGCCCGCAGTTCGCGGTAGCCGGCCGCGGCGAGCACCCGGTCGAGCGCCTCGGCGTAGTTCCCGGTGTCATACGCGGCGCCGGTCGGCGTCGTGTGGGGGAACGCGTCCGCGGCGACGAGATTGCGCCGGCGCACGTCGGCCGGATCAAGGCCAGCCTCCGCCGCGAACAGGTCGACCGCCCGCTCGATCGCGGCTGTCGCCTCGGGGCGCCCGGCACCCCGATATGCCGCGATGGGGGTCGTGTTTGTCACCACCGCCTGGAAGCCGGCCTGGACGTTCGGGATGTCATACGGGCCCGTCGCCATCAGCTGCGTGAGACCGGCGAGGAACGCCCCGAAGCGCGGGTACGCGCCGCTGTCCTGCACGACGTCGAGCCGGTACGCCGTGATCCGCCCGTCCCGTGATCCGCCGATCTTGATGATGTGCCGCTGCGCGCGGCCGTGCGTCATCGCGACGAGGTTCTCGCTGCGGGTCTCGATCCAGCGCACTGGCCGACCTGTCCTTCGCGCCGCCCACGCCACCAGGATCGCGTCCCGGTCCAAGCCGATCTTGGCGCCGAACCCGCCGCCCACATCCGGCGCGACGACGCGGATCGCGGCCGGGTCAAGCTGCAACGTGCCGATCAGGATGCCCTGGGCCAGTTGCGCGTTCTGTGTGCTCGCCCAGACAGTGAGACGATCATTGTGCATAACGGCTGCCGCGGCGCGTACCTCGAGCGGTACCGCCGCCAGCCGCTGGTTGACGATCGTGCGCTCGATCACGATGTCGCAGCCGTCGAAGGCCGTGTCGTCGAAACCGTCCCGGCCGGCGGCGCCCCCGATGTTCGTGCCAGCGTCGGGGAAGAGCAGGGTTTCACCGGTGAGCGCGTCTTCGATGCTCACCACGGGCCGCAGTGGCTCGTAGTCCACGCTCACCAGCTCGGCCGCGTCCTCGCCCTGGTACAGGCTGTCGGTGACGACGATCGCGACAGGCTCGCCCACGAACCGCACCCGGTCCGTGGCGAGCAGGGGCTCGAGCATCGGAGGTGCATCAGGCGGCGTGAACGGGCCGGGGGCCGGCGGCGCCACGTCGTCGAGGTCGCTCGCGGTGAACACCGCGACGACCCCCGGCTCCGCGCGGGCGGCCGAGGCGTCGATACCTGTGATGAGAGCGTGCGCGACTGGGCTGCGCACGAACGTGACCTGCGCGGCACCGGAAAGCTCCGGCGCCCTGAGATCGTCGACGTACGTACCGCCGACGGTCAGCAGCCGCGGGTCCTCGGTCCGCACCACCCGGGTACCCAGGATGCTCATATGACCTCCGTAGCTTCCGAACCCGCCGCATCACCCGCAGGCCCGCCACACGGCCAGGCCCCGCTGTATCCGTTCAGCATGCGACGCGCGTCACAGGCATGGCACCGGATCATGCCACAAGCTTCCCGGCAGGAACATTGTGGCCCCGGCACGAACCGGAGGGAAGGTACCTGCCCGGCCCGTTGCCAACGATTGTCGGGGGCGTCACCCAGAGCAGTCTGACAAATGGCGGGTCCAGGCGATGACGGCGTTCAGGACGGCGGCGGCGCGGCAGACAGTCGCCGGTAGTGCCAGGCTGGCGGGTGAGCGCTGAGTGCCAACGGTCCGCCGCACCTCCGTCGTAGGCGCGGCGGACCGTTCCTGCTACATCGGCAGCAGCTCAAAGATCTCCACCGCGCACTTCCCATCACTGTCGGACAGGAACGGGAGGCCGTCGGTGAGCGCCTTCGCCGCAGCGAGATCGTCGGCCTCGACGATCGTGTAGCCGATCAGGTCGCCGGCTGTTCCTTCAGTGCCGTCATCGCGAACGGACGCGCTCGACCCGAACGGGCTGCCGACGTCGACGAGCGCCGCGCCGACCTTCTCCATCCAGGCGCCAAACGCGGCCATCCGCTCGGCGCCCTGCTCCGGCGTGCGGTCGGACATCGGAGTCGCCGGGCCACGGTAGAGGTAGATGAACTTCGCCATGTCGATCGTCCTTTCGAGAACCGGCGTGCCCCGTGCACGCCTTCACCGCTGTGGGCGGATCTGCCGTAGTGACGAACAGCCCGGCCCGGCGCGGACAGCCGCGGACAACATTTCTTCCGTCGAGGATTTCTCCGGCCGGAGTTGTCCGTCGGAGCCGATGCCGTTCGTCAGATACTCGAACCGGTATCCATCAGTGACTGGAGAGGTTATGCAGTACGCATTGCTTGCATACGGCAGCCAGCGGACCCACGACGGCCCGGTGGAGGGCACGATTGCCGACGTGCTCGCCAGGCCCTATGTGACCGGCTGGGCTCGCCTGCACGCGGACGGGTCGGCCACGACCGTGCGAAACGGCGAGGGGCGGACGCTGCTCACCGACGGGCCGTTCATCGAGACCAAGGAATTCCTAGCGGGCGTCATTGTGGTCGAGGCCGACAACCTCGACGCTGCGCTCGCCCATCGCGCAGGAACTGCAGGGCACCCGGACCAGCGGTGCGATCGAGGTGCGGCCCGTCCTCGAAGCGTTGTTCCATGGCGCTTGACGGGGTCTTCCGCGAGCACTGGGCCCGGGTGCTGGCCACCCTCGTGGGGATCCTCGGCGACATCGAGCTTGCCGAGGATGCCGCGCAAGAGGCGTTCGCGATCGCTGCCGAACGCTGGCCACGCGACGGGGAGCCGGACAATCCCGTCGGCTGGCTGATCTCGACCGCACGGAACCGGGCGATCGACCACATTCGCCGACAACGCGTGCTAGTCGACCGAGGAGATCGCGCTCGCGTTCCTCGTCCCGGCCGAGACGATGAGCAAACGGCTGACACGGGCGAAACACAAGATCCGCGACGCACGGATCCCATTCGCCGTACCACCCGACCATCAGCTCCCGGACCGGCTAGCGGCGGTCCTCGCAGTGGTCTACCTCGTGTTCAACCACGGCTGGGGAGGCGGCCGCGTCGACCTCGCCACCGAAGCGATCCAACTCGGCCGCGCCTTGTCCGAACTCATGCCCGACGAGGGCGAAGTCCTCGCGCTGCTCGCCCTCATGCTGCTCCACGACGCCCGACGAGACGCCCGGATCCGCGACGGTGAGATCGTCCTGCTCGACGACCAGGACCGCGCGCTGTGGGACGACCAGCAGATCAGCGAAGGCCGCGAGCTGCTCCAGCAGGCGATCACGCGCGGCGAGACCGGCCCCTATGCCGTGCAGGCCGCCATCGCCGATCTGCACCTGCAACAGCCACGCGACTGGCGCCAGATCGCGGCGCTCTACGACACTCTCTCCATCCAGACCGGTTCCCCCGTCGTCGAACTCAACCGGGGTCATCTCTGTGGCCGAACTCGACGGTCCCGAGGCTGGCCTGGCGATACTCGACGGCCTCGAGCTCGACCACTACCGCTACTTCCACTCAGCCCGCGCCGAACTGCTTCGTCGCGCCGGGCGAGACGACGAGGCGCGCCACGCATACCGACGCGCACTCGAACTCGCCCAGACCGACGCCGAACGCCGATCCCTGAACGACCAACTCACCCAACTCTCCTCCGGCTGAGCACCAGCACGGCCGAGCCGCAGAACGCTATTGACACGGCTTCACGCTGCGTGGTTATAGCGCTTCGCGTACTACGTGAAACGGTGAGTAATGGCACGACGCCGGTTTCCGGTGGCGGGCCGGCCCCGGGATTGGCAGGATCGGGGGCATGACCTCCGAACCGCACCGGCGGGCGATCGGCTCACTGCGGGCCGTGGCGCTGGACGCCCCGGACATCGACCTCCTGGCCACGTTCTACGAGCAGCTCGCCGGCTGGCGACGCGTCCCCGGCGACGACGAAGACGACTGGATCACGATCTACTCCGGTGACGGCTGGCGGATCGGCCTGCAACGGGCCACCGACCACGTGCCGCCCCACTGGCCGGACCAGGACCGTCCGCAGCAGGCCCATCTCGACTTCCGGGTACCGGACATCGATGCGGCGGCGGAACGCGCCCAGCAGCTCGGCGCCAGCCTGCTGCGCCGCAACGAACGATGGCACACACTGGCCGACCCGGCCGGCCACCCGTTCGACCTGTGCGTCAACACCGGCGATCCGCGGACCACCCTGATGGGCGTCATGCTCGACTGCCCCGACGCGAAGGAGGACGGCGCGCAGCCGGTGATGTTCCAGCAGGTGGAGCAGTACACCGCGCCGCGCTGGCCGGATCCGGCGTACCCGCAGCAGATCCACCTCGACGTGACCGTCCAGGACGTGGACGCGGCGGAACGGGCCGCCCTCGATATCGGTGCCACCCGGCTGGACGGCGCCGGCCCGAACTGGCGCGTCTACGCCGATCCGGCCGGCAAGCCCTTCTGTCTGGTGTGGATGGTCTAGCGCGTAGCCGGGCTTGGGAGCTCCTCGGCCATAAGAATTCCGCGTTGGTGGGTGAGCATGCTACAGAGCTGCTGGGTGTCCATGCTGCCTTCTGCGATGCGCGCGATGGCTTCGGCGAGCACTGGCATCGGGACAAGCAAGATCGAACGATTGCCCGTCTCGCGGGCGATGCTGCTGGCGCTTCGTTCAGCCAGCGATTCGAAGCTTGGTCGTCCGACGCAGCGCCGGGACTGCCTCGGCGGCCTCATCCATGAATATTCCCAGGTCGCATGAGGTGACATATTTTCCGGCACCCACACGCCAGCGTCACGATCATGGCGCGGCACCGAAGGGACCATGGACCCCATTGTCCCGCGCGCCCACGGTGGCCAGCCACGGAGCCGGAACCGGCGATGGCGCCGCCGCCCGCCCCGGGGCCGCTGGCCCGATGAATTTGGCTAGCGGCCCGGATCTGTACCAGTACCAGCCAAACTCCAGCCGCGGCCGCTCGGGCCGCGCCAGCGACTGACGGGACATCCAGATCATGAGCAACGAGCAGACAGCCAGCAGCGAGACAGCCGCGGCCCCGGAGGTGAAGTTCCGCATGGTGACGCGGTACGCCACCCAGTCCGCCGCAGCGGCTGACGACAATCAGCGCCGCGTCGAGGCGGTATTCGCCGATCTGGCCGAGACTAAGCCCGGCAACGTCTCCTACCTGGTCCTGCGGCTGGCCGACGACTCGTTCGTGCACATCTCCTTCCACGGCCACGAGCCCGGCGAGCCTAACCCGATCTCGTCCTTGGCGGCGTTCGCGCAGTTCACCGACGGCCATGGCGAGCGGCGCGAGGGCGCGATCGACCAGCAGCAGGCCCGGCTGGTCGGGGCCTACATCACCAACATCAGCTAATAGGGATTGATCAACCTTGCCGGGCGGGGATCTAACCTGACCAGGTCAGCTGCACCCTGCTCAGCCCGCCGAGCCGGGCTGAGCGGTCGCTGCGCCGCGCCGAACTGATGCAGGGTCCAGCCGCCGGGTCAGCATGGTGAAGATCTTTGCGGCCCGCCGCGGTCACTTCTCGGGCAGGAGTTGACGTGTGGCCCGGAACCTGTGGGTGAGCAGGTTGTAGAAGTACTTGTTCGTGAGTGCGAACTGCCAGAGGAGCGATCCGTAGTACTACCAGGTCAGCGCGGCGATTGGAAATCTTGTCCCCGCTGGGACCGCCGGGCGAAGCGAGCGGTCCGCACACCGCTCGCTCTAGCAGAGGTGACTGGACGCCCGTCAGGTTTTCGCTTGCCGGCCGGCCGTCCTCACAGATCGGTGCTGCATTCGCTTATACCGCACTGACCCTCCACTGGTCACGCAACCGTCCGACATAAACGACAGCACGGCCCGCGGTCTCCAGCACGCCAACCACATCGTGGTTGGCCGATTGCCCCATCACGCAATCAAGAAGATAAGCATGTCGCGGTGCCACGGCCATCCAGTCCTGCCTGAGCCGGTTCTGCGCCACGGTGGTCCGCGATGTCGGCGCAAGGAGAA
>WNFX01003941.1_pt1 | contig 14661 bp, 12 predicted proteins | sample 5400111 | NCBI WGS metagenome assembly WNFX01 (sample SAMN13153363, study PRJNA577476) | soil metagenome | isolation source: 40 cm soil or saprolite under grassland replicate 1 | place: USA:California | collected 2016-06-15 | reverse complement strand
CAGCGCGCGCGCGACAACCTCCTCCGAGTGGCCCATGCCGTAAACGGCTGCCGTGTCGATCCAGTTAATGCCGAGCTCGAAGGCGCGATGAATCGCGGCGACAGACGTCTTGTCGTCTTGGTCGCCCCAACCAAATTCCCAACCCGACCCGCCGATAGCCCACGCTCCAAAGCCAACAGGCGTAATCGACAAGTCGGAGTTACCGAGTTGCTTCGTCTTCATGTGAATTTTCATACTCCAAGATCGTGACTCTTCCCTTTCGTGGCCATGGCGCGTTCGCGAGATTTTGTGATGTCACCGGAGATGTATTGATCGCTCCCTCTTCAGAGTAAGTGGCAACGCACGATGAGCGGCCAAAACATGGCGATCGAAAGCGCCAACATCAGAAGCAATCCAAACATTAGGTGCGCGGGATGCGCACGGCGCGCCGCGACGAGATCGACATTCGGCCTTACCCGGAGCCTGGAAACCAAGCGCAAACTATCCGGATGATTATCGAAGATCAGAATGCGTCGTATCGTTTTGCAGCTGAGATTGGTTGGCATTGGTGATGCGACGATGGCGAAAATTTTCTTTGTGCCTGAGCCCGTTGACTGGCGAAGCACCGAACTGCCGATGCGAGACACCCGAATCCATTTCGAATACTTTTGAGCGTTGAGATCTGAAGTTGCGCCTGACCTGCGATCGCAATCAAACCGTGAGGTGTTCATGCTTCGACAATATGGTCGCTCTTACTCGCTGCCATCGCGCGTGCGTGGGATTTTGTAGTGTCCCTTGCGTAGCGACCCTTGCTCCCTCGTTCGAGATAGGCCAGTCATCGCAGACGAATGCGGGCTAGATGATTCGCTGCGACGCTATTTTCGCCTTAGGCCAATTTTTTTTGGGGCACAGCGACAACCGTAACAGAAGCGCGTGGTGGCCGCACTATTACCGGCAGCAAAATTGAAACCGCCATGACCCCGGCGATAACATGAAGCGCACCGCCATACGAACCGGCTGTCTCGCGCATGCGTGCGATAAACAATGGACCAACAGCGCTGGCAAAACTCCAGGCGGTCAGCATTAAGCCATAGATGGGACCGACATTCTTCGGCCCGAAGTAATCAGCGGTAAACGCCGGCATGGTGCCAAATCCGCCGCCATAACACATCAGCACCACAAACGTGACGATCGTCATTAACGAGGCCGTTGTGATGCTTGGAAGAAACCAAAAGAGCAGAACTTGAAGAATGAACATCACCAGGAATGTTGCTCGCCGCGTGATCAGATCCGAAACCCACGCCCAGAACACGCGACCAACTGCATTTCCAAGACTGGCGATTCCCACCATGCCGCCCGCGACAACCGCGCTCACTTTTGTCAATTCCTGAAAGATTGGCGCCTCTTGCGAAATGACGGAAATGCCCGCGCACGTATTTAGAAAGAGAAGCATCCAAAGCGCCCACCACTGCCATGTCTTTAGCGCTTCACTGAGCACGTAATCGTGTCCGGCACGTTGCGAACTTTGCAATGCGCTCGGTTTCCAGCCTTCCGGTTGCCAGTCATCCGGAGGATTTTGCATGAACGAGCCGGCAATTATTGTCACAACGAGATACGCGATGCCGAGGTAGGCAAATGTGCTCAAGACACCAACGCTTTGAATGAGTCGCGTCGCCACCGGGGCGGTGATGAGTGCGCCCGCTCCGAACCCGCCCACAGCAATGCCGGTAACCAGCCCTCGGCGATCCGGAAACCATTTCACCAGCACCGCCACCGGAACGATGTATCCAAAGCCGAGACCAATTCCGCCGATGAACCCGTAACTAAGATATAACCACCAAAGATTATGCGAGAAACTGGCGAGAAAAACGCCCAGACCGTAGAAGGCGCCCCCGGTCAATGCGACGATGCGCGGTCCCTTGCGGTTGAGCCACAGGCCACCGAAGAACGCGGCGAAGCCCAGGACGAAAATGCTGATCGTAAAGGTCAGCGTTATCTCCGAAATACTCCATCCGAATTGCTTCGCGAGCGGAACACGGAAAACGCTCCAGGCGTAGACCGCACCTAACGCGATCTGGAAGAACACTCCCGCGATTGCGATTACCCAGCGATTATTCGTGCGCATAGATTGATCATATTGGCGTTATCAACGGCGCCTCTCGTGGTATCGCATCGAGGGTCGCTTTGTCGATGTGCAAATGCGTCATGACCAATTCCGGCGGCGTGTGAGCCAGCCACACCGAGAACGAAAGATCTTGAAAACGATCGCTCTTGAACATCTCGAGGAATACCAGGTCTTTATCCCCCGTGTTCTCGATGTAATGCAGCAAGGACTTCTGCACGTAGCCGACGTCTCCCCCCTGAAAGTCCATTGTCCGAGCTTTGTTGCCTGTCGCCACCACAGTCATTCGTCCTTTGCCAGTGATATAATACTGCCACTCGTCCGCGTTCGGGTGCCAGTGCAGTTCCCTTAGCCCGCCTGGATGAACGGTGACCATCGCCATCGCTGTCGTTGTGACTTTGAAGTTCCGCGAATCAACGATACGCACCTCGCCCCCTTTTGTGCGCTTTGTTGGCGGCATTTCCATTGTCCGAAAAGCAAAATCTTTCGGCGACTTTCCACGTGCCCCTGCCGCTACTTTCTGATCGGCCTCTAGTCCCCCTGGAACATCCGTTTGGAAAATGAACAGCTCTTCTCTGGGCAGATTCTGAAACGCCTGTTCACCAACGCCGAAATTTTTTGACAGCACCTCGTGCGGTAGATGGGCTCCCACGTCGCTCAACAGCACCGTCTCCGACTCGGAAAACTCACCATCGTCGAACACGAGCATAAATTCGCAACCGTCGGGATTGAGGCCCTGAATCGAGTGCGGGATCCCGCTGGGGAAAAACCAAAGATCGTTCTTGTTCACATCGGCGACAAAACTCTTGCCCTCCAGGTCGATCGCCGTAATCCGCGCCGTCCCGTAAAGCATGATGGCCCACTCACCGGCCGTGTGCCAATGCAACTCCCGGACACCTCCAGCTGTGAGTCTCATGTTTACGCCCGCCAGGGTTTTGGAGACGGGCAGTTCCCGAATAGTCACCTCGCGCGACCATCCGCCTTCGTAAGTCCGCTTGTTCGCAAAAGAGAACGGATATTTGAAGTTTTGGACCAAGCTCTTCGAGTCCGTGCTGGGTGGCCAGATGGAATCTGGGTTCTGGCCGTCAAGCATCGGATTAGCTGGGCCAGGATCACTCTTGCTCCGGTCTGCACCTTCGATTTTTTGCAACGCGGCGAAGCTGCCAGCAGCGGCCGCCATTGTTCCAAGAAAATTGCGACGAGTTAAGATGTTCATAATTATTACTCCTGAGGGTTTTGAGTTTGTGTTTGGGATTTGAAGTTGTTCATGTCATGCGCGCCACACTTGGTACAAGATGCTGAGCAGAACCAGCATCAGACCGCTCCAAACAAAGAGGATTTCCTCCTCACGATTGTGTCGGACGACGGGTACGTCGTTCTCGACGTTTGGATCGCGATCGAAAAATTGGTGTCGCCTGCGAAAGATGAAAATCCCGCCAAACAGAAAGATGATCACCGCGACAGTGAATGCGACGCGCAGCGCCGGAACGCCCGCCTGTTCAATCACCGCAATGAATTGGGTTACTCGGTCAGTAACTAACGTGTTCATTTTGATCCTCGAAGCGTAGTTCGAACCCAGTCATGCCTCTCCTCCCCGATTGTGATGATGCGATCGGGCGCGTAAGGTTTGCTGGGGTAGGGTCACCGAAGTACCGCAAACGCGTTTGAGGCGAAGATCGACAATGCGATCACCACCAGCACAAGGGAATTGTTCGTTTTCATGGGAAAAGCTACCGAGGCTTTTAATCGGTTGCCACGATGCGTCCGGAGGATTTTCCAATGCCACTGACGGAGGGATTGCGACTCCCTCTTCAGGAGGAAGTTTACAGGGAACAGAACCGCGCTCGGCGATCGCGGCTACAGCCGTTCCGCGGCGAAGACAGATTCCGGATCGGATCCGGAAACTTTGCCCACAGCGATCCAGCCGAAGCGACTAACCAGCGCGCCGATTAAAAATGAAATCGCCGCGAACGAAACAAAGGAGAACAACCGCAGAACAAGGGCAAGTGGACCGTTCAAAATTTCGCCGCTCCGAATAAGCCAGCCGGAGCTATGCTCGTGGATCGCCCGATCAGCAACGCCATGTTTGTCGACGCTGAGCCAGATCAGGAGCGCCGATTCAATGCCGGCCGCGTAAAACCCGAGGACGTTGAGCGCAGCAATTCGATAGCCGAGCAATTCCAACAGTGCAGCCGCAGATCCCAATCCTGCGGTCCCAAAATGAATCGGCAGCAGCACACGATGTAAAAACCACGCGGGAATAGCAGTTACCCCAATCAGCACGCCCGTATAAGTCGCGAGCAAGGTTCCGAAGATCGCTGAACCGAAAATGAGGATGCCGACAGCGACGCGTATTAGTTGATCAATTGTGCCGCCGAAGACCTGATGGGCGTGCAGTTCCAGCGCGGTCAAACCCGAAACGGCGCATGCACCGAACATGCTGAGAATCCAAACACCCATCGACATGGGTGATCGATGTTTAAAAACGCGCAGCATGTTGATGAAGAGCCTTGGACGACCCAAGTCCATGATTAGAAGAATCGATGAAAGGATCACCCCGATTGCTGCGAGCCACATGGACGCGCACGCAAGATCGACATGATGAAACAAAACAGCGGCGCTTGCGATCACGGCCGACATTCCCGACAAACCGCCGATGAAAAAATAAATGGGAATTTCCCATGTCCAAACCGGTGGTTTGACCACGGGCTGACCGTAGTAACCTGGTTTGCGCGGAATCGGACCGCCTGCAACATCGACGCCTCTGCCCGGAACGATGCCGTCCTTCCACGCTTGCTCGCGCAACTCTTCGAGTCGCTTTTCGGATGGCGAATTAGTCGTCATGAGAAAAATAAAAACGCCAAGAGCGTCGCAATGATCGACGCGATCGCCGCCGCGAACGCCGAAGTCCACGCTGATTTCAAGTAAATGGTTGGAACCTGCGGTTTCGGCGGAAGTCCGTAGGCTTCGGGTTCTCCGAGAATTAAGAAGAACGCGTGAATGCCGCGGACCGAAGTTTCCGTCGGATCGTAAAGCTGCGCGTCATTGTAACCACTTTTTTGTAATTGCTGCACGCGCTCCGCTCCACGCGCGCGCAAATCATCGAGCCGGCCAAAGACGATCGATTCAGTCGGACAAACTTTGGCGCAGGCTGGAACGAGGCCGCTCTTTTGGCGGTCGTAACAAAAGGTGCATTTGAATGCGCCGCCAGCATCTGGCAGCGGCTCCGGCCGGCGGTCGATCACGCCAAATGGACAGGAGACGACGCAGTAGCCGCAGCCGTTGCAGACATCGTTCTGGACAAGGACCGAACCAACTTCCGTTCGCACGATCGCGCCGGTTGGGCAGGCCTCAAGACAACCTGCTTCTTCGCAATGCTTGCAAACATCGGAGAGAAATACCCAGCGAAAGGGATCTTCACCATCGCCATTAGCTAGCGAATGCGAGCCGACAATCTGATTTCCTTTTTGTCGATCTTGCTCGAGAAACATGACGTGGCGCCATGTGGATGCGCCAAGGTGGCCGGTGTTGTCGTAGGAATTTCCCGACCAAACGAATCCGTCATCCGGCACGTGATTCCATTCTTTGCAGGCGACTTCACAAGCTTTGCAGCCGATGCAAACACTCGGGTCGGTGAAAAATCCCACTTCGATGTGATCGTGCACATAGGAATGTTTCCGCTGATTCGTGCTCTGGATTCCTTCGCCGATCATCGTCTATCGATCGTTCCGTGCAGGGCGTGACCACCAGCGACTGGGCCGGCGGGCGCGCCTAGCGGCGGTTGTTCCGGATGCAAATTCGGCTTGCCGACTTGCGGTGAGTATTTGTTGAGCCATTCGGTGAACTCAGGTCCGTGCGGCAAACGTCCAGGTACGATGTTGCAGGTGAGCGCCTTTGCTTCCATGATGGTGACGTTCGGTTCGCCCGAGATGCTGAGGAGATCGTTGGCCGCGCCCCCGCGCACCGCTCCGGCTGTGCCGTAGTGATAAGGCAGCGCAACTTGGTGCACAGTCGCTCCGTTGAGATGCATCGGCCGAATACGGCGGCTAACGAGTGCGCGCGCTTCGATCGCTCCGCGCAACGTGACGATGCAAATATAATCGCCATTGCTGATCTTGAGTTCGGTCGCAAGTTCTGGTGAAATTTCCGCGAACATTTCCGGCTGCAATTCGGCGAGATGACTCAGGAAGCGCGACATGCCGCCGGCGGTGTGATGTTCAGTTAACCGATAAGTGGTGACCACGTACGGAAATCGCGCATCGCCCGGCGGCGCGATTTTGTTTTCGCCCCGCGTGTACCAATTCACCGCGGGGTTTGTTTGGCGCTGGTAAAGCGGATTGTACACGGGCGATTCGAGCGGCTCGTAATGCGTTGGAAACGGCCCATCCTGCAAACCCTTTGGCACGTAAAGCCAGCCCAGTCCGTCTTCGTGCAGGATAAACGGCGCATCGCCGGGAATCGCTTCGAGACCTTCCGCGCCCTCCTCCGGTTCGTACTCTGGGGCCTTTCCCTTCACGAAACCGGGAACATCGATGCCGACCCATTTTTGCGAGTCCCACCACACCAATTTTTTCCGTTCACTCCAGGGACTTCCGTCCGGCCGTGCACTGGCCCGATTGTAAATGATGCGCCGATCACTCGGCCAACTGAAGCCCCAGCCATGGCCGAGATAATCTTTGGCTTTCCGTGCATTCGCCTTGTTCACGCCATCGCGGCCGAAAACGCCGGAGTAAATCCAACACCCGCACGTGGTCGAACCGTCGTCCTTGAGATCGGGAAAGCCATTGAGCTGCGGACCGTGATGCGGCCGACCTTCGCGATCCACACCGCCGAATAATACGCCGTCACCACTCCGTTGCGGCTCGGTTTGCCAGCCGTTTATCTCCGCGAGCACGGATTCCATTTTCGGCTCGCCAAGTTCGTCCTCCGGATACCACCAATCGAGCGCGCGCAGCGGTTCGTCGATCGGATCGTTCGACTGCTGCGCTTTGGCAATCAATCGCAACGCGAGTTGGTGCATGAACCAGCCTTCCGATCGGCAATCGCCCGGCGGATCGACCGCTTTTTCTCGCCATTGCAAAAGCCGCTGGGTGTTTGTGAAAGCGCCTTCCTTTTCGGCGTGACCAGCGGCCGGAAAAAAGAAAACTTCGGTTTCGATCTCTTCTGGCTTCAATTCGCCGCGCTCGATCTCGGGTGACTCGCACCAAAAATTCGCCGACTCGATTTCCACCATGTCGCGCACGACCAGCCACTTCAGTTTTGAGAGTGCTTTCCGTTGGAGCCGCGAATTAGGCGCACCGACAGCGGGGTTTTGGCCCATCACGAACATGCCATCCACTTTTTCGTCGAGCATGGCGTAGAGAAATTCGAAGAAGGAATGGTTGCCAGTGAGTTTCGGAAGCCAACTGTAGCCAAACCCGTTTTCCGCGGTCGCGCGCTTTCCGTAATATGCCTTCAGCGTGCTGATGAAATATTTCGGATAATTCGACCAAAGGCCTGTCTTTTTCGTGTATTTGCCGAGGTACTGCTGAAGCGTCTCGTCGCCCTTGCGCGGCATGATCAGGTAACCGGGAAGAATGTCGTAGAGCGTCGGAATGTCGGTCGACCCTTGAATCGACGCGTGACCGCGCAAGGCAAGAATGCCGCCGCCCGGCCGACCGATGTTGCCTAGCAACAGTTGCAGTATCGCCGCCGTGCGAATGATCTGCACTCCTTTGGAGTGCTGTGTCCAACCAACCGCATAACATATGGCCGCCGTTTTCTCCGGACCTGATGCGGCCACAAGGGCGTCGGCGACTTTGTGGAAAAGTTCCGGAGGAATGCCGCAAACTTTCTCGACCATTTCCGGCGTGTAACGAGAAAAATGTTGTTTCAACTTCTGAAAAACACATTGTCGGTCTTGCAACGTGAGATCGCGCTGCGGGCGGCTTAAATCCCCGCCTTTATAGAGCCAGCTGTCCGTGTCATATGCGCGCTTCTCTTCATTCCAACCCGAGAAATAGCCGTCACCGTTATCTTCCGGATCAGCATATTCGTCGCTTAAAATGCATGAGGCATTCGTGTAGTGGACAACGTAATCCCGAAAGAAAAGATCGTTCTCGATTAGGTGCCGGATGAGTCCGCCGAGAAAGGCGATATCTGTTCCGGCCCGGATCGGCACCCAGATGTCGGCGAGCGCGCTCGTCCGCGAAAATCGTGGATCAACATGGATAATGGGCACGCCGCGCTCCTTTGCTTTCATGACCCAACGGAACCCAACCGGATGGGCTTCGGCCATCGACGAGCCTTCGATTAAGATGCAATCGGCGTTAGCGAGATCTTGTTGCGCAGTCGTAGCTCCGCCCCGGCCAAAGGAGGTGCCCAGACCGGGCACCGTGCTGCTATGTCATATCCGGGCCTGGTTGGATACGCACACCATTCCCAGGCCTCCGGTAAACAGTTTTTTGATGAGATAATTTTCTTCGTTGTCGAGCGTGGCGCCGCCGAGATGACAAATAGCAGTGGTGTGATTGATCGGTGAGCCGTCTTTCTCGCGGACGAACGTGCGTTTGCGTGACTCCCAGATGCGATCCGCCACCATATCCATTGCGTCGTCCAGCGAAATCTCTGTCCACTCTTTCGCGCGCGGTGCGCGATATTTCATTTTTGTCTCGCGCCGATTGTGGGTGAGCAACTGAAATGAAGCCGCGCCTTTCGGACAGAGATTGCCCTGGCTGATCGGACTCTCCGGATCGCCTTCAATCGAAACGAGCTTCCCATCCTTATGATAAATCAGCTGGCCGCAACCGACACCGCAATATGGGCAAATCGAGCGCGCCACTTGCGCGTCGTCGATGCGCGCATGCATTGCGCGCGTTTTGTCCGACATCGATTCCAACCCTGTGCCGTCGACTCGCTCACGAATTTGACGAATGAGCGGCCATTTCGAGAGCAACGCAGTGAGCGATGTCATGTCGTTTAGTCCTCGCTTAAGCGGCCAACTAGACTGTTATCGTTTTATCTCGCACCGTAAAGCTCAATAATTGCCTCAAGTCATGAAGAACTTTGAATACGCCCGCCACCTCCTCATGTCGCGCTTGATCGCCATCGGCGGCGGAAACCACGTTTATTGCTCAAGCGAAGCGTACTCGGCGCTTCTCCAAACCGCGGTAGATGCGTAAGTCTCGCCGGGCTTCGCGTTGACGCGTCGTTGCGCCGGCTTTTGTCCATCCGTCTTTGGATTCATGCTTATCGACACCACATGCTGTCCGGGCCGCAACACCGCGTCGTAACCCTAACTAAAGCGCCAGATCCGCAACTTGCACGTCGTCGACGAACACGCTGATGGATTCGAGAATTGCAAAATTGGCTGCCCTAGTCACAACCAAACGAGCGTTGTCGTCAGAACTGGGTGACGCAGAGTCCGATTTGGTCTCTAGCGCCTCAATTGGTGTGCTTGCAGCAATGACACCGAACCGTTTCATCCTAGTTTTCATTTGTCTTATTTGCCTTTCTAAGCTGCGACCGAGAGTTCTTTTTCCAGAGGATCCTCTTTCTTGCTGATCGCGCGGCGCAGCTTCGCCAGCGCAATGTTCTGCAGTTGGCGAATACGTTCGCGCGTGACGCCGAAATTCTTGCTGATATCCTCCAGCGTCTTCGGCTTTCCACCGTCGAGACCGAAACGCTGAGAGATGATTTTCTTCTCACGGCTGTCGAGCACTTCGATTAGGCCGTCCACTTCACCGCGCAGGTTTTTGTCACGCAACAATTCAAATGGCGTTTGCGCCTCCTCGTCACCAACCACGTCGCCGAACTCCGTCGAATCATCGTCCCCAATCGCGGCATCGAGCGAAGCTGGGCTAATACCGACACTTTTTAGTCGTGCAACTTTTTTGCCCGCGATGCCGATCTCTTCGCCAAGTTCGTCGTCAGTCGGTTCGCGGCCGAGCTCGTCACTCATCTGCAGTGAGACGCGGCGCACCTTCGCGATCTTATCGACGAGATGCACCGGTAGTCGGATCGTCTTGCTCTGATTGGCGAGAGCGCGCTTAATCGATTGTTTGATCCACCACATCGCATACGTGCTCAGCTTCGCGCCTTTCGCCGGGTCAAAGCGCTCGACCGCTTTCGTCAATCCGATGTTTCCTTCGGAAATCAGGTCAAGCAGCGGCAGACCGAGATTGGCGTAATCGTGCGCGATGGTTACAACCAGCCGTAAATTTGAGTTGATCATCCGCTCGCGCGCTGCGGCGTCTCCCTTTTTGATTTTCGCCGCAAGCTCAATCTCTTGTTCCAGCGTCAAAAGCGGGATTCGCCCGATCTCTCGCAGGTATCTGTTCAATCCGGTATCGCTCTTATTCATACCCGGAACGTATTCGACGAAGCGAATTCGCCGCTACTGCGCGCGTGAGGGATTTTGAAATACCACTGGCGAGGTGATCCGTAATCCCTCGTTCGAGATGTTCCTCGCTAATCTCTTCAAGCGGCGACAATTCGTAGACTCCCGCGTCATTAACCAGGATGTCGATCTTGCCAAAGCAGGTCCGCTGGAAAGATCATCTTCGCATGAAACTCTGGGCTTGGGACGAGAAGAACCTTCCTTCGATCACACACGCCGTTCGCACAGCAGTGGCTGCGACTGTGTCAGTCATAATCGCGCGGCTGGTGCAAATGCCCGAGGCCTACTGGGCCGCGATCGCGACTTTGGTCGTCATGCAATCCACTCTCGGCGCGACGCTGACGCTGTCACTCGAGCGGATCGTCGCTACCGCGGTCGGCGCGTCAATTGGAGCACTCGAGGCAAATTTTCTCGGAGCAAATCTGGTCGCGTTCGCGCTTGCGATCATTCTCATCGGATTGCTCTCGATCGCGTTCCGTTTGGAGAAGACCGCATATCGCTACGCGAGCATTACCCTCACCATCATCGTTCTAATTCCGCGCTCGGCTGCACCGCGGATGATTGCTTTGCATAGGTTCATTGAAGTCTCAGTCGGAATCATTGTTGCTCTTGCGGTCGTGGCGCTGTGGCCAGAACATCGACGGCTTTCACCCAATAACACCGCCGAATAGGACGAGCGTCACTATCACCCCTCCAACGCCGATCGCGCCGAATTTGGACGGTCCGTCCTTGCGCCTACAACTGAATCAGGCCGCGCCGTGTCGCGTTGGCGACGGCTTCCGTGCGGCTGATGACGTTCATCTTGGCGAAGATAGCTTTCACGTGCGACTTCACGGTGCCTTCACTGATAAAGAGCGCTGAGCCGATCTCTTTGTTGCTTTTGCCTTGAGCCATCAGTTTGAGGACATCGATCTCGCGTTCGCTCAACGTTTCGCCGCTGACGCGTTGCGCGAGTTTGGCAGCTAGGTGTACCGGCACGCAGGTTTCACCGGCGTGGACCCGGCGAATGCAATCCATTAATGCTTCGCGCGGTGCGTCCTTGAGCAAGTAACCTTTCGCGCCGGCTTGAATGGCGCGGTAAATGTCTTCATCCCCGTCGAACGTTGTCAGCACAATGATTCGCGCTTTCTCATCGTTTTCTCGAATTTCTTTGAGCGCGCCGACGCCATCCAACTCGGGCATACGCAGATCGAGCAGCGTCACATTGGGATGATGTTGCTTCCAAAGATCGACTGCTTCGCGTCCATTGCCCGCCTCTCCGATGACGATCATGTCTGCTTTCCGAGTGATGAGTGAAACCAAGCCTTCGCGGACAACGCTGTGATCATCGGCGATGAGAACAGTGATGCGAGGCTTCTTCGGTACACTCTTCACCCGGCCAACTGACTTCTTGGCAATGCGCGGGGATTTCGAGACAGCCTTTTTCTTGAGTTTCATACCATTACTCGCTCTTCGCACGGCAGAACCACAACAATGTTGGTGCCCTTACCGCGCAGACTTTTAATACTTAATGCCCCGCCCATTTGCTCGACCCGCTCGCGCATTCCGGTGAGACCCACACCGTCATTTTGATCCTTCACTTTGAATCCCTCGCCGTCGTCACGAAGTTCCAGACGAAGTTCCCTCGCTTTGTAGCTTAATCGCGTTTCGAAGTTGCGAGCGTGGGCATATTTGAGTGTGTTGGTCAAAGCTTCCTGTCCTATGTGGAGAAGATTCTCCTGCCAGGGCCGGGGAAGATCAGGTAGTTTGCCTTGCGCTGCAAACTTTGTGTGAAGCGCCGTTCCAACAGTCGTGTTTTTAATGATACCTTTGAGCGCGTCCCAGAAATTGTGTTCTTCCAAAGCTTGTGGGCGCAACGCGTGAACTGACCGGCGCGCTTCGCTGAGACTCCGGCGGGCCAATTCACCTGCGCGATGCAAATGATCGTCCGCTTCCTTGCGACAGCCGCAGGAAATTGCATCCTCGGCTGCTTCCAATTGCACAATCACGCCAGTGAAACCTTGGGCAAGCGTGTCGTGAATGTCCCGCGCCATCCGATTTCGTTCTTCGAAAACCGCTGCCCGCTGACCTTGCGCGGCAAACTCATTGAGTTGAATGGCAAGCATGACTTGATGGGCGAGTGCCTGGGTTAATTCAATCTCCTCCGGCCGATAAGATGCCCGGTCGGCATGGCGAATTCCAACAAAACCCCTAACTCGTCCAGCCACTAAAATCGGAACTGCCATAAATCTTTTCGTTCCGTTTCGCTTCAAATAATCGCGCCACTCGCCATTGACGCGTGGATCCGTCTCCACGTCTTCACAAACGACTGGACCTGCTGTGAAAAGCAATTCCTGGATGGCTGGGTTCTGTTTCCAAAACAACGGGTCCTTCACGAATGGATGCTCCGCGTCAGGCGCGGCTGATTTTCCGCCGTCCGCCATTGAGCGCAAAACGAGGGAGTCAGCCGATTCATCGAATAACCACAAGGTTACACTTTGCGCGTTCAAGAGGCGGCCAATGGTACTGAGCATCTGCCCAATGAACTTTTCCGGCTCCGGTGCAGTTGCCAAAACATCCAAACTCTGTGCCAGCGCTTCTACTTGTCCGCGCGCCACTTGCTCGGAAGCGCGCAGCGCTTCTTCGGCACGTTTGGTTTCAGTGATATCGATAACGGTGCCCACGAACTCCACAAAATGACCGGCCTCATCGCTAACCGGATGTCCCACTGCGTGGATGTCCTTGACGTCGCCGTTCGGGTGAATAATTCGATAGTCTGTTTCGAAGTCCGCCTTCTGGGCAATCGATTTTCCGAACAGTTCCCTAACTCTGTCCTGGTCCTCAGGGCAAAGGCGCCCAAAGAATTTTTCGAATCGCGGCGGCCCGGCCTCCGGATCGAAACCAAGCACGCGATAAGTTTCCTCCGACCAGTACCTGATTTCGCCCGTGGCGGGCGCCCATGCCCAACTCCCGGTATGGCTGAGCCGCTGCGCTTCCGCCAGATACGATTCGCTCTCGCGTCGGGCAGCTTCTGCCAGCTTCCGCTGGATAGCGACGCCTGCGAGATGAGTAATGTGTTTGATCGTGTCTTGCTCACGCGGACTCGGCCTACGCGGCTCACGATAGTACATGGCAAACGTTCCGATCACTTTGCCTTCGGAGGAAAAGATCGGCGTGGACCAACAAGCGCGGAGCGAATGCGCCAAAGCCTGCTCGCGAAAATCAGCCCACAGTGGATCGGTAGCGATGTCGGACACAATTACCTGCTCGGCCCGGTAAGCAGCCGTTCCGCATGAGCCCACCGAAGGCCCGATGAAAGCTCCGTCGATCGCTTCCGTGTAAGCTTTCGGAAGATTCGGTGCTCCGCCGTGCCGCAACTGCTTGCCGTTCGGATCCATTAATAAGATAGAGGCTAGGACACCGGAGGATTGGTCTTCCACCAACAGACATAAGGTATCGAGTATGTCGGCAAGCGGATCGCCTCTGGCCACCATCTCGAGAATTCTGTTCTCGCCGGCTAACAGTGCTTCGCGCCGCTTCCGATGGCTGATGTCTCTGATGATCGCCTGGTAATGTCGCCCGCGCAGCGCCGATAAAGAAACCTCCACCGGAATCACCTCACCGCTTTCCCGCAAGAATTTGCGCTCGAACCGGAAAGATCCCTCCGCTTTCAATTTCTCAAGCCGGTTCGCCAGCAGGTGCCGCTCCTCCGGGAGGTAAGTGTCTGCGATTGAACTGCCGATTAGTTGATCTTCCGGACGTCCGGCCAGCTCGACGGCCGCTGGGTTCACCAGCACACATTTGCCATCCGCATCGATGACACAGATGGCGTCGGGCGAAGCGTTGATTAAATCTCGATACTTTCCCTCGCTTGTTCGCAGAGCGGCCTCTGCCCGATCCCGTTCAATCGCAACTCGTGCCAGATCCGTTGCCTTCTCGATCAGCCCGAGGTCGTGTGGGTTCGGACTTCGCGGTTCGCGATCGTAAATACAGAAGGTTCCGAGGACTTTTCCTTCAGACGACAGTATTGGATTCGACCAGGAGGCTCGCAGTCCATGCCTCAATGCGGCGGCACGATGTTCCGGCACTTCCCAAAGCGGATCGGTCGCAATGTCGGAGACAATGACTGCTGATCCGCGATATGCCGCCGTCCCGCAAGAGCCGGCGCACGGATCAATCGGCAACCTCTCCATCTCCTGCCTCC
>WNFX01005550.1_pt1 | contig 14664 bp, 11 predicted proteins | sample 5400111 | NCBI WGS metagenome assembly WNFX01 (sample SAMN13153363, study PRJNA577476) | soil metagenome | isolation source: 40 cm soil or saprolite under grassland replicate 1 | place: USA:California | collected 2016-06-15 | reverse complement strand
GTCTTCTCGATCATGATTGAATATACTCCTTCATCGTCTTGTCTCTCGTTCACCAAGATAGCGGAACGGCGTTCCTGCTTCAGCATATGCCTGCTGGATCATCGTGTTGAAAGTAGCCGATCCAAAGGTTGAGTGGCAGACCATATCGGCCAGGTCTATCAGCATAGGAAAGCCGCGATGTTCCTGGAGCACACTGTCCGCAATAACAATGAGTGCTGCCAGGTGAGCGCAATCGCGATGCGCGTAGAACAGGCGAACGGGTGCTTGGGCTGATGCACGATAGAGCCCAATTACAATCTGTGGTCCTAGTTCTTCTACAAATGCTTGAGTAACGCCTTTCAATCCCTTTTCCCCCCCCGGAAGATGACCACTGGCGACTTCACGCATCATTTGTAACGGCGTTTTGACCAGGGCAAATTCGAGCGGGTAGAGGGCATCACCGAGTGTCAGTAGGACGCGATCAGAAGGCGCGCTCGTCACGAACACCCAGCGCTTATTGTTGATTAGCAGTTCTCGCCACATGTTCATACTTTGTCGCAGCAGGGGCATATCCTTGTCGATCACCAGCCCTCCACCGGTAAGTAATTCATATGGTACAGGGTGCCCGTGACCCATACGCCAGAGCGCGTGCGATTTGTGCAGGAGAATGGCGCGCTCCGCATAGGCCATGATGCCACGCTGGGTGAATTCGCTGAGCTTATCACGTGTGCTTCTTACATCCGTACTGTCACGCTTGCTCCGGCGTTCAAGTAATGCGATCGCTTCGTCGATGGGATCAAACCCGCCTACACGCAGGTCGCGGCGAAACAGACGATGTACCCAGGTACCCTGATCACCTTGATACGAAACAAGTGAGACACCGATCTGCGCAATGGTGATTGGCAATGTATCATGCATCAAACTCGTACCATCGCATGCTTCCACACCTCCATTGAAAAGCAATCCACGGTGAATCCTCTCAAGCGTCGCAATATCAACCTGGTAACATCCAGCATTCAGCGGCGCTTGTGGATGTTTGAAGACAATGGGGAACAGTTCCGAACGTGTGCGCTCACGGATTCGTCCCCCCTGTTTAACCGCATCTGCAACTTCTTTCTCGAGCGTCAGGTACATAGTCGCCAGGTCTTCACCTATTTGCCATGTATCGAGATTAAGCGCATTATCCACCGGCTCCCCAAATGCCGCCTGAAACTCGTTCCCCTCCATTGCCAGGATTTCATCCACATTAGAAAAATCCCCTGGACTTTGTTCAGAAGGTTGGTCGCTTTCCATCGTACTCTACTTCTGGCTGAACTCTTTCTGCGCTACACTGACTATGCACTATAGATGGCATTTAACAAAATCATCCGTAGGAGCCGATCATGCATATTCACTTTTTAATGCGGACATCATAACATCTACCGAATGGCCGAGACATCGGCGATGTGCACGATAAATCGGCACCCACGGTTGGCCGGATGAATTTGTTAATCACCATAATCGGACCTACAAAACATCAAATAGCCAGTCACGAAAAGTCGGTTCACCAAGCTGATGAAGGACATAACGCGCATACGAGGGCGCAACCGCTCCAGGCAAACCATATTCAGAAATAAGATGCTGTGTCAAATAGGTTAGTCGAGCTTTGAACCCTCGCAGTTCCCCAGGGCTATGGCGCGCTGTGGGAACGTTATCGTTTATAGTAGGGGCGATCCTTGCGGTCGCCCTGCTCACAGGAGCGAGAAGTTCCAGGGCCAGTCGATTTGCCCGGTCTTCAATATCAATCACGGTGTTAGTAGGTAAGCCCTCGTCAGGACGTTCCATTACATGACTCATGACACCGAGATGAACTGTGCTTAGCACTGCATGCAATCGTTCCGTACGTGTGGGCGAACGATCACCATCCAGTACGGGCAGAATGGATGGGCCGAGTATATTCACAGCACGCTGGCGTGGAGCCTGGTAATCGAGAAGGAAGTGGGCCAGTTCGTGTGCCATGGTGAAACGCTGTTCATCCCCAGTGTCACCAGCATCACAAAAGATGGTTCCTTTCTCTCTATACGCAATCAGGCAGCCATGTAGTCGGCGATTGCGTCCCGGTATGCGAAGTGTAAGATTCACCCGACGTGTCCAGGCAAACACGTCGTTGACGCACAACTGCGGAATAGCATAGACCTCCAGCGGCAACGTCCAGGTAATTGCCGTCTTTATATCACATGGGTAGCCGGGCGCCCCTCCGGTGAGCGCCCAGAACTCCAATGCCATATTCTCTATGAGAACCGTGCTATCCATCGGATGTCTTGCTCTTGTCTTCTGTATTGACCTCTTCAGCTTCTTCGAAATCACGGGCTGCCAACAGGGCAGGCGATGTTGCATCTGGCTGCTGACGTAAAGCATACCGCGATTCGGCAGCGCGAATCAACAGTGCCAGTTGCATTACATCGGCATGAATGTAGCGAGCAATACGCTCAACATCTTCACGGAAATGGGGTGCCTCACGCGGGCGCTCACACAGCGCAAGCCGGGAGAGTGCCTCAACTTCACATCCCAAGTGATGGTGTATAGTCGTTCATTGAACGTATCCTCCTGTGTGGTCTAACTGCTGTGCCATCCTGCGACGTAATCGCCGGGTAATGCGGTACTTTACGAGCCTGATCTGCCTGAGTCGTTCGTCATATGGCAAGTCATCCAATCCTAACACCTGGGCATACGGATCTGGCGAGCGGACTTTATTAAGGATCAGGGTGACAATGCGCCGCTCTGTAGAATCAGGGAAAATCTCGTCTATGAGCTTCCAAAGTTCTTCTACCTGCAATTTGTTTTGAATTATCTCAGCAGTATCCTGACTTCCTGCTATTTCACCTTCCTGAAAAGCAGGGTCGAAAAGCGAGATTTGATGTTTTGCCAGCTTGTTTTCTTTAACCTGTGCATTTTGAAGATCACGATAGGCTGCCATGATAAGGTAGCTTCTCAGACTTATCTGGCTCGGATCATACTTCTCAGGTGCATCGTGGTAATTCAGGAGCGCCTCTCCTACTGCCTCCTCAACGAGCATAGGGTCAGCATTGATCCCGGCCCGTTTACGAACATCCTGCACCAACGGATTGTAGAGCCACTCAGCAAGCTCTGCGAAGGCAATAGGGTCATCACGCACAAGGATGCGTTGGTGAAAGTCATATTCCTGTACTGTCGCTTTCATGTACATTTTGACTCCTCAGATACATCATACTTATCCTATACTATGTTCCCAGCAAAGAGTCAAAATTTGACATGGTATGGTTACCTTATTTTTGCTGAATCTACTTAGACGTCCTTTCAGCTTATGCATGGCGCCTGAAAACAAGCACATACTCTTCAGGGTACACCTGCATATCGCTCTCTGCAGTTGACGAAAAGCGTCCTGTCGTTTTATTGCGAGTACTCACCAGTACACGCGCCGGAATCTTACGCACGATTCTGCGTTCAAGCTCAAAACCGCTACCAAGAGCCATTTCACAGAGCGCTTTCGAAGTCGGAATAGTCACACCACGCCTGTACGAATCTCCAATAATCAAGACGAAACGTTTATCAGGTGCCGTCACTCTCGCTAACTCACGGAGAGCACTATCCATATCCTGAAAGTAGTAGTAAAGGGCCTGCACCTCGCGTCTCACACGTTGAGCAATCAAACCTGTGGCCAATGATGCTAACTCAGCTAAAGCTGTATCCGCAATACGAGAGCCTGTATGCGGTGAGGAAGGAGTCTCGGACATTGTCCGGTGAGAGATGCCTTTAGATCCAATCCAGCGCTCCTGTGCGTTGCTCGACGAAAGAATGCCAAAGCGTTCAAACCAGATCTGGGTGAGCTGGTGTATTTCTTTGTATTCGTAGCATGTAGCATATGGTGGACTAGTAACCAGCAGGTCAAGAGCAGCATCTGGCAGAGTTAACCAGCGAGCATCTCCCAGGGTAATACGACATCGCTCTATTAGCTCCGCAGGATGAACTTCTCTTTGCTCCAAATCCTCCCAATACAAGCTATTTCGCTTGATCATATCGCGAATCTGCCTGCGAAACTCCTCTACTGGATCACCTGGCACTTTGCGTACATCCTTTTGTGCCTTGGTGCTGCCACTCAGCCAGATCGAGCAGCGTTTCAAAATATTGGAAAAGGCACATAAAAAGAAAGTACAAATAGTCCCCTCAGAGTGAGTGAGTATCTGTTGCAGTATACCTTCTAAACTCGCGCGATAAGCAGCCGGAAACCAGTACGTAAAGCGTTCCTCCGGTGTAGCGCGAGCAATATCAATTGCAGCGATAGCCTCTTTTTCTTCTGTAGTCAGATGCCTCCTACCAACTCGTCGGACTGCATCAAGCTGCTGATCTAGCTGCTTCCATATCTCGCACAGTTCATGAGGACAAATCGGAATACATTTAGCCCCACTAATCACCAGTGCGACTTGGTTAATATCCGAACCCCAAAAACGTCTTCCCAGGCGTAGCGCTTCGATACCAGTGGTAGCCGAACCTAAAAAGGGGTCACCTACCAAATCACCAGGAGCAGAATAGGTCTCTATAATTCGATGGACAAGCTGAGGGATGAATTTAGCAGGATAACGGTGATAACCATGAGGCCCCCACAAGGTCTCTACCCGTCTCAAATGCGCAAATGACCAATCTTCTGTCAACTACCTCACCTCTAGCACGATGTACATCAATCTAATATGTTTTGTTCTGGAAGCTCAACCTACCCCACCGCCTCCAAACACCCCTTAATCTGCTCCACATGCCCGCTCAAATGGCCCGTTACAAACTCTCCAATGAACCACCCCAACGGCCTCTCCCCATATTTCACATGTCTCCCCATCAGCTCCAGATCGCTATCCTTCAACCTCCCCAAAACTTTATCCAACCTGGCATAACTCCCCGGCAGAGCCGCCTTTATCTTATCCAGGCTGTCTGTCTCATGCTCACTGATACCCCGTAAGCGCCCCTCGTCCTGTGCAGTGCGTCCAAAATTACGCCCCGGCTCGGCCACCAGCTTCTCGATCTCACTCGCCCAATATGGCATAAACTCTACAATATGCGACAGGTTCTGCATAATAGTCCACTCATTTTCAGCGGGTATCTTATACAGCTTGCTCGTCTCTAAGCTTGTCAAGGAACCATCAATGAGCCACTGTAATTCGACATAAGATTTCTGCACGCTCTCGCGCATTGCCTCAATGTTTGGATTGGCTGATGTAGTCGACATGCCTTTGCCCCTTCACTATTTGGTAATTTGCTTCCATTATTGCATAATGGAAGGGAAAGAACAAACACCCATTAGCAAGCTGGCGGCGAAAAATTACCGATCATTTTGATTGCTATTTGATCACTATTTTTGAAGGTAGAAGGAGCAAAACATGCATATTCCAACGTTCCAGGACGTCCTGCTCGCACAGCGCCGGATTCGCCCGTATTTGCAGCGCACGCCCCTGTACAGTTACCCCGCTATGAACGCCTTGCTTGGCACAGATGTTTACATCAAACACGAAAACTACCAGCCGGTGGGAGCCTTCAAAGTACGCGGCGGCATCAACCTGGTTTCACAACTTAGCCCACAGGAGCGCGAGCGAGGCGTGATCGCCGCTTCTACTGGCAATCACGGACAATCCGTTGCCTATGCTGCCCGGCTCTTTGGTGTCAAATCCATCATCATCGTTCCTGAAAAAGCCAATCCGGGCAAAGTGGCTTCAATGCAGGGCATGGGGGCCGACGTGATCTTTCATGGCCTTACCTACGACGAATCCAAACAGCACTGTGAAACGCTGGCTCATGAGCACGGCTATCGCTACATCCATTCAGGTAACGAACCCCTGCTCATCGCGGGCGTCGCCACCGAAGCGCTGGAAATGTTGGAAGACGAGCCAGACCTTGAAGTCATCATCGTGCCAATCGGCGGAGGCAGCGGCGCTGCTGGAGTATGCATCGTGGCGCATGCCGTCAATCGCTACATTCAAGTCATTGGAGTGCAGTCTGAAGCCTCACCTGCTGCTTACGAAACCTGGCGGCAGAGACGCCTGGTCGATGCTCCCAATCGTACCTTTGCTGAGGGTCTTGCAACCGGCGTGGCTTTTGAGTTACCCCAAAAGATCATGCGCGAATTGTTGCATGACTTCTTGCTCGTAAGCGAGGAAGAAATTATGCATGCTATGGTCTGGATGATCGAGCGCGCGCATACCCTCGCTGAAGGTGCCGGAGCAGCTCCCCTGGCCGCCGCCTATCGCATGCGCGACGAGTTGAAAGGCAAAAAGGTTGGCCTTATCTGCTCCGGCGGCAACACCTCGTTAGAACACTTAAAGCTCGCATTAGCTATTTAATCTGCTTGTCCGAGCTCCCTATACATGCTACAATGTCACCCGTGAACATAATAATGAATACAAAAAGAGAAAAAACACATGGACGAGCAGGTGGTGGCCGGATCTGACATTCAGGCGGATATCGCCGCATTTGTAGCACGTTACCCATTTTCCATCGATGACTTCCAACTAGAAGCAATAGCCCATCTCGCAGCAGACCGCTCGGTCATGGTAGCAGCACCCACCGGCACAGGTAAAACGCTGGTAGCGGAATATGCTATCTGGCGTGCACAACAACGTGGGCAGCGCGTCATCTACACAACCCCGCTCAAAGCTCTCTCTAACCAGAAATATCGCGACCTGCGTACGATCTATGGATTCAATACCGTTGGGCTGGTCACCGGCGACATTGTTGAACATAGCACCGCATCTATTGTCATCATGACCACCGAGGTCTACCGCAATATGCTACTGGAAGAGGGCGGAGACCGCTTTGCGCGTGGTGAAAACGTCATCCCCTCATCACTGGCCGATGTCGGCTACATCATCTTTGACGAACTACACTATTTGAGTGACATTGGCCGTGGCCCGGTGTGGGAAGAAGCCATTATCTGCTCCCCACCCAATGTCCGACTGGTTGGTCTATCAGCTACTGTAAGCAACGCGGCAGATTTAGCCGATTGGATCAGTGGCGTGCATCGTCCCATCTCCCTGGTGGTGCATGAAGAACGCGCTGTGCCGCTCGAACACTACTATTTCCTGGATAATAAGCTGCACCTCGTACAGGATGCTGATGGCAACCGTGTCGAACGCTTTCCCAATGTCGGCGGTGAGGCTCGTATGGCTTCCCTGATGAAGCGCGGTCGCACCTACACCTTCGGAGGCGATGAAGAAGATGAAGCATGGGAAGAGGAAGAATGGGAAAGGAAAAGTAAGAAACGGAAAACATCTGCAAAAGAAACGTTAGAAAGTGAAGGTTCCGTTTCGTCCTCGACTTCAACAAAGGCGAATAAAGATCAAGGCCCTAAATCAAAGCCTCCTGCCGAACGTAGAGCGCCTGAGCCAGGAGAGGTACTGACTGCTCTACGCGATGCTGATTTATTACCCTGTCTCTACTTCCTGCCGGGGCGTAAAGTAGTTGAGGAGGCAGCGGCGAGCGCTTCCCTTCATCTCTTTACAACGCCCGAAGAAGAGGCGCTTATCAAGGAGGAGGTCGGCGTTTGGCTTGAGCACTTGCCTAAAGAAGATCGTAATCTGCAGCAGGTGCATGCGCTCGCAGAGATTCTCCCTCGCGGCCTGGCTTTCCATCACGCTGGCTTATTGCCAGGATTGAAAGTATTAGTGGAGACACTCTTTGCGCGAGGCCACCTGCGTGCGGTTTTTGCTACCGATACACTGGCGCTCGGTATCAATATGCCTGCTCGTGCCGTCGTCGTGGGTAGCCTGAGCAAATTTGATGGGCAAGAAATGCGCCTGCTCACCCCCAACGAATATCGCCAGCTTACCGGAAGAGCCGGCCGGCGCGGTATGGATGTACGCGGAGCAGCAGTCATCCCTTATTCACCCTGGGAGCCATTTGAAGACTCATTCCAGCGCATCACCGGTGAATTGTTGCCTGTCACCAGCTCGTTTGTCATTCGCTATAACTCGGTGCTGAATCTCTGGCGTCCCGGCGATGTCAAGTACCTGCGGCGCATCTGCGCCTCCAGCCTGCGCGAATACCAGCGTTATGTTTTGTGGGAGCAACGTGAGTTGATGCGCCTGGAGAAATTGGAACAACGTGCACAGAAAGGCAAAAAAGCGGGCAAGAAAAAAGGCGTAGCCTCTGAAGGGGCTATACAGGCGATGGAGAAACGGCGCAAGAAAATTGGTGCATATCCACTTAGCCGCGCAGGGGCAGCCGAACTCGATGGCACCATTTTTGCGCTCCATGCACTTGGGTACATCGATGAACATGATGAACTGACACTTCGAGGACGCTTGCTGCGGGGTATCTTTCATCCAGCAGGCATTATGATCGTCGAGTTGCTGCTGGGAGCGTTCAACGAACTTTCGGCTGCGGAACTGGCCGAGGTCTGTAGCTGGTTCACGTATGATAACGATAAGCGGCTGAATAACCGCAGTGTATTGAACACACGCCTCTTGCAGGTACGTCGCGAGCTTTGGCGTATTGCGCAGCATGTCCATGACGTTGAACAACAGGCCAATATCACTTCTTCTCCGTCCATTATTCCTGAATTTCATGGAGTCGCCCTTGCATGGTCGCGCGGCATGTCTCTCAGCGGCCTGTTACGTCGTATCGACCTCGCTGAAGGCGATCTTTTAATGTTGCTCAATCAGACAATCGACCTGTTACAGCAGGTGCAATCGGCAGTTGGCCAGGCTCTCGATGCCAGGGATATATGGGACCAGGAAGCGGAAGAAGCCGAATCTTATGCCTCCACTCGTAATAAACAAACCAGAAGACGTGCTATACAACTACAAACCTATCGAGAACGTCTTGAACACCTGCGCCCCCTACTCGCGCAGGCTTCCGCATCATTGCTGCGCGGTATTATCATTCAAAGTCGCACAGTTCCCTCAATGGTTGCCTACGTTGCTGGCGAAGAACTCCCCCTCGACGCCGAAGAAGACACCGATCCCCAGGATGTTATCGAGGGCGTCTAATTCCCATATACATTCAGAAACGACATGTAGATCCTTCGCTTCGCTCAGGATGACACGCGGAGGTCAGGATGACACGCGGAGGTCAGGATGACACGCGGAGGTCAGGATGACACGCGGAGGTCTAACCACTTTTCCTACTAACACATCAAAACGATATCTCACCTCGTTTATTGCCATTATAAAATACAACCGGCTACCATTACTTTGGTCATACTCATGAGGTTCGCACATTGCCAGAAGTAAGGAAATTGACTAACATGTACAAACGACGAGAGATACCAAACGATAAAACACAGGCGCAAGTGGACGTGCGGGTACGAAATCAAAACATCACAAAAGAAGAGGTAGAGATTTTGATGAAGGCTGAAGCATTGGTAGGAACAGTATTGGGAACCTGTACACTTCAACAACTCATTGGGCAAGGAGGCATGGGAGCTGTATACCTGGCCCAACAATCTCGACCTCGCCGCCAGGTAGCCGTCAAAGTATTGTTACCATCAACCACCCTCAAACCACAACACCTTGCCGCCTTCCTGGAACGCTTCCGGCGTGAGACTGATGCCGCCGCTTCCTTAGAACATCCAAACATCATGCCAGTCTACGAGTATGGCGAACGCAATGGATTAGCCTACCTTGTCATGCCCTATATCAGTGGTGGCACGCTGCGCGATGTCATGGAACGCGAAGGAATGCTGGCGCTGCCCAAAATAGTGAATTACCTCGAACAACTCGCCGCCGCGCTCGATTTTGCGCACGTGCGGGGCGTCATTCACCGCGATATCAAGCCGGCCAATATTTTGCTTACTCCAGAAGGACGTTTACTCCTCACCGATTTCGGGCTGGTCAAAATTCTCACAGAAGGGCAAGGAACCCAGACGCGTCTAACCGGCGCGGGCGCTCCGGTTGGAACACCTGACTATATGTCGCCGGAACAGGTAATGGGAACTGAAGTAGATGGCCGTGCAGACCAGTATTCACTGGGCATTATTCTCTATCAAATGGTAACGGGAACGACACCATTTCAGGGGGAGACGCCTATGCAAATTGCAGCGCAGCAGTTACACATGCAGCCTTCCTCGCCGCTTCTGTTCCGGCCCGAATTGCCTGTTGCTGCCGAACAAGTCATGCTCAAAGCAATGGCGAAGCGCCCAGGGGATCGTTATACCTACGCGCTGGAACTTGCGACGGCTTTCCGCATGGCCTTGCAAGCCTCTGAGGTGCAACAGCAGACGGCGCAACGTAACACATTTGCATCGAGTAGTATGACCGCTTCGGGCTTAATTGCTCCCCGAGGACCCTTTGATCCAAGGTGGCAAACTGGCGAACTTTCTTCCATGGCGAACGAACAAAATACTACTAAGAGCACAGGTGCGCTCCCTTCACCAAACACTCCTGCCCGGTCCACCGGCCTGCTTTCGCGAACGGGCATGTTTCCTAGCGTGGGTACAGGAGCTTTACCCGCAGCAATGGCAAACGATCGCAATCCAGCTACTCCTGGTAGTGTGTTGCCAACGGCTACAGATGCGCAGCCAGCAATGAATCAGCACACATTCAACGAAATGTCACCCTCATTCAATACAATGACGGGAAGTGGGATGCAGCCAACTGTCATGCCACAGGGCCTGAATCAAATGTCGCCCTCTCTGAAAATTAACACGGGCGCACTGAATGTGCCGAATTATGAGCAGACAAGTCCGGGCACGATCAAGCTGACCGGCCCGGTAAAGGTTGTACAGGTACCTGTTGCAGGTCAACCTGGCCAGTATATCACGGGATTACTACCTGTACCACCAGCCGTCCATTCACCGTCTCCAGCAAATACTCGCTCGAAAATGCTTCAGAGAATCGCTATGATCGTCGCAATGGTTCTACTGGTAGTTGGTGGTACTACAGGAATCTGGTATATGCGTGCCCATAGCAGGCAGACATCACCCGCAGTCAAACCAACGTCGCCTGGCATCGTCTCGACACCGAATATGCATGCAACTGCGGTAGCTCAAGCTACCGCGACGGCTCAAGCGCATATTATTCTCTCTGACCCTCTGAGCACAAATATCCGCAATTTTCCTGTTTCCACCAGCGGCACTAAGCTCTATATATTTAAAGATGGGGCTTATCATATGACCAATCTGGGTAACAGTGGTATCGCAGTTGTTTTGCAAGCTACCCTGCCAAACGGACCAATCGGTTACACCTTAACCATGGAAGAGATTAAGGGCGATGATACCAGTACCGATAATTCTTTTGGCATGATCCTTCGCTATAGCCAGAAGACCAAAGGGAACCAGACCATTAATACCTTTTACAGCTTCGAAGTATTCAATTACAATGGTGGGCAGTACAGGTTCTACAAGTATGACAATAGTAAAGGACCCACTGCCAATCCCTGGACACAAGTCTGGTCGCAAGCATTTGGTCATGAGTTTCACCAGGGACATGGCCATGGCAGTATCAACTCCATCAAAGTTTTTGCCAGCGGTAACACGTTTACCTTTATTGTCAATGGAAAAGCCGTCGGAAACGCCAAAGAAGGCTCTTTCAGCAATGGGACCGTTGGTATGCTAGTCAACCTCAAAGGAACCGAGGTGGCATTCTCAAATATGCTCATCACAAATAATTAGCATAAGTACTTTTGTCATAGATCAAGGCTAATACTTGTCATAACTAATCTTATTGTCTAAGATACACTCATAGGGGGTCTCGTGGGGGGCTTTACTGTATCTGATAACCAGCAATGAGAGGTAGGCCTGAATGAATGCTGAAGTTTTGGTCGGAAAAGTACTGAGTTCCTACACGCTCCTTCGCGTTATTGGTCTCGGAAGTATGGGAGCGGTTTACCTCGCGAGACAGTCTCAATCTCAACGCGAAGTCGTTGTCAAAATCTTTTTGCAAGCATCTGCACTAGAGCCTCTCCAATATATCGACTTCCTGGTACGCTTTCGTCATGAAATGGACTCAGTTGCCACTCTCGAACATCCTCATATTCTGCCCATTTATGAATATGAAGAGCGAGAAGGCTTTGTATATCTTGTAATGCCATTTGAGAGTGTGAGCACACTCGAAAGTGTGCTGAATTCCCAGGAAATCTTTCCCCTGCTAAAGGTCGCGGATTATCTTGATCAATTAGCAGGTGCATTAGATTATGCGCATGAACACGGTGTTCTCCACTTAGACATCAAGCCCTCCAATATCCTGGTTACTCGTGATGATCAACTGCTCTTTACTGATTTCGCATTGACAAAGACAATGACAGAGAGGCAAGCTGCGCGGATTCGCCAATTTAAAGTGGGCATGTTAGATTATATGGCGCCTGAGCAGGTAATTGGAAAGGAGGCTGGAGTTAAAGCGGATCTGTACTCACTTGGTGCTGTCCTATATCACCTGGTCACCGGGTCTGCACCTTTCAAGGGAGAGTCACTGGTGGAAGTGGCAAAAAAACATCTTCACGAACCTCCACCTTCACCCTGTTCAAAGCGCACAGATTTACCACTTGCTGCCGAATCTACCATATTACGAGCTTTGGCAAAGCGCCCCGCGGATCGTTATGCTCATGCTCAAGACCTTGCTACTGCATTCCGCCAGGCTCTGGCAGACCCTCGTACTGAATTGAAGCAATCGCGAAACGATTTGCCTTTATCGAGTGACATAATCTCATCAGGTCTCTATCCCCCTTATGATCTCTTTGCGCCGAAGATGCAGACAGATTCCATACCGATGGACAACAGTGAACTCACTTCAAGTCAATCTTCTGATGTTTTGCCTGCTACCGTGTCGACTCAATCTACCTCTGTAGTCGCAAGCGTTAAATCCCCCGTGGCAACCTCAGAATATGAAACTGAAAAAACATTACTACCTGTGCCTGCGCCTCATCCAGATCCAATCATTCCGTTTCAGGATAGCCCTATGATTCGAGAGCAAACCACGAACCCTGGCGATGTGTTGACACTACCGTACACCGAACGAGCAACTACGGGTACTATTATTAAATTGACGAGTCCGGCAAAAATCGTCAACATGCCTGTCACCGGTCAACCCGGCCGGTACCGTATAGGATTACTGTCTACCACGGATACCGCACAACCTGAAAATACAGAACAACCTGGTGCACCAGGTAAGGAGCTTTATCTGCATAAGAGCTACAAAATCATCGGTTTGGCGATACTTGTCGTGTTCATGCTCGGCACAGGGGCATTCTGGTTTGCGCGTCAACTCTCTCATTCAAAGATCCCCGCTGCTGTGACTATCGTCAAAACTCCGGATGTAAGAGCTACTATGACAGCACAAGCTAACGCGACAGCTACTGCAAATATCATCCTCTCGGATTCTTTAGCCCAGAATATCCATAATTGGCCCACTATCTCAAGCGGCTCAATGATCTATACCTTTGAAAATGGAGCGTACCACATCATTGATCACGACAATACTCGAGCAGTGCCAGCTATTTTGCCCGGTGTGATCTTGAAAGGTCCGTTTGTGTATACCTTGACTATGGAAGAGATAAAAGGAGATAATACCTCTGTCAATAACGAGTTTGGTATGATCATTCGTGCTACCGTACAGAACAAAAACGGCAAAACGATTACCACTTTCTACTCCTTTGAAGTGCTCAATAAAGTTGGTGGAGAGTACCAATTCTGGAAATACGATGACAGTCAGGGATCAAGCGTCAACCCCTGGAAGAAACTCGGCAATCATCCGTTTGGAAAGGAATTTCACGAAGGACAGGGGCCAAAAAGTATCAATACCTTCAAAATCATTGCGAATAGCAAGAACTTTACGTTGTTAGTAAATGGAAAGCAAGTATGGTCTGTTCAGGATAGCTCATTTGCCAGCGGTAGTGTTGGCATGCTTGTGAACCTGAAAGGAACTGAGGTTGCCTTCTCAAATTTGATGCTCACATATAAATAAAGTAGGAGGCACGCAGTGACAAATTTCTTGATTTCTCTAACGCTTGTAATCACAGGTTTTCTCTGTATCCTGAATGGAGTGTTTGCGGTCGCATTTCACAAGAGGCATCTCCCCGAAGTACTTTCCTATATCGCTGCCGGTCTGCTTGAGCTGGGAATGTTTGTGTTTACGTTGCTCCTTCGCCTCGGCATACTTACCCACATCCCTTACCACCTTCCCCCGCACCTGCCCTTCAATCGAGCTGAAATAGGAGCAGCAATTGCCACCGGCATTGGCTTATTTCCCGCTGCTTACTGGCACCGTACTTCTGTCTCCCAGGTACGAGAACGTATGGCAAAAGATGCTCACGTCCTGAAAGAACGGGATGGCGGAGTACATATTCGCAGTAACGCACCAGGCGAATGGATGAATTAGGTGCAGCAGCCATTGCAACCAATTTACCACAACACCCTACCTGACCCCGCCATAATAACCAAAGACCTGCTCCGTGTTTTTGGACAAAAAGCAGCCGTAAATCACCTCAACCTGGTAGTCAAACGCGGAGAGTTCTACGGGTTTCTTGGCCCCAATGGCGCAGGTAAAAGCACAACTATCAAAATGATGGTCGGGCTACTGCGTCCTACAGCAGGCAGCGTACTGGTGGGTGGGATCGATGTATGGAAAGATCCACTACAAGCGCGTGCGCTCATGGGCGTATTACCCGAATATCTCAACCTCTATGAGCGCCTGACAGGCAAAGAATTTCTCGTCTTTGCCGGACACATGTATGGCTTGCCGAGCAATGTAATCA
>WNFX01005167.1_pt1 | contig 14667 bp, 10 predicted proteins | sample 5400111 | NCBI WGS metagenome assembly WNFX01 (sample SAMN13153363, study PRJNA577476) | soil metagenome | isolation source: 40 cm soil or saprolite under grassland replicate 1 | place: USA:California | collected 2016-06-15 | reverse complement strand
ATGACCGGACTCGACCCCGCGACGCGGTTCGAGCGCCACAAGTACGGCGTGAAAGACAACCGCTACGTACGGCAATACGGGTTGCGGCTGCGGCCCGATCTGTACGCCGAGCTCAATCCGCTGCCCTACGCGGAGGCGCAGCGGATGGAGTGGGTGCTGGCGCGGGAGCTGCGGAGCGACGGGTATGCGGTGTGGCAGAAGTGACGGCGGCGGGCTTGTCAGATGGGCCTAACATCGGCGGAGGCGGAGTCCGAAGAGAGGTCTCCTGATCCAGAGGGGGCTAGTTGATCGCTTCAACCTCAGCAACTTGCAATCTTTACTGCGAGCTCGTGTCACCCGCCGCTGAGGACCAACGGGGTTCATGACGGAAGCTGCTCAGTCTCAATCGCGCTTCTGCTCGTTCCGGCCAAGCTACGTTTCTTACACACTCGCATCGATGAACTCCGCCAACTCCTTCAGGGCATTTCCAAACGGTTCCAAGTAAGCCTCGCCACGATGCGTGCTCAATGCCGGAAGTCGCACCCCTGTTGACTCGAGGGCCTGGGCGTGCTGAGCGACAAGATCTCTCGCCTCCGACGCCAGGACGAACTCTGACTCGGGCGCTGGCCGGCGTGACCACGCGTCCAGAACCGCGACGACGGAGTAGACGCTGGACCACGGACGCCAAGCAGGTGGGTCGTCGGTGGTGATCGCGAGCAAGTCGGCCCACTTGGCAAGATCAACACGATAAGAAGCCGGTGCGGTCGGCCGAGCCTCGACGAATCCCGCCGCGACCAGCTCCTCGAGAGCCCGCCGTACCGCCCGCCCATAATACTGCGTCGCGGATGCGATCTGCTGGACGGTATACCGCGCGCCCCCGAGCCCGACGAGATACGACACCACATCGGCCTTGATGCCCACCCCAAAGCCAAGTCGGAGTCGCAACATCAGCGGCGGACCGCCCTCGAGCACGGGAGTCGCCGCAGGCTCACGGCGATCGGCAGACCTTGCAGGCGGTGAGTCGCGCGCGATCGAGCGCCATCGCTGGTCACTACCATGCACGACGGCGAGCTGAGCGAACTCGCTCAGCCGGTCGTTGACCGAGGTCGGAAACCGTCGCGCGAGGTTCTTCACGCGTTGGACACTGAGAAGACGTGCCGCGAAGCGAGCCCAAATCCGGGCGACGCGCCAGAGCCTAGGCTCGTGCCCGCTCAACGTGATCGACGCGAGAACCAATGCCTCGGGGTCGACGATGGCGCTAGCCGGCCGCTGGCTCGCGGCGAACGTGAAGATCGCGCCCCACTGTGTCCACGCCGCGCGAGCTGCAGCCTCGCGCACAGCGGTGATCGCGCTAGCGACTGGCTGCGCGGACATGCGCGGTTACGGCCTCGAGCGCCTGAGCCATGGCTGGCGACGGGTCTTGCGTTTCGGTGATCCAGGTCTGCGCAGCCGCAAGCTCGTCGGCCGTCGGTCGGAGCGCCAGCAGGTCGGTGAAGTGACGGCTCGACGGGCTGATGTCGTCGGCCGCCGCGTACAACTTCAGGTAAGTGAGGTCCAGGCGTCCGGCGACCCCCACCCAAAGTCCACCGTCGGCGTGCCAGATGACCCGCGACGCAAAACCTGGTGGCAGACCCGTCTTCCATTGCGCACCGACGGTTGTGTTCAACCAATCGCTCGGCAGCCCTAGGTCCCGGGCGACTGTCCGAATCGCGTCCGTCAAGACCTTGGGCAGCGGCTCCGGTGGCCGCACATCGGAGGGCGGGCCGTCACGCCGCGGCGTGGCGGTCGCGATGACATCGACGTCGCGCGTAGCTCGCGCCACAACCTGCAGCAGGTTGAGGGCGGTACCGCCCACCACGACGATGGCAGCACTCTGCCCCCGACGGGCGAGAAGCTGGCCTACCGCGTGAAGCGCTTGATCGAGGGAAGTGTGAAGTGTGGTGGTCCATAATAGACTCTATATGGGCTTATAATAGACACTACATTGGGGCTGGTCAAGCAGCCATAAGGCCGGCCCGTCCGCATCGCGCTAGTTGGATGATCTGGGGACGTGCGCGGAGTATCACGAATCCGCTGCCCTCCGGTGCGAACTCGTGCCCGCCTTGCGGCGTAGCGCGTTAAGCTGCTCCCGTCTCATCGTGCAGCCGCGCTCGGCGGCCGCGATTCCTCAACGAGGCGCTGGAACCGTACGTCGGATCGAAGCGGGTCGAGGTAAGGTGAGCGCAGCAAGAACGCAAACCAGGCTGTCCGCGGTACCCGCTCCAGTAGCTCGAGTGCCTCGGTGTTCTGGCGGATCGCGACGACAGCGGAAGCGAGAAACATCGCCTGAATCGGCGCGGGACGGCGTAGGTCCGGTCTCTGCACTAGGCCACTGAGGCGCGCACGGGCCGCGCTCGTGTCGCCTTCGCGCGCGTCGATCATCGCCAAAACCGATTCCTCGAGGAGTGTGTCTCCTGTGTGCAGCCTCAAAGCCGTTTCTGCATCAGCTCGCGCGCCAGCAGTGTCTCCTTGGTAGAGTCGCAGCAATCCGCGCCCGGCATATGCGTTGTGAAATCCGGGATCAACCACCAGAGTGCTGTCTTCCCAGCGAATCGCGTCCTGTATCCTCCGTTGCCAGAACGCGATGGCCGATAGCCGAAATAAAGTCGCTGGCTGGTCCGGATCAAGGGCGAGCCCGCGCCGCCAGGCAGCAACAGCGCCCGAATCGTCGCCGAGTTTGGCCATGTCTATGCCATATTCGTCGTACGCGTGCGCACTTTGGGGGTCTGAGCTGATGGCGCGCCGGTCTGCCTCGAGCACGCCATCAAGGGTTCGGGGATGTAAGTACATTAGGAAGACCCTGCGCGCCAGCCACGCTTCTGCGGACGTGGAGTCTTTTCGAAGCGCCCGGTTGGCAGAGGCGTCTCCTAGGGCAAGCACACTCTCTGGTGCGAGGCGGCGGTAGGGCCATCCGTAGTCCAAAAACAATCCATAGGCGTCGGCGAGGCGGAACAGCGCCGCGACGTAGTCGGTGTCGAGGCGAGCAGCCAGAGCGTACTCCTCAATGGCGCGCTCGGCCGCATGGGGCGTTCGCTGAGCGAGATAATAGTTCCCGCGCAGGAAGTGATCGTATGCGGCCAGGTTTCTTGTTGGTCGAGCGGCAAGCGCTTCTCGCTCCGTCGGCAGCAGCTGCCCAGCGATGGCGGTTGCTACTGCACCCGCAACGTCTTGCTCGAGTCGAAGCACATCCGTGGTTGGCTCGTCGTATTCCTGGCCCCAGATCCGAAATCCGTCCTGAGCCCGGATGAGGCGAACAGAGACACGGACGCGGGTCTTAGCACGCTGCAAACTTCCCTCAATCAAATATTGCACGCGTAGGGTGTGACCCAGGGTGACTACGTCACCCTGGACCGAACTCTGCGCACGCCGAACCGAGTTGCGGCTTTTTACTTGCAGCCGAGCAAGTTTGCCGAGTCGAGCGGTAATCTCCTCCGTGAGACCGTCAGTCAGATAAACATCAGAGGTGTCCCGAGAAAGGTTGTCGAGGTAGAGGACCGCGACACTCGGCGGGGCCCTGGGGGCTCGGAGTCGCAAGGCGAGCGACGCAGTAGCGACGACGACTGCTGCAGCGATGGCGGCTAGCGCGACTCGGCGCGACGCCTTTCTCGATCCCACGCGACTGAGCGCCGCTGTGAACTCTCCAGCGGTGCCGAACCGGTCAGGCGGCGCCTTCGCGAGCGCTTTCGTCACCGCCTCCTCGACCGCTTCGGGCACGTCTCGGAGCGTGCGCAGGTGGGGCACGGGCTCACTCAACCGCTTCGCGATGAGCGCCTGAGCGCTGAGGCCGGTGTACGGCGGCTCGCCCGCCAGCATCTCGTACAACACGCAGCCGAGGCTGTAGACGTCGCTCCGGCCGTCGATCTGGGTCTCGCCGCTCGCCTGCTCGGGGCTCATGTACTGCGGTGTGCCGACCTTCAGCCCCGTTTCTGTGAGCCGCGGGCCGCCCGCTTCGCGTAGGGCGAGCGCGATCCCGAAGTCGGCGACCATTGCCTCACCTTCGTGGATCAGGATGTTCTCTGGCTTGATGTCGCGGTGGATCACGCCCCGCTGGTGTGCGTAGTCGAGCGCGCTGGCCACCTGCGTCGTGATCCGCATCGCCTCGTCGATCGGCAGCTGGTGCTCACGCGTGAGTTTGTCCTTCAGCGACTCGCCCTTAACGAACGGTAGGACGTAATAGAGGAAGCCATCGACGATGTCCGAGTCAATCAAGGTGAGGATGTGCGGATGGTCGAGGCGAGCGATGATCCGGATTTCCTCAAGGAACCGCTCGCCGCCGAGCACCCCGGCGACGTCGGGTCGCAGCACCTTCAAGGCGACGTGGCGGGCGTGCTTGGGATCTCGCGCGAGGTAGACGGTCGCCATCGCTCCGCGACCGAGCTCCCGCTCGACCGTGTACCGGTTGGCGAGGGCGGCTTGCAGGTGGGCGAGCTGGTCGGTCACGGTGTTGCCCGAGAGGCTGTCGTCAACTCCATCATAGGGCGAGCACCAACATAGGGCCAGCGCCAGGGCGCACTGGAGGGCTCTGGTCGGGCTTCGCGTTCCCGCTGTACTGGTGTGGCCGCAAGAACGCCCTGTCCAGAGCGCCGGCCCCAGGGCAACTAAGACAGACCAGTTAAGCCGGGGAGCGTTACGCTCTCCGGCTTTTCGCGTCTCATCCAACGGCGCGTGACTCTACTACGTCGGCCGCTGTCCCAGCCGCTGCAGCGCCGCCCGCGCCTCCGTCACGTAGCGACGGAGCTCCGGGTCGGCGTTCCGCCACGCCGCGAGCACAAATTCATAAGCCCGAATCGCCCCGGCCCGATCGCCCAAGCGCTCGGCGACGTGGCCGCGCTCCAGCGTTCCGAGAATCGCGCCGGCGCCGAGCGGCAGGCTGACCTGCTGATCGAACAGCCGGGCCGCGTCCCGATCGCGCTGCGTGGCCGCGAGCAGGTGAAACTGGACCCGGCGCAGCGGGCCGAGACCGAGGGACAGCGAGCCGTAGGGGCTCGCGCACAGCGAGTCCGGGAACGCCAGGAGCCGACGCACCGCCTCGGCCGTGTCACGCCGGGCCAGCGCGAGGGCGGCCCGGGCCAGGCTGGCATCACCGCGCGCTACGGCGAGCCGCACCGGGTTCCGAACCGACCGCGCGACCGAGTCTCCCCGACGCATCAGCGCGAGTAGCGGCGCGGTATCCTGCCGCTCCGCCCACCACTCCGCCGCGAGGAACGAGCGATAGCAGTGGTTCACCCACGGCGGGTCGGCCACGACCTGCCGCTCGTTCCGAGTGTGAAGCCAATTCTCCAGCGCGGCGGCGGCCGACTCCGCCGGGACGGCACCCAGCAGCGCCAGCTCCTCGAACGGGACGCTCACGCGGGAGGGAACCAGCGCGCGGGCCTCTCGCACGTGCCCGCGGTACAAGAGCGCCGTCGCCAATAAATAGCCGGTCCACACGGTGTCGGCGGAAACCCCAACGCCCCGGCGGCCGCCGGCGAGGAGACGCAACAGCCGCACGCCGGCCTCGGCGGAATCCGGCCAGCGCTGGACGGATCGCCAGGCGTCGAACAGCACGTTCGCGGGAGCCGTATCGAGGAGCGATTGGACCGTCGGCGACCGCTCCCGGCTCAGCAGCCGGGCCACCAGCCGGAGCCCCGCCCCCTCGGGGACAGCGGACGTCAGGCGGAGATACCCGTTGACGTACCGCCGTGCCGCAGCCGTGTCATTCCGGTCGAGGGCGAGCTGCACGGGGTGGAAGTAGGCAGGAGCGAACGCGGTGTCGAGGGCCAGGGCTCGATTGAACGCGTCGATCGTTTGCTGCGCCGTGCTTCCCACCACGTATCCGAGGTGAAACCGGGCTTCGCCCAGCGCATACCAAACTTCCGGATCGTCGGGATAGCGGCGGCTCGCCTCTTCCAGCGTTGCGAACTTGCGCAGCCGATGTGCCCAGTACCTGACGTCGAGGGAATCGTCGGATGCGGCCTCGAGCGAGTCGGCAGTTATCAAGAAGCTGTCCCGCGGCGCCAGCCCGTTATTGAAGCGGCCGGCCCTGAGCGCCAGCGGGCCTCCGCCCTCTCCCCTCCAGCCCTGCGCCAACCCGATGCGGCGGAGCGCGAGGGCGAAGCTCGAGTCACGCTGCACCGCGACCTTGTACGCCGTGATCGCCGAGTCGAGTGAGAAGCGACGCAGCAGCTGCTCTCCCCGCAGGAACTCTTTCAGCGCGGGCAAAGACTTGGTGCCGAGCGAGGCCGACCCCACGCGCACCGCGGGTCCGAGTCGACCGAGGTCGCGCAGCACGTCTCGCGTCAGCGAGTCCGCCAACCGGTCGATCCGATCGCCCACGTCGGTACGCTCCGGCTCCGCCACGGCCCTGCCGGTCGCCACGTCGATGACGGTCGGCCGCAGCCGCACGGAATCGGACCCCTCCCCTACCATCTGTCCGAACACCACCCAACGGGCGCCGCTCCTCCGTCCCAGCTCGGTCGCGGATCCTGGATCCGCCGGACCTTTCCAGCCGCGCAGCACGACGGTGGGAGACACCGTCCGCATGGGCCCCGCGCCGTCAAGGTTCCGCGACAGGTAATCGACGAGCCCCTCGTGCCAGAGTGCGAACTTCGGGTCGAGGACGTCGAAGGGGGCCACCGCCACGAGATCGGGATCCAGTGCGAGAGCCCGCGTCGTGTGCTGGATGAACAGCGCGGCCGCCATGAGCGCGCCGACACTGCCGAAAGCGACGCCGACGGCGTGCCGCTTGGCCCATCGTCTCGCCTGGAGCGCGACCGATTCTGCGCGGACTCGGTGATAACGCACCGCCGCACGGCTCGCGGCGTCGCTGGCACCGCGCTGCTTGAGCGCCCGGACGGCGGCCCGGTGCAGGGCGCGACGCCGCGCGACGAGAAGCAGGTTGTAGGTGGCGTGACGCGCGAGCTCGTGTGAGAACTCGTAACGCCCGGGCGCCTGGAGCGTGATGCGCAAGAAGCGCCGTGCGACGACTTCATCCAACGCCGGGTCCAAGTCGGCGGGAGCGAGCGCGGCGACCTCCTGCAAGACGCTCGGCTCCGCCGGGGCTCCCAGCACCGCCGCGGCGTCGACGATACGGCGGGCGGGGGCGCTCAACTGGGCGAGCCGGCGGCTCAATGCCTCTTGCACGCTGGCGGGCATTGGCAGCGGCCGTCCCTCGAGCGTCGGAGCAAGCCGCCACGCACCGCTCGGGTCGAGTGTGAGGCGCCCTTCGTCCAGCAGTGCGGCGGTCAGCTCGATCACATAGAGGGGATTGCCCCCGCTCTCGGCGTGGAGTCGCATTGCCAGGTCGTGCCGTTCTGACGGGAGCAGCTCCAGCATCGAAGCCAGCAGCCGTTCGATCTCGGGAGCCTGCAGCGCATGCAGACGGACCCGCTCCACCCCGTGCGCACTGTGCAGCTGCGCCAGCGAGGCCACGGCGGCGGACCGGTCGCTGCGGGCGGTCACCAGGACGAGCACGCGCGCCTGCCGCAGGCGCGTAGCGAGCCCGACAAGCCACCCCAGCGTGGCGACGTCCACCCACGGCGCATCGTCGATGAACACGACGACGGGCACTTCCCCGGCCACCGCGGTCAGCGCCTGCTCGATGGCTTCGTCCACACGCCAAGTCGCCGCATCCGCTCGCCCGGGGAACCGCTCCCGGATCGCGGGGACGAGCTGGCCGAGGGCTGCGAGCGCTCCGGGGGGAGCGGTCGCGAGCCCGGGAGCCTCGGTCAGACCTCCGAGGAGCTCTCGGGCCGTCGACCACGAGACTCCCTGATCCGCTTCCCGCGCCCGCGCCCGCAACACCCACGCACGGCCCGCGGGCTCCGTTGCCACCCGCAGGAACTCCTCGCACAGACGCGTCTTGCCGATTCCCTCGTCGCCCTCGACAACGACGATTCTGGCCTCCCCGGACTGGACTGCACGCCAAGCCGTTGTCAGCTGATTGAAGGATCCGGTCCGACCCACGAGATCGGGCGTGAACAACGCGGTCGAGCCCGGACTGGGCCGGGCGCGTCGGTAGGCGCGGATTCGCTCGCGGATCTCACGCTCGAGCTGCAGGAAAGCCGGCGATGGCTCTTCCGCGCCATCGCGCTTCAGCTTCGCGATGAACCCGGCGTGCCGCGCGGCCGCCTCGTCGTGCCGGCCCGCCAGGCCCAACGTTTCCACGAGGCGATGATGAGCGCGCTCGTCCAAGGGGGCAGCCTCGATCCACCGCTCGGCGAAGCGCACCGCGTCCGGCCAATCGCCGGCGCGTTGCGCTTGGACCACCAACCGGTCGCAGGCGGAGACGAAGCGCCTGCGGAGCCGCTCCCGCTCTCCTTCCACCCAGTCGCGGAAGTTCTCTCCGCCAATGTCGTCCGCGCTGAAGAGGAACTCGCCGTGCCAGCGCGCCACGGCTTCGCGTTCGCGGCCCGCGGCCAGATCGGCCTCGAACGCCGCGACGTCCAGCTCCACCGCGCCGGCAGCCAGGCTCACACTGTCCGCGCGTACGTCCAGGGAACCGGCCAGGGCCCGCTTGAGACGCAGCAGCACCTGACGGAGCGAGTGCCGCGCCGTCGCTTCCGGCCGCTCACCCCACAGCAGGGCGGCCAGCTCGGCGCGAGACAGCGAGCCCGAGCCGCGTCGGGCGATGTAGGCGAGGAGCGCGAGATCCCTGTGCCGCCCCGGGAGCAGCTCGCCAGCAGCGCCGCTCAGGCGCAGCTCGCCCAGCGTGCGCAGGACGAACACGGCTACGCCGGGCGGCAGCGCGGCTCGCGGGAGGTGACGGCGAGGTGACGCGTCTGATGACGGCCGGATGCGCCGCGGCGGGTAGCGTGCGGGTCAGATGGCTGAAGCCCCTGACCAAGGAGCGACATGTCCGAGCAGCCTCCGCTGACCGACGATCGCACAGTGACCGACGTTTCGTACTTCATGATCCGTGTGGAGCGCTCGGTTGGCAAGCACCGCCTGATCCTTGGCGGAACGATCGAACGCCTGGGCACGGGCGAAAGGCAACGGTTTGAGGACGGGAACGACCTGCTGCGCCTCGTCGCCACGTGGCGGGCGGAAGCGAATCGTCCCGCAACCCTGACGGAGCATCAAGATGACCAAGCGTGAGGCTTTGAGAATCGCCGCCATGTCGGCGCTGGTAGTCGGACTCTCCTGTCGCGATCGAGCGCCCAGTATCACGTCGCCCCGCAGTTCGACTGGCGGGCCGACATTCGAATTCGTCGATGGGGCGCACGGCGGCAACGCGCACTTCTATTTCCTGCCCCCGCTCGTGAGCACTCCAGCCGTCACCGGGACGTTCGATCCGAACCAGGCGCCGGTGGTCGTGGTGTGTCAGCTTGCGAGCACGAATTGCAGCCCCATCGTGGCGCAGTTCTCCATGGCCACCGGCACCGGCGCCCAGGTCGTGCGGGTCGCGCCGACCGATCAGCTGTACCTCGTGAACTGGGATACCGGCCAATGCACGACGGGCCCCTGCACCCTGGCTCCCGGCGCCGTGTACCGCGTTCGTGTGCTCGTCGCGGGCACGGAGCTCGGGCATGCGGACGTGCAGATCGTCGCCAGCCAGCAGGAAGCACGCAACGTGAACACCGGGGAGCTCTTCCCGCTGGTGGACGGCCGGACGGTCCCGGTCAAGTTCCGCATCGAGGTGGGAGCGGTGTTCGTAGTCAGCCCGACCACCCAGACGCAGATCGTGCAGACGCAGCCCAATGCCCTCGGCAGCAGCGCGCTCCTCACGGTGCCGCCGAACGCGGTCACACAATCCATCGGGCTCACGGTCCAACCCGCTGCGCTGCCGCCCGCCACCGACGTGAGCGCGCTCGTGGGCGGGACGGCGTACGAGCTCGGGCCGTCGGGAACGACCTTCGCCGCACCGATCACGGTCGCGGTTCAATACGCCCCGGCCGGCATCCCCGCGAGGATGGCGGAGCGCCGGTTGCGGTTGTTCACGCTGGTCGGCGGTGCGTGGCAGCTCGTGCCTGGAAGCATGGTCGACCCCGCCACCCATACCGTCAGCGGCACCACGAGCCACTTCAGTACCTACGGCGTGCTCGCGTCTGCGTCGGTCAGCGCGGGCTCGTTTGCCAGCTGTGGCACCGGGACGAGCGCGAGGACGGTGTGCTGGGGGGACAATCTCAGGGGTGAGGTAGGCGCCAATTCGACGACGGGGCCCGACCAGTGCAGCTCCTTCCTCCCCTGCAGTCTGACGCCGACGCTCGTCGCGAACGCGGACACCTTTGTGGTGCTGAGCGTCGGTGGCGGTCATGCCTGCGGCGTCACCCCGATGAGCGCGGCGCAGTGTTGGGGGGCCAGCTACTTCGGCCAGCTCGGCAATGGTCCCTCGGGTGGGGCGCAGTTGTGCGGGGTCGCCGGAGTGACGGACCTCCTGCCGTGCAGCACGACAGCGGTGACCGTCTCCGGCGGACTCAGCTTCGCGTCCGTGAGCGCGGGAGCCAATCATACGTGCGGCGTTACGGCTGCGGGCGCGGCGTACTGCTGGGGTTTCAACGAGGGCGGCCAGTTGGGTGACAACACGACCACCGGGCCGGAGACCTGTAGCGCGTTCGGCGAGACGTTCGCGTGCAGCACCGTGCCCGTCGCGGTCGACGGGGGGCTCACCTTTGCCATGGTCAGCGCCGGGGGCGCCCACACCTGCGGCGTCACGACTACGGGAGCGGCGTACTGCTGGGGAATCAATTTCGCCGGTCAGCTCGGCGACAATGCGCCGGACGGGCCGCAGCAGTGTGGGCCAGCCGCGGGAACGTTCCCGTGCAGCATGACGCCCGTGCCGGTAGCCGGCGGATTGAGCTTCGCGAGCGTGACCGCCGGCGCATTCTACACCTGCGGCGTGACCACCGCGAATGTCGCCTATTGCTGGGGCGAGAACTTCGGGGGTCAGTTGGGCGACGGGACGATGACGTTCGCAGCGAGCCCGGTCGCTGTCCTTGGTGGCCTCAGTTTCACCGCGCTGAGCGCCAGCCCCAGTGATAGCGGCCACACGTGCGGCGTCACGACGTCGGGGGCGGCGTACTGCTGGGGATTCGGCCAGTCCGGCGAGCTGGGCGCTGGTCCGACGATTACGCAAAGCCTCACGCCCGTGCAGGTGTCCGGTGGGCTCTCCTTCGTTGCCGTGAGCGCGGGAGGGTTCCACACGTGTGGCATCACCAGCGCACCCACGCTCGACACCCCCTACTGCTGGGGCGCGAATTTCCAGGGCCAGCTCGGCAACGGCACCACGACCAGCAGCTCGACGCCCGTTCAAGTCGGCACGCTGCCATGACCGCGCCGTTGCGCGCCCACGAGATACGGGTGAACGGCGTACGCTCACCGGTGCTGGAGGGCGGCCCCTCGGAATCGCCCGAAGCCGTGGTCTTCGTGCACGGTAATCCCGGCTCGACACGGGACTGGCAACCCCTCACGGCCGCGGTCGCGCGCTTCGGACGGGCGGTTGCGCTGGACATGCCGGGCTTCGGTCGTGCGGACAAGCCTCGGGAGTTCGAATACACGGTGCCAGGATACGCCCGGCATCTCGCCGGCGCCCTGGCGGAGCTGGGGATCCGTCGCGCCCACCTCGTGCTCCACGATTTCGGGGGACCCTGGGGGCTCTCCTGGGCGGCGCAGCATCCCGCGGAGTTCGCGAGCGTCACGCTCATCGATACGGGCGTGCTGTTCGGTTATCGCTGGCACGTGCTCGCCAGGATCTGGCGCACGCCGCTGCTCGGAGAGCTGTTTCAAGCCACCGCCACACGCGCGACGTTCCGTCTGCTGCTCCGACGCGGCAATCCGCGCGGGCTGCCGCGCGACTACGTCGACGGGATGTTCGACGACTACGACGCCGGGACCCGTCGTGCAGTACTGCGGTTGTACCGCGCGACCGGCAATCCGGCGGGTGCGGCGGAGCAGCTGGCGGCGGCTCTGCGCCCGCTCGCCCGCCCGGCGCTGGTCGTGTGGGGCAAGCACGATCCGTACATCTCCGTTACGTACGCCCGGCGGCAACGGGAGGTCTTCCCGGATGCACAGATCGTGGTCCTGGAGGGCAGCGGCCACTGGCCATTCGTGGACGACCCCAGCGCCGTCGCGCAGGTCGTGCTGCCCTTCCTGCAACAGCAGCTGTGCAACCGAGTGAGGACATCCGCATGACACGACCCGAATATGACGTCGCGATCGTAGGTGCGAGTATCGCCGGCTGCACCGCGGCGACGCTGTTTGCTCGAGGCGGGCTGAGAGTAGCGCTGCTCGAGAGCCGCGCCGATCCCAACGCGTACAAGCGGGTCTGCACGCACTTCATACAAGCGAGTGCCACCCCGACCATCGAGCGCCTCGGCGTGGCGCAGGCGATCGAGGCAGCCGGCGGTATCCGGAATGGGATCGACATTTGGACCCGTTGGGGTTGGATCCTGCGAGAGGGGAACGGAGGTGGCAGGTACCCCGGCTACGGCTACAACATCCGCCGGGAGACGCTGGACCCCATGCTGCGGCGGCTCGCGGCGAGCACGCCCGGAGTCGATCTCCTCCCCGGACATGCGGCCGAACGCCTGTTCGTCGACGGCGGTCGCATCGTCGGCGTCGGCGCTCGGCGGGGAGATGAAACGACGCGGGACGTGAACGCGCGCCTGGTGGTGGCCGCGGATGGGCGCCAGTCCCGCATCGCCGAGCTGGCGTTAGTCCCACCCAGGGTCAAGGCGCACAACCGGTTCGGCTACTTTGCGTATTACCGGGGGATGTCGCTCCGTTCGGGCACGAAGTCGCAGATGTGGTTTCTCGAGCCGGACATCGCGTACACGTTCCCGAACGACGGGGGGCTGACGCTCCTGGCGTGCATGCCGACCAAGGACAAGCTCGCCGGCTTCAAGGCGAACGTCGAGACGGCCTTCGAGCTGATGTTCCGGCGTCTCCCCGACGGCCCCTCCCTCGCGCACGCGGAGCGGGCGTCCGGATTCCTCGGCATGGTCGAGATGCCGAACCTGTCCCGCAGGCCGACACTCCCGGGTCTTGCGTTCATTGGAGACGCGGCCGTGGCGACGGACCCGCTGTGGGGCGTCGGGTGTGGCTGGGCCTTCCAGTCGGCCGAATGGCTGGTGGACTGCGTGGGGGACGCGCTCGCGACGGATCGGCTGCTCGACCGCGGGCTCGCGCGCTATGCGCGGCGTCATCGCGCCGCGCTCGCCGCCCACCACTTCCTCATCTGCGACTACGCGACGGGGCGACCCTACAACGCGCTCGAGCGGATCATGTACTCGGCGGCAGCGCGAGACCCGGCCGCCGCGCGGCACTTCCAGGAGTTCGGGGCCCGCAATATCTCCGTGGGCCAGTTCTTGTCGCCACGGGCACTGGCGCGCGCACTGTGGGTGAACGCCGGGCACTGGTGGCGGAGCCGGCGCCTGAAGCCAACCGGGCGGGCCGCCCAGCGAGCGTGAGGTCTGACGCCGGCCCAGGGTGCGGCCTGGGACACCGCGTCACACCGGCCGTCACCTTACTTGCTCGAAAACACAAACTCATTGCCGTCGGGGTCTCGGAAAACCGCCCGCGTTCCCCAGACCTCCTTCTTCGGCTCCTCGGCCAGCGTGACACCCTTTCGCTTGAGCGCATCCGCAGTAGCGAACACGTCCTCGCACCGGAATGTCACGGGCTGAAAGCCACCGATGCGGTTTTCGTGCCCCGGGGGCGTGAACAGAGCCAGCCGAGTCTCGGCGCCTGGGATCATCAATTCGATCCAACGCTGACGGCCTTCGCCGAAAAACTGGTTGGTCGCGACCTTGAATCCCAACTTCTCGGTGAAAAACTCCAACGCCGCCGCCTGATTCTTTACCGGAATACTCACGATCTCGATTCCACGTAACATCGCCAACCTCCATTTTGGAGACGTTTCACACCAATAGCGGTGTGGCGTCAGAATTGCGCAATCAGCCACTCAATGCTATATCGTTCTCTGATACAGCATGATTCAGCTCGATGATTACGTCCTCGACGACCTCATGCGTGATCTCGTCGGGCACGACCGCCGGCCAGCCACATATTTGGTGTATGTCTGGCTCGCGGCCGAGCAACAGCGTCGCAAGCAGCCGGTCGTCATCAGCTACAGCGAATTGGCTGAATCCACCGGCTTATCGAAGACCTCGGCCCAAGCGGCGGTCGGTTGGTTGGTTCGCCGCCGGATGCTTTCAGTTACCAAGCAGAACGTCACCGCGACTCCCAGCTACATGATTCAGACCCCATGGAAGGTTGACTACCGGCACCGTACCAAATCCTAAGGCACGAAACTGTCTTGGACATCTGAGAATCATGCTGTAGCAACGAACGGTATAGCAACGCTTAGCTGATTGCGCAATTCCGACGCCGCTGTTTTCGTGAATCGTCTCGGTGCTGATCTGAAGGTCAGTAGTACGAACCTGGCCCGTCACTTACGAGCGTCGTGGACGAAACACAGCTCCTTGCCCGGGTGCGGGTCGGGGATAGCGCCGCCGCCCAGGAAACCTTCATCCGGGCATTCGAACGACTCGGTGCGTTTCGAGGCGACGCGGCATTCTCGACGTGGCTGCACACCATCACGACGACGGTCGTGTTGAGCGGGCTGCGCAAGGTAAAGCGATTCCGGCAACGTGTGGCGGACATCGATGATGCGGGCGAGATCGGGACGCCACATCCTCAGACGGAGCCGGATTTGAAGGCGCGACTCAAACA
>WNFX01006025.1_pt1 | contig 14676 bp, 10 predicted proteins | sample 5400111 | NCBI WGS metagenome assembly WNFX01 (sample SAMN13153363, study PRJNA577476) | soil metagenome | isolation source: 40 cm soil or saprolite under grassland replicate 1 | place: USA:California | collected 2016-06-15 | reverse complement strand
ACCGAAGCCACCGTGGCGGCGATTTTTGCTCCACTGTTGAAGGTCGGAGTGATGACCGATATCAGCGGCGGGTTCATGACTAATCAGGGGCGTGGAGGTGGGAGTACAGGTGCGCAAATGACGGCAACCTTCATTGTCTTGTTAGGGCCCCAAAAGAGCGGTCAGGTCCGCAAATTAGTTCAGATGTTGAAATATTGAAGTTCAACCTTTGTTCAGAAAGTGCTCGCGAAAAGCTTGCTTTAGGGACGCCAGTAGCTTTCGAAAATGCGCCCAACTACCCGTTTGGGTTCGCTTCCCCAATAGTTGCGCATATTGACGAACAAGTATTTGATCTCCCCGCCGATAGGCTTCTCGAAAGACATACTCCAAAAGACCGGTTAGGCGTTGTTGCACCAATGATTCTGCAGCTGCCCCATGTATGCCGGCGTACGAAACAATTGAACGTTGAATTTCCTCGAGTTGAGCATAGAAGTCGGCCTTTCTCCAGGTCTTTATCTGGTAATTGGAATCATGCAGTTCATAACGTATCGCCAAAGGACTGTCGATAATGACCACGGGAAAATGAGCCGCGATCCTCGGGAAATATTCAAGATCGGCGGAATAGCAAAACCTGGGATTAAAACCGCCAAGTTCTTGAACAATTTTGCGATGAATCACCGCGCCAGACGGGATTCTGGGACAATGCAGAACCGACCAGGCACCAGGCGACCAGAAGCGATAACGAAAACTTTCGTCACACTCTGCTTGCCTCTCCGTTGGAAGGATGAGGGCGGGTTGGTCTGCAAATTCGCAAGCACGGCGCAATGCTTCCAGGCCCCGCGGCGCAAGCGTGTCGTCATCATGTATGATGCAAATCCAGTCGCAACGCGCTTGCTCCAAGCAGTAGTTCCAGTTTCGCACCATCCCTTGATTCTCTTTGTGACGAACCAGGCGGATATCGGGCATTTTGCTCGCTTCTTCAAATGTTCCATCGGTCGAACCATCGTCTGAAACAATGATTTCATCTTGCGCTTTAGCCTGGGCTTGGATGGCCTTGACGAGCAACTGCACTGATGAACACCGATTGTAGGTCGGGACAGCGAGAGTTAGCGGAATGTAACCGCAGGATTCTATGATGGAAGCCGCTTCCACTTTGTTTTCCAGGCTTGAAGCTTTTAGAACCTTGCAAAATACTGGGTTAACACCGCTCGGCGATTACAATCCATTGATCTCCCAGACCCAACATTTCAATTAAGGCAGGTTTGATATCCTGTCGGCGGCGGGGGAAACGCAATTCATTAAGATCGGTGGCGCGCACGTAACGCACCGCAAAGCCTGCCAATTTCAAAGCCAGGGTAATCGATTTTTTTGAGTAATAATTTACGTGTCCCAATGGTCTAACCATCCGCCATTTTTCGCGGTCCCGTCTGGCTCTCAGCGATTCCCGATTAGGCATCGCACAGTAAAGTTTCGCTTTTGGAGCGGCAAGTTTCCAGAGGTTGCGCAATATCGAGACGGGATCGGAAACATGTTCAAGCACATCAAGAGCAACCAACAAGTCGGCGGTCAGAGCGGGATCCACGTCACTAAGATCACGGTGAACATTCGGAAACCCGCTAGCCCAATCACCCGGATCAACACCTGTACATTTCCAGCCGCGTTCAACGAACAACCGATAAAGGTGTCCGTGTCTTACTCCGAGCTCGAAGTACCGGGCGGGCGCTCGCTTCATTTCGCGCCGTACACACATCTGTTCAGGAACGGTTAATTGACTCGGCCCCCATTCGCCGATGACAGAGCGTGACCCGCGAGCATAGAGATGATTGAGCAACCCTTGCGTCGGCATTGGATCAATCCAGCCGTGACCGCACGTGGAGCAAACCCGGAAGTTAAAGGCGCACGGCTTATTGGGATGGATGTTGCTTGCCGAATGCAGAATCCTAGAAGGCCCGGCACAAACAGGACAAATGGGACAAGGCGCGAAAGATTGCCCAGGGTAATTTTCAGTGAGATCAGTAAGGGGGAGCGGTTTTTCGATGGGCCGCTTCTCAATCACCAGAATACTATCGTAATAATGCAACGAGTAGACCGTCTTGGTGAACTCAGTGACGCTCAACCTTCTTGGCTGAGCGGAATGCCAGGCATGGATGTAATCAATAAAATTCTTGCTGTATTCGATGAAAGTGCCGCGCTTCTTATGGCCCCCGCCGAACTCCGGCCAATAGGACGTATGCAAGTCTTCGCACAGATACAAACCCTTCTCGTCAACGTGAGGGAAGAGCTCCTCAAACGTGTTGATTTGCTGCGGCATGGTATGGCCGCCGTCGTCAATCAGGATATCAATCCTGGGAATCTGTTTCGCCAAATATTTTAGAAAACTTCTGTCCTCCTGATCTCCAATGAATATTTCAATCTGTTCCCGCTCCAATTTCTTGCAATGCGGATTGATATCCACCCCGAAGATTCTGGCCCTCGGCCCGAAATACTGTTTCCACATCTGCAACGAGCCACCGTGAGCCACGCCAAATTCAACCAGGTGAACATCCGTGCCGCGAAACCGCGCGAAGTGCCGGTCATAAATCTCAAAATAATGTTTCCACTTGAAGATCATTCTCCCGGTACCTTCCGTGTAGAATTTTTCCAAATCATTCATGATTCGATTCCCTCTCGCTGTCCGGCGATGATTCTTTCTATCGTGATTCTTAAGATACTTCTTTGAGCGACTATGGATCTGAATCGGCTTTCAGACCTCAAGTTTCAGCGATGATGGAACGATGCATGTCCCACTATCCGGACTGCTCCAAGTTTTGGCGGAAGAAATCAGCATACGCCGGCGAAGCATACAGATAGCCCTGCTTTACCAGCGCCTCGCAGCCTTCGTAAGGTCGCGAGTTCTCCGAAACGAGTGTCAGAGCGGGATTTCGCCTTAAAGTCTTGGCGTATTGCCGGTACTCGTAGGAATCGTCAAAGTAATTCTTGTCGACGACCGCCCTCTCGACTTGGTCGAGAAAACTGCTCAGAAATTTGTAATGACGCAAGACCGCGGTAAAATCGGCAATTCTCGCATTTTCCACCTTGTGAGCCCCCCCACCCCTACGCAATTTTCCGTCACCGTAAATCAGCGCGTGCTTACTCAAGCAGACCATATCTAGCCCGAAAACGCGCTTTCTGACGCCTCCGGAATAATGGCGGACTTCCGGATAAGGGCAATCATTGTTGGCGGCCAGCACACAGGGCTGGGCCGGACAAGTGCACTGAATCAAATCTGAAATCTCATAATACCGATACTTAGTCGCCAGATCATCGAAAGGTCGGCTATCCAGCTCCGTCAAGGTCCGGTCGGAGAACATGTCCAGCATCTGCGTAGTCACCGCCGTAAACCCGAATCGGTTCAGGTATCCGGTCAGCCTCTGAATGCTGATCCGTTCCGATCCCCAATAGTCGAAAAACTCATCGATGTCGGCGATCAGTCCCCAACGGCCTCGGCAATACTTGCGAAAGAGGTAATCGCGCATCTCGTACTTAAAACGCCGGAAGCTGAGCAGAGACCGAAGCACTGTCACGTCCGCATGTGCTTTAGCAAGTTCCACGGTTCGGTCGCTGGAGCCATTGTCCAAGAAAAAAATATGCTTGAACCCAAGACTCAAATAATGGCGAATGAAGCATTCCACGTAGTTTTCGCCGTTCTTCACGAGGCAAAGCACGACGACATCGGTTGCGGCCAATTTGGGCCTAGCTGGACCGGAAATGCGTCGGATTGAAACGCCGACCCACCAGCGCCTCACCAACTTCTTCAGTTCCACCCGAGAATTTGCGGGTAATAACCGTTTCACACAGTCCTGGAACTCCGGCCTGAATTCCGCGGAAATTCAAGCTCAAAGTGAATGTGTCGGCCTATTTTCTGCAACGAATGAAAACCAAGTGAGGATGCGTCAACGAACTGCTTGCGTCTCGACTTGTGAAAAATGCAAGCGCTCTAGCGTTTAGTGTTGTTCTCGTCGATAAGCTTGCAGGAAATGAAAACGGGATTCGTACGGCGTAGGTTCGGTTCGCCGTTGCGAGACTCGGGGGTTTGATCGTACAGCATGAAAAGGTAGTACCGCTTCGGTTCCAAGTAGTCGCGAAACGCCTGAAAATCCACGTGAGTTTTGTTGAGCGGACTCATGGCGCTTTCCACTTGCACGGCACCGATGGAATGCGAGCGCAACAACCTCTCGGCCCCTTTCAGCACTTCCAGATCGTGTCCCTCCGTATCGATCTTGAGGAAATCGATCCGCGCGATCGCGCGTTCCTTGCAACAAACCGTCGTGTGCTTAAGTTCGTCAATTTCTGATCACCGCATGAGTTCTCCTAGAATCACATCATACTCAGGTGGGTCAAATCTCCCGAGGCCAGCTTCTGGAGTCAGGGTTAGTTCTCCGAAAATGGGCCGGCCGATGTCGTAAAGGTCCACTCGTAGAAATGGTTCTGGTCCCGCCAAAGATTCGGCCAACTGAAGCATTTTCTCAAAGCAATCCGGCTTTGGTGCAATTCTGGCTTGGCGCGGGTATTGAAGCCCAAACGGGAGCAGTTGGAAATTCCGGTCGTAAAATGCGCGCATGTGATTGGTGAACCGGTCGAAATCAATCTGAACCATCTCAGCCCTGCCTCGGAAGCAAAAGAACTTGTAGTCCAAAGGCACACCGCCATCGGGTCCCTCCAGAAACTCCTCAATCAGCACCCGCGGCTTAATCCAGCGATACTGCCACTCGGCAAAATGAACAGAGTAATCCTGGCGCAGCCATTGCTGTGTTTGTTTGTGGGCGGCCTCCCAATCTAGGGACGCTGCATCCCGGACGATCAAATTGAAACCAGAGCCTTGGTTGGTCTTGATGACAAATTTCTTGGGCAGTATTCCATGTGGTGCCGTCCTCAAATCCGTTCCCGTCCAGTACAGTTTTGGAAGCACATGCGAACCCACCTTCTGTTTAACGTAATCCCGCACGGCGATCTTATCGGCAAATATGGTCTGACGAGATCGCCGACGGAACAATTTTTCGCGTTGAAGCTTTTCGTTGAATGTTTTCGGGCATAGCAATTTGGGCGGCCTGCTAAATAACGAGGCGTACTGCCGTCGAACGGCGAGGAAATCGGATGGCCAAAGCAGGAGATCCACTATCATCCGTCCTATTAGGTAACGTCCCCAACCACGGAATTGCAGAGCTTTGCCGGCGTGGTTACTGGCTCGTATCGCTTTTAATAGGATCTCGCGAGATTTGAAAAATCCGAACATTTTGTCTTCAGGTTTAAGGAGACAGCTCTTCCGGCCTTCATTGACATGGACCCTCTTAGACGAATTTTTGGAGTAGTAATCGGCTGTTCGAGCTGTAAAGACGACTTGGAGGTATCCCCCGAAAGGAGCTTCAAACAAAACAGCAATGGATGCACCCTTTAAATGGAACGAGGTAGTCGCTTCAACCTCGATGATACGGCGACTGGCAGTCGGCAATTACAGCGGAAAGTTTCGTGTCCACATCTAGCGGAATGAGGTTGCTTTAGCAGCTTTCATTTACTACGCCGGAGTTGTGACTCCACAAGCAGGCTTGAGCTTGACGTACGGATGGCCATTCGGAACACCTAGTCCAACACTAGGAGGGTAAAGAAAGCCGTTGTCCAGAAGATGAACCGAGGAGCCACAGATCAGTTTTCGACCGCCATTTCGCGTTAATTCAAACAGCCAGCTTAAAGGCGCAAGCTCAGGGATGACTTCGGTTGTGGATGCAGCCGTCTTCATTCAGGCGAAACCTCCCGATTCAGCGCCCGCCGATACCGTCGCCCGACGACAGCAACAGCGGCGAGAAATTCCAACGCGGCGCGAGGATGACTGTGCTCGAAAATGCGCCAGGGCTGCACCAAACGGTTCTTTGTTCGGGGAATCGCTCTGATCCGCGTTCCACCGCGAACTTTTTTCTCAGTGAAGTCGAGAGTGCGATAACCGAAATAACGCAGTTCCCAAAGCGCGCGAGTGAGACCAAATTTCGACGCAAGCAGCCAACTTCTCGGAACGCTCGCCTCATATTCCCGGCGCACAGCCGAAGCAAAAAGACTCCGGTCGAAAAACAAAAGAGTGCTCGCCGCTCTTTTCTTCTGGCCAAACCACTCGCGCGGAATGCCCGCCTGCTCGACGATGCTGCGGGGAATTGGCCGGTCGTAATCGTTGTTCAACCGGAACGGAGTCATCTCGGCAGAATTGGATAAAGCCAAAAGCTCCGGCTGCCGTCGCGCGCCAATCGTGGGAACGGGCAGATGAATGAAATCATTCCACAGTCGGAATTCCTGAAGCGAACAGCCGCTGAGATCGGCCTCGCCAAACACGGGATTCGGAGAATTGTGCGTGTCCCAACAATTGCCCCCGCGAAAACCCGTAAGCAAAATCCGCCGCTTCAGCACCGGCTCAAAATTGCGGTAGCAATAATCCTCGCCGCCGGTACCCGTCGCCAGAAACTCGACGACCTCTTCAAATTTTTGCTCCACATTTTGGCGACGCTCGAATTCGTGAACGCGTAAGCCCAGTCTCTCGGCAATTATTTTGCCGCTGTCGTTGTCTCCGCCACGGGAACTCTTGAGCGTGACGGCTTCGCGGCAGCTGAGTTCAGCCGCCAGAGTTGCGGCGCACGCCGAGTCATAGCCAGTGGAACAGGTGGCCAGCGGGCGATAGCCCCTCTCAGCACCGTCCTGAAACACGAGCTTCAATGTTTGGCGAAGATAATCGCTATACGTTCGGAACGATGGAAATGGCGGCGGCAACGACTTGCGGATCAGATGAAAATTCCCGTTTGAATCCAATTCAAAGTTGTCGCAGGCAATCTTGAAAACTTCGTCGTCGCCGCTGCCGAACAATCTTTTCTCATACGCATCAATGCCTTTCGAAATTGAAGCGAATGTAGCGCCGTAGCGCGCATCCCACGGCATTTTCAACCGATGATAAGCCACTAAAAACGAAAGCGAATTGGACACACTCCAGCCTTTTGAATGACGAGAGAAAAACAGGGATTCGAGCGGATGGGATGCCGTCAGAAAAAGCCATTTGCCATTTCGCGTTTGCATCCCGGAGCCAAAAATCGTGGCGACAGCCTCAGGCTTTTCGTCGGGAAATTTCGCCCAGCAACCCTCATGAAAACCGTTGTCCGTCACTTGCACCGACGAACCACAAATCAATTCCCCGCTGCTCGCCGGATTGAACTCAAACAACCATCCGAGCGACGGCAGTTCGGAAATTATCCGGCGTTTGAACGCAGGCGCGCAAGGCGCAGTTCGCCTCGGCGGTTGCCGGCAATAGGACACTTCCCTATGACTCAGCGATATAGCGCATGCCACGAAACGGTCCTCCCAAAATCCGGTCGGTGGCCAAAGAACGAGACCAGAACTTGTCTGCCAAAGCAGCAGGAGGCAATCCCTCCGGAAGCGCTTGATTTAACTGCGTCCTGATTTTGCTTAGCATTCAGAAAAATGTTCTCACGGTCATTTCGCCCAAATAGGCAGACTCAAAGTCGAGGTTGGAACCAATAAAATGCGCTCCACCCGTAACCAAGGTTTGGATGGTGGTAAGCCTATGGCCAAAAGCAATAGCATTTCAATCTCTAGTCTCGAGCAGTGCGAACCTCATTTTACTTAAGTCAAGCAGCTTATCGCAATTCGCTAAGGCGCTGAGGCGATGGGCAACCATGACAATCGTGAGTTTTCCGGCAAGGGCGCGGAACGCTTCGAGTAGTTTTGCTTCCGTAGCGATATCGAGCGCGCTAGTCGCTTCGTCGAGAAGAACCAGAGAAGGCCGATGATAAAGAGCTCGGGCCAGGCCTAGACGCTGACGTTCTCCCCCAGACAGGCGGACGCCGCGCTCTCCGACGGTAGTCTGAAATCCGTCCCGCAATTCCAACTCGATAAAGTCGAGGATCTGGGCCATGGCACAGACTTCTCGCAGGCGCACAGTGTCGACCTCGTTGTCAGGCACCCCGAGCGCGATATTGCGAGCAATGGTGTCGTCGATAAGAAAAATTTCCTGCGGGACATAGCCAATCGTAGCCTGCCACGACGGGACGAGTTCGGGAGTAAGCGCTTGGCCGTCGATAAGCACCCGTCCGCTGGTTGGCCGGTGCAATCCGAGCAGGAGGTCAATCAAAGTTGATTTGCCGGAACCAGTGGGACCAATGAAGCCGATGGATGTGTTCTTTTGAATTGTGACCGAGAAGCGATCCAAAACCCGGCGATCAGTACCCGGGTAAATGAAAGAAACCTCATCCAGTGTGATCGCGTCTTGCCACTCAATCGGGCGCGATTTTCCGAGCGAAATCTCGAGATTGCGTGATTCTCCGTCACGTTCCGCAGCAACAAATTCCTCGAAAACCTCGTCCAGCGAATACCGCATGGAAGTGATCTGCGTCACTTGGCTATAAAGAAGCTGGAGTGCTGGAACCAGCCGGTAACCGGCTACCGCCATGACGCCAAGGTTCGGAAGAATGTCGGAGAAATTGCGTCCCCGGATCGCCAGTATTACGACCGCAAGGACGAGCCCGCCGAATGCAATTGGTTCGACAAGATAACGAGCGATGTTGGCGACAATGGGCATGCGAGCAGACATTTGTGCCACGACGGCGGAGTGGGAGGCGAATCGGCTCAGAAAATGTTCCTCCGCCCGATGAACTTTGATCGGTTTGATCCCGCCGAGCATCTGCTGTGCGTCGCGGTACGATCCCGCCAAAGAGGTTCCAAAACGCTCGTTGATCTCGTGGCGCTTTCGCTTGAGCAAACGAAAGACGACCACATAGAACCCGCCAAGCCCGACCGCGGTGGCGAGGGCGATTATCGGCTGAACGAGAAAAAGAGTTGCCAGTAGGAGTGCTGCGGTTAGAGCACGAGCTATGCTGTCCAGCAATGGCAGCAGGATGCCGCCGGTGTAAGTCATCACATCGGCCATTACCTTCCTAAGCAGGTCGGCGGAATTGCGCTGGAGAAAATATCTGTAGGGCTGTGATGCCATTCTGCGTAAGAGCCGGACGCGTAACCAGTGACCGAAACTGCTGGCGTAGCGGGTGCGCGTGTATTCAGCGAGGAGGTTTACGGCGTTCGAGAGAAGGAGTGCAGCGATGGCGATGACACCAGCTGTTATGAGCAGCTCCCGATTTCCCAAAGGCGGTAGTAGCGCAAGGAAGCGGAGCCCGAATTGGGAACGGCGGATGCGCTCGGGATCAGCCGCGATAGCTAGAAAAGGAAAGATTGAGGTAACGCCGATCACCTGAAAAATCCCTTGGGCCACCGACACGAAAAACACCAATGCGAGCTTCTTTCGCCCGTAAGGGCGGGCGAGGAAAAGAACGCGCCGGACTAGATTGAAAGCGTTATGGAGAAACGGAGGCAAGGAATGGGTGGATAGGGCTTAGAAGCTAACTTACACATCGCGCCGGTAATTGCACTCGGTGTGTGCGGCTTCGATGACGATTTTGGGGGCGGCATTCATTGCATACGATGGTCTTCCGCAAATGTCGCGTGTCCACGACGATCAGATCTACTGTCCAAGGTTCTGGTAGTTGATTTCCAGCCTTGTCGATGCCGGCAAGGTTGCATCGGCGACAAGTGCCATCACTGCGGCGGTGGCTGTGACATGGACAGAAGTGATAACACGGGAAGCGTTCGTCCCAGCGGCGCAGATCTGCGAGAATGGCGCGGCGGTGTAGGCGCGACGGAAAGTCAAAGTAGCAACCTCACCCGTCGTCGGGTTCTCGCCGGTCGTGATGCTGATTTGACCTGCGAGATCGGTGGAGTTTGCAGCGAGCGAAATGACAGCGCCTTTGCCAGCAGCAGCGCTGACGGAGACCGTAGGCGAAGGTCCCCCACCGCCTATATGCCGGAACTGAGAGTCTCCGTCCGAAGATACTTTGGCCACGATATTTCCGCCGGGCTCCGCGCCGCCCATAAAGAGCAGCGCGGTGTTGACGAGGCCAAACACGTTCGGATACTCAGCCCCGAACCCACTCGCTGGTGGGGAGAACAGCGCTATGCCGGTGTTCCACCCGCCGTTGGGCGTCACGTGATTGTTCGCAACGATCGCCTGGCTGTAGCCGCTTTGCAATTGGCGCACAGTGCTGAGAAAACCGTCCGCACGAGCAAAGCTGTTATTCGCAATCTCGCCGCCACCAAATCGAGTCCGTCCCCATTTGAAGGTGTTGTTTGTGACTGCAACCGTCGAATTCGTGCGCGCTTCGTCGTATTCGTAATGCATCCATCTTGTGCCGCCGTCGGAAACCAGCGGCCCAATCCGAACCGGAACGTTGCTTGCCGCAGTCGCGGCCTTGTCCGCCAGTTGCCACCTTTCATTCCCCATGAACTTATGGAGTGTCGAATAAAGCGGCGCTCCGTCCTTCCCTGCTCCGTAAACGATCACGCCATAATTTTTTGCTGTTTCTTTATTGAGCGCCGGATCGCTCACCGAGAGCGTGTCCGTTCCGGCTGCGATCGTGCCGGTTGCGAGCACACCGCTTCCCGGCCACTGCGGCTCGCTTGCGCCCGATGTCCCGCCGGACATCGCGACATGGAGATGCCCGTTTCCGTTCCCACCCGTCCGGCCCCGAGTGATCGCGCCTTGCGCGTAAGCGTGCCCCCCTGTCCATTCCACGGCCGCGTTAACCACATTGTTGTTATCCAGGACCACGTAGTGGTTGTTACCTGAATCAATAAAACAGGCCGATTCAGTTCGACAATTCCTTACAGAAGAATGGTCGTCCGCCGAATTCCGCAAAACGATATCGAAGCCGTGGTGTTCGATCTGCGATTGAAATCCGTTCTGGAATCCCATTGAATCGACATTAATCGAGCCAGCTTCCACATAGATTCCGTTCAAGCAGCTCTGAATATTGCCGCCGACGAAGGTGTTCTGAAGAGCGTTATAGCCGTTGATATACACGCCGGCCGTCTTTGAACTCTGGAAGTGGCAATTGAGGAAGAGATTTTCAGAACCTTGGGCTTTGTTTCCGCCTCTTCGAACTAGAGCTAGACCATATTTGACCACGGCTTGGCCATCAAAAAGGCAATCCTTAAAGGTATTAGCCTGGACTCCTTGCTGGTTGGTTCCGTCGTAATTGCCGTCGAGCTCGAAGACCCCTCCCTCGTACGGAGTCGTTCCTGTGAACTGAATGCCCGTAAACTGAGTATACCAGCAGCCGTTCGTCTGGAAGGCAGGACCGGCAAACGTCGAAGTGATGATAGTCATCAGCCGGCCCGCGCCATAGATGGTAGCGCCCTTCAGCTGTGTGACGGTCGGAGCTTTGTTTACCAGGTAGTTCCCCGGCGGAAGGTAAAGGGACCGAGCGGGCTTTGAACTGCTGCCGTCCGCTGGACGGGGGCCATGCTGAAAACAGGCGTAAATGGCCTCCTGCAACCCGATGTAATCCCATTCGTCGCCAACCTGATAGTTCCCGACCCATTTTCTGGCATTCGCGTCGAGATCCGTTTTCGAGATCGGATGCCGTGCGCCGTCACCGATGGCTCCGAACATTTGCGGCGTGTTGGGATGCCGTGCGCCGTCACCGATGGCTCCGAACATTTGCGGCGTGTTGATGGAAGAATTCCCGGCGTCATGGGCCTCTGGATTGGGTGCGGCCAGAGCCAGAGAACCGATGCAGAAGAATGCCAAGGCTTTGAATCTCATCTTGTTCAAGGTTGCGGATAGGCTATTTTCCCACCCAGCCTGTGTTGCCTGTGCCAGACTCTTTCACATAGAAGCTTGTTCCGGCGCCACCGTCCGTCCTGTGATATACACTCCCCTTGTCAGCAGTGACAACGCCCTCGGGAGAGCCACTTCCCCATTTCTCGTATTTGCTTGTTAGCGCGGATTTTGTCCTTGCCTGTAATTGAACTGCTGCACTTCCGGTGTTTGGGCCACCGTTGAGAGTCACCACATTACCAAAACATATCTCTGGCGCCGAAGGATCAAACCCATCGCCATCCCCCCTTGCAAATGTGTTATTAACTACGGCTCCTCCGGGGCCTATATTGACATATCCGAACTTGAACGTGTTGCCATTGAAGAAGCCGACAGCAAGAGGGGCGTAAACTTCGTAGTAACGAAAGTCGATCCATTTCACCGTGCCGTCCGCCGTTCCCGCACTAGCCAAACACCGCGTATTGGTCACAGCGGTCGAGGCGTTAGTCGCCATAACAACGTGCGTGGAATCCGTATGACTCGAAATGGTGGTGTAAAGATTACCCCCGCTGGCACCGGCTCCCACGACCTCGATTGCATTGCCCGCTACCCACATCCCTGAGTTAAAATCGTTGCCTGTTCCTGCGGTTAATACTTTGTTTCCAGCGGTGGTAGTTCCCTTGGTGTAGTTCTCGCTATAGTAGTTCCAAGTCGGCTCACTTGATCCGGTGGTTCCCCCTATGATACAAATAAAGTAATGACCAGCGCCAGTAGGTGCATAAATAACCTGGCCGTGAGTGTAAGCATGGGTTGCCTGCCAATAATATGGCGCACCACCAAGCATGTTGTTGTTCTCAAACACCACATAGTGATTGTTGCCAACGTAGAGCATTTTGGCTGATTCGGTGCGGCAGTTACGAACCGAGGAATGATCATCTGAAGAGTTCCAAATTTCTACGTCGTATCCGCCCCAATCGACTTGCGATACGAAACCGTTCTGGAATCCTACAGAATCCACGTTCACTGATCCGACCAGGATATATATTCCATGAGTGCAATCCTGAACGTTGCCACCGAGAATAGTATTCTGAACGGCGTTACCGCCAGAGCACCAAAAGCCGTAACCCTTGGGCGCTGCACCCGTAAAATGGCAATTCAAGAACAAATTTTCAGAGCCTTGCGCGCCGTTCCCGCCTTGTCGGACGAGTGAAAAACACTTGTTCGCCACGTACCCGCCGTGGAAAAGACAATCTTTGAACGTATTAGCCTGAACGCCTTGCGTTGTGCTGCCGTTGTAGTTGCCGTCCAGCTCGAAAGCGGCTTCGACAGTCGTAGCCACCGTGCAAGCAAACTGGATTCCGGTAAACTGCGAGTACCAGCAGCCATTGGTACGAAAGGCTGACCCGGCAAACGTAGAAGCTATCGTAGTAGTTTCTCGGCCGTCACCATAAATGTAACCTCCCTGCAGTGCTACAACGGATGCCGTGCGCCGTCACCGATGGCTCCGAACATTTGCGGCGTGTTGATGGAAGAATTCCCGGCGTCATGGGCCTCTGGATTGGGTGCGGCCAGAGCCAGAGAACCGATGCAGAAGAATGCCAAGGCTTTGAATCTCACCTTGTTCAAGGTTGCGGATAGGAAGTTGCTACGGGCCGACCGCGTGGAGCGAAGGGCATTGCATTCCCACTCTCGCACGTTCGGCTCCGGTTTCACGCGGCCCAGATTCGATCGCGTAAACCAGCGAACTCTTCTTTTCCGAAGACGTTTCTCGTATCGACAATGCAATGGGACCAGGTCGCGAGCTGCTTGTAATCAATTGCCTTGTGCGCGGTGACGACCACGGCAGCATCGAAGCTGCGGATGGTCTGTTCGTTCCATTCGATCGAACTGTGACCTTGCCAATTTGAGTGTTCGCGAGTGGGACCGATCACCGGAACATACGGATCGTAGTAGGCGACTTCGGCGCCCAAGGCCGTGAGTTTGTCCAGGAAGACGAATGCAGGCGACTCGCGGACGTCGTCGACGTCGGCTTTATAGGCGAGACCGACGAGCAGGACTTTGGAACCGTTGAGAGGTTTTCGTTGGGAGCTAAGTGCTTCGGTGAGTCGCTGCACGACGTAATCGGGCATGGCGGTGTTGATTTCGCCGGCAAGCTCGATGAAGCGAGTGTGCTTGCCGAATTCGCGAGCTTTCCAGGCAAGATAAAATGGGTCGATCGGGATGCAGTGGCCGCCCAGGCCCGGGCCGGGATAGAACGGCATGAAACCGAACGGTTTCGTCTTGGCCGCTTCGATCACTTCCCAAATATCGATTCCCATCGCTGCATAAATGACTTTCAGCTCGTTGACCAACGCAATGTTAACGCTGCGAAAGATGTTCTCAAGCAGCTTGGTCGCTTCGGCGACCTTGCAGGACGAGACCGGGATCACTTCTCCGACCGCGCATGAATAAAGCGCGACTGCTTTATCTAGGCAGGCGGGCGTAAAGCCTCCCACAACTTTCGGAATTTTTGCGACTTTGCTCTTCGGATTGCCGGGGTCTTCGCGCTCGGGCGAAAATGCGAGGTGGAAATCCTCCCCGGCTTTCATGCCAGAGCCTTCTTCGAGCACTGTCCGCAGCTCTCCATCTGTTGTGCCGGGATATGTTGTCGATTCCAACACCACAAGCGTTCCGCGCCGAAGATGCGGGGCGATGGCTCGACCGGTATCCAGAACGAACGACAAATCCGGCTCCCGTGTTTTGGTCAGCGGCGTCGGCACGCAAATGATAACGCTTTCAACTTCCTTCACGCGGCCAAAATCCGTAGACGCAATGAATTTTCCGGACGCTAATGCCTCTTGAATTGCACCATCAGGAATGTGTTTGATATAGGTTTTTCCCTCGTTCAGTGCCCTGATCTTTGCCGAATCAACGTCGATCCCTATCACGGCCGCGCAGCTTCGCGCAAACTGCAGAGATAAAGGCAAGCCGATATAACCGAGGCCGATGATGGCGATCATTACAAGGAGAAATTGGAAAGTAGG
>WNFX01006213.1_pt1 | contig 14681 bp, 19 predicted proteins | sample 5400111 | NCBI WGS metagenome assembly WNFX01 (sample SAMN13153363, study PRJNA577476) | soil metagenome | isolation source: 40 cm soil or saprolite under grassland replicate 1 | place: USA:California | collected 2016-06-15 | reverse complement strand
TCCAGTGCCAGGTCCCAGACCGTCAGGAAATAGACACCCACTGCCAGCGACCAGGCGGTGCAATGATGCTGCCTCCGCCTGGAGACGATTATACTCGCCAGGATCAAGCTCGTGAAGCCCATATAAAACCAGGAGAGCGGTATAGAATAGGGGACACGATCAGCAATTTTGAAGCCAAGTAAATTAGAATAGGAATAGGCACCGAAAGGAAAACCCGTACCCGTGCCTGGCAACTCCATACTTAAAGAGATCACAGTTGCGGCGGCAAAGAAGGCGAAAGTCTTCCTGGGGCCAACGAAGAGGAGGCCAAAGAGCAACGTCGTCGCGGCACCAAAAAGGATATGCAGCGATCCAGCATAGCTGATGCCGAAGCTGAAAACTTGTGCTGCGTAAGGGTTGGTATCCCACAGTTCAGGATGCGGAAGTGCCACTAAGAGACCACCGAGGCCAAATACCAGAGCAGCAAGATGACAGAGAAAGAAGATTTTGACCGTTCTCATGAGAAGTCTCCGCGAACTAGAACACGACCGCGCCAAACATGCTGACGCTGCACCATGCTTCTTCCAAGCTGAATAGCCACTGGCAGATCGCAGAGTGGTGAGAGCCAATAGGACCAGGGCCTTCGACGATACGCTCGCGCAGTCCCAAAGAGGACACCAATACGCATGACTACCAAATTACTGTTGAGTATGACGAGCCAGTTCCATCGCATATGCACAGTAACGAAGAAGAAAAAAAGCGGTAGGGGGAGCGCCTGCACCAGCATAACTTCGAGCCATCCAAGCAGCGTGTTGACGCCCGAGAAGCGGTCATGCATTGGCAGCGAGCGGGTCCAGTTGTGCCAGGTATCATGCCAATCAGCGTACATTTTGACAGTAACAAGATCACCGGCCTCGTAAAAGCCGACGGAGTAACCTGCGGCTACCAGAATACGAGCAATCGTGATATCTTCGCAGATAGAGTGACATGTGCCTACAAAGCCGCCACATGTTTCCAACTCACCCCGGCTGAACAGGAAGCACTGACCATTAGCCTGTACTTCGCTCACCCGGTGGAAGACCCTGCCCGGAACGCCAAAGCGATAGACCAGCGTGGTCAGCAGGGAGGGATGCAACAATCCTTCTCCAATGCTCTCGAGTTCTTGGAGTGTCGCTACGCTGAGTGCCGCAAGCTTTGCTCGCTTTGCTTGCGGCAGGAGCGCACGCGTCAGGGGCGCCCTGGGACGAACGTCCGCGTCAATCGTAAGAATCCAGGCAGCGTCAGGGCTGGCTGAACGCAATCCCATTTGCAATCCCCAGGCTTTACCGTTCCAGAGTGATGGAATGGGATCGGCCTTCACCAGGCGCACACGTGGATCACGCTTGGCGTAGGTAGAGACCAACTGTTGGGTACCATCGTCAGAACCCCCATCCACGACTACGATCTCGACGACTTCTGCTCCCTGAGCAACCAGTCCTTCGAGGCAGGGAGAGAGCCGGTTGCGCTCATTGAGCACCGGCACAATCACGGAAACGCACTCATTCCCCGTCCATGCCTCTTCGGGTTGGATGCGCTCGCCCTCCGCGCTGCGAAGCAGGAGCCAGAGCACACGCATGCCTAGCAAGGTCTGTGCAGCAGCAAGTGATACCAGGAGATGCTCATTCTTCAAGAAGCGCCTCCGCTTCTACAGAGGAACATGCCTCTCCGCAACGCCAAAGCCGGTCCAGCATGAAAGCGATTGCCGCCTCACGTACCTTCTCTGGGAAACTGGTCGCTACACGCGAGCGAAGCACGTCGTAGCCCTTATGCTCGATGGCGGCCAAGATCTGGCGATAGAGTCGACCAGCAACCAGGATAGCCAGTCGACAATCGGCGGGCAGCAGCCAGATACCCGCCAAGCCCTGAATATAATAGCGATAAGCGCGAGCCACTTGATAGCACATCAGAGCACGGAAACTATCATCCGTCCCACACTGCTCCTTGTAGAGTTGTAAGAGATGGGTCTGCGAGCAACCAAAGCGTGCCAGGTCCTCCTGCGGAAGGTAGAGGCGCCCGACCGCAAGATCGCCGCCCACATCACGCAGGATATTTGTCAGTTGCATGCCGATGCCTAGGTTTTCCGCAGCGACCAGTGCTTGAGCGGAGTTGACACCAAGTATGTATGTTATAGCCCTGCCCACTGTCCCTGCAACGCGAGAGCAGTAGCGGTACATTTCACTGAAGTCATGTATCTCCTGTGGCTCCAGATCAGAAGCCATTCCATCAAGAAAGTCGAGGAAGACCTCTGAAGGGACAGGATGTTCGGCCAGGACAGCAGCAAGTCTCGAAAGAATGCATACAGAGTCACAACCGGGTGTCGAAACTTTGGAGAGAGAAAGCGTGCGGCAAAATGGAAGGTCCGCCCGTGAGTTGACAGGAGCTGCTCATCCGAATCGCCTGTAATAGGTGATCGTCGCGTAGGGCTGGCAACTTCGGCAGGCCTATCTATCTGTTCTGTACTTGCTGTTTTTTTCTTACGGTTCTCTAGCATTCTCATGGCCGAACCTCTTATTCCTTATCTACACTCTCAATGTTAAAGTGTAACGGTATATAAAGGTGATGAATAATTGAAGTATTGGTAGATTGAAACGGAATTATACACCCGGCTATGGAAATGCAATGCAGCTACTTGATTTAGTTACTGCTTTGTGATCAATTAATCTAAATACTACTACCCTCTATTACACGCTTGCTCACCGTTGGGCTGGAAAGAATGTTTGTCACATGAGGCATAGAAGGCCCCTGGATAACGTTGGTGTTTTGATGGGAAAACAGCAGGGGCAGTCTATTGTTGTCAAGGGTAATGCATACACCAAAAACAAGCGATCTATGGGCTGGATTACAGGCCATTTCTCCGTTGAGAAGCTGAGAGAAATGGCCTTTGAACCCCCTAGCGTCCTGTACCCACCAGTTTATGATAGAGCCCAAAGAGCAGAAAGGTGGGCGGCCACTGGCCCACAAAAATGCTCCAATCGCGCTTGCCTATCAAGAAGAGGGTGGCTGACACAAGAATGGAAGCGACGGCACTCCAATACCAGATGGTTCCGGGAACCTGGTCTGTGACGCGGAAGTATTGTTCTTGTGCATCTTGGGTGCGAGTGGTGGCTGAATCAGTTTTGGTTGCCATCAATGAAATTCCTTTCGTTCTCAACAAATGTACGATGCATGTATCTTCTATACATGCATCTTTAATAGATGTAGCAAGTTAGGAAAAGTGTAATTGAGGTAAAGTTACCTTTCTCGCTAACTCTTTGCAAGCATCCTCGTCTTACTATCAGGGAGAAAACGACCATCTCTTCCCTCTGTAAGCGGCTCTCTGGCCTCCTATTTGAGCCGAAGAGATGAGCTTCTCCTGGACACGAGGGGTTTTCTCCCTCACGTTGTAAAGTGCAAACAGCCTGGTAATAGGCCTTCAGGTATTACACGTTTCTCTTTGGAAAAAGTATACAAATTGGAAAAAGTCAAATTCGATGCCTGTGATGGGAAGAGTTTGAGAAACCACAGGAGGTGGTTGGAACTTTTGGCTGCGCGTTGAACCGCGAAACTTTTTCTTCTGCACGGACGTACCACTTCAAGTACTGGAAAAGTTCCATTATAGAGCACTTCATTTGAAGTGAGTATCAAGAGAAGATGGATGTAGCGTGAGCTCACGAGAGGGATGCCGAGGGATAAACAGAGGGTAGAGGGGTAGTGGTTCACATGAGAATGGCTGCTCGTTCAAGCTTGTAGTGATGGAGAAGAAGGTTCAGACAAGCATCATGTATGAATAGAGATTTTGAGAAATAGAGAGTCTTGCGAACAAAACGAGCCAAACGTTGTCGCAACGTGTTATTCCAGCGCTCCACATGAGCCGTTTCTCCTGTTTCCTTTCCTCCCGCTGTATGTTGCTCTTCTCGACGTTCTTCTGAATAGACATGCGGTGTGGGATTTTCCCGGCTTTGCCGTCTTTTATGCATGGCAGAGGTATTTCTGCTTTCCGTTGGAAGCCCGTCCATTGCGCACCAGTGCGTCGCTCCCACAGTGGGGACAATGAATCCTGACCGTTCCCATGAGTTCTTTGACCTCTCACATTCATGATGCCCTTACGTTACCACACCATTGAGAGCACTTCCTCACCAAAGAGACCCTCCCAACCATGAGCGAGAACGCACTTGGGTGAGCGAATGAGGGAAGTCCGACCGCCTGTTGTTCGGCCAGGAGATGTTTTCAAAAGAAACTCTCCAGGTACTGCTTTCGCACGATTGCTGTAATCACGAGCGGGTCAGACTCTTGCCCCACGAGATCAAGGCACGTCACTTGCTGCCCTAGGCGTAAGGTAAAAGAGCGCTGTTTGGGAACATGTCCCAAACTTCTGACGACAAAGGCTTTTGCCAAGGCGGATTTGGAGTAATCCTCCTCAAGGCGGAAGAGGGCCATCATGATGCTGGCTCGCGCCGATGCTGACAGGCGGCTGACGATTTCGCCAATGCCACGTTGCCGCACATCACGGATATCGACATCCTTTTCACTGCTTTCTCCTCACAGAGGACTCTTTTCTCCAACAAATTATAGCATGAAGAATCCCTCCAGATGAGAAAGTGAAGATGAGTAGCTTACTCTATTTCCCCATGGACGGAAATATCCTCACACCATTCCCTTTTTAGCCACTACCGAATACTCCTTCGGGTCTCTTGTGGGGAACAATCACCCTGAGTGCGCCAGGAACCACCCTCACGATTGCGGGTGTCTGTCCTGCTGCGTCGCCATCAATCTGCATTGCAATGGGTCTGCGTGTACGGACCTCGAGCGAGGTACAGGTTTCATAACTCATGAACTGCCGTCCCCGCTTCCTTTGCAGGAGCACATCCATCAGCATCAGCACTTGCCTCCAGAAGCTACCCGTACGCACAATGCATACATCAAGTAACCCATCATCGCACTTCGCGTGCCAGGTCAACTTGATTGCACCGCCGTAGAGCTGTGTATTACCAATCACGATTTGTAACGCTCGAATCCTCACTTCACGCTCGTTTATCTTCAGAGACACGCGAAAGCCGTCAAATCTCACACTCATCCGGATGCTCGCGAACAGGTACCCAAGCGCACCGAAACGTTTGAAACGCTTTTTTTCGACCGATTATACGACTTCTCCGTCAAAGCCAATGCCAACCATCAAGAGAAAAAAACGATCATTGATGCGACCCAGATCAATACGCCGGGTTTCGCCATGGAGGAGAACCTCCCGGGCGCCTACACTCTCTAAGGGAATCCCCATTTCGCGTGCCCAGACATTGACGGTCCCAATGGGAAGCACTCCCAGAGCCGTCTCACTTCCCGCCAGTTCCTGGATGACCTCATTGATCGTCCCGTCACCTCCTGCTGCAATCACCACCTCCGCTTCCTGCTCTACGGCTTCGCGTGCCAGCCTGCGACCATCGCCAGCCGCTTCCGTCAGCCGAAGATCAACCTTCCAGCCCGAGTGACGCAAGAATGCCATGGTTTCTTCCACCTCTTGAGCATGGGAAGCATAACTTCCAGAGGTTGGATTCGCGATCACGACCGCAACGTGTTGACTCTGCGACGCAGGTGACGCTTCCGAGGAAGCGTGTTGCGTCGTCTCTTGTTCTCTCATTGGTATTCCTTTCGAGAAGGCGAGGACGTTTCTTCTTTCGCCTTGTGCTTTGTGTTCACGTCTTGTCCTATCTCAGCCGAGACGGCCTGTCTCATCAGACCCTCGGTCCAGCAGAGAGCGCTCGCCGAGATGGCCATGCGTTTCCTCGCCGCTGCAAGGCGTTGAGACAGTATTTCTTCAGAAATTTCCCTTCCCATACACCACCTGTAGACCATTCACGCTGTTCAGCAGCACCGCGCTCCGAAAACCTCTCTGCCTCATGGGTCTCTTCAGCAGTGGGATCTGTCATGAAGAAACGATCGGATGATGCGCACGAGTTTCTCCGGGGAATTGAAGTTCACGGCATGCCCTGCCTGTGGAACCACGACGAGCTGACTCTTCGGGACCAGCCGGTGGACCTTCTCCACCCACTCCTGCGGCACAATAGGATCACGAGCACCGCGGACCACCAGGGTCGGGACGTGGACCTGGGGCAGATGCTCTTCCATTGGATCCTCAAAAGCAGACCGCAGTGTGCCAATGGTGCGAGGAATGCCTGCCACCAGATAGTCGCGCAGCAGGACGGGCAGAAAGTGGGGCGGTTCGCAGGCCACATCCCGCAGCAAACGTCCGGCCTCCTGATGAATTGTGCGCGCTTTGGGGTCCATCGTTGGGCTCACCAGGATCGCGTGCTCGATGCGCTCAGGATAACGCACGGCAAGATTCACGATGATCTGGCATCCCAGGGAGTTGCCCAGGAGCGTTGCTGAAGGGAGCCTTACGGCCTGCATCCAGGCCGCCAGGGCATCAGCCAACTCCGGGATGGTGAGAATATGATCAGGCCTCGCACTTCTGCCGAATCCAGGAAGATCAGGCACCCAGACGCGGTATGAGGGAGCCAGACGCACTGCCGTCGGGACCATGTACCCGCTGGAAACCGACAACCCATGCACCAGCACGATGGCTGATGTGGGAGCGGCTATCGGCTCTCGAGAGAGCCGGGTGTACATGGTGAGCCCATCTGTGATTGTGATCCACCTACTCTCTAGTGTGCCTTTGTCTGCGCTCACGGTTGGACTTCTTCTCCACGGTCCTCGTAATCCTGTAAGTAGTACGGGCGGCTCTATCACTTCACCTGGTGTTGTCGTGTCGTTGGTATTAAATGTCACCTCGCCCTCGATGGATCATGCGTGCGTCTGCTGTACTGAACATTGCTCTCAGAGCGGTGCCACGTTCCTTCACCAGCAGGAGGCACGCGTGACACAGGGAAACCCTTTCTACTGATTTCCCTGCATCGAGAGATGCTAGCTGGTTTCCTGGTTCGCCTGGGTGGGATGAAAGCGATCACTCTTGGTGCCGTGAATGGGCGCATCCCCTTCTTGCTCGAGACGAGCCTCTTCCTGCCGCACGTTCTCCTTCACCTGGCGCGTCTCCTCAACGGCACGTTTGCCAATCGCGACCTCGCCAGTGACGATCGTCTCCTTGGTGACCTTGATCTGCTCCTCGCTCAGAGGAACGCGGATCGTCTCTGCCTCGCCAATCGGCGTCGTGACATCACCACTGCCATCGGTGACCGGACGACGCTCCAGGTAGACCTCTTCATGGCTGATGGGAACGTCGATGGTCTTCTGCTCTGCAACGACGTCTTTGCGCAGTCGGACCTCGCCCGTCTGCACGCGTTGCTTATCGACTGTGAGTTGCTCTTCACGTAGTTTCATGAGGCGCTGCCCATCGAGTTCAGTAGCAGCCATCTGGGCGGCCTTGTCGATCTCGTTGGTAGACGCTTGCGCCGTCTCTGTTGTGCGCTCGTCTCTCTGAGTCGTCCCAGGTCGCATGGCATAGGTGAAGGCTCCGTTCTCCTGCAAAAGATCCATTGCCTCTTGCACGCGGTTCTCGGCTTGTACCGCAACGACGGTGTGTCCCTTCTGAGACTCCTGCGCGTAATACTGGGCTTCCTCGTCCGAGATGCCCATCCCTGAGAGATCATTTGCAACACTTCCAGCGGTGTTCTCGTCTCCGGTGAAGAGGCTTTTGAGACTGGCAAGAAAGCCGCCAGAAGACGGATGCCGGGAGGAGTGAATCTGATTACTCCGAAATCCAGCCTGTTGCAGGGCTTCAATGGCTCGGTCTGCCATCGCTGCTTCGTCAAAGACGCCGATACTGCTACGTCCAGTCATGGTCATATATTTTCTCCTGTTCAATGAAGCGGTTTTTGGAAAGAAGAACACGTCTCTTCTTTTCCTGGTGGGCGTGGAAACGCACCTGTCTTGCAAGAGTGCGACACACAGTCACTTTCCACGCCCGTATAGACGGATCGTTGGTCCCAGCAGGCAGATGCCTGGTTGCAAGGGGGACGATCTTAGAAATTCCCGCGCTGCTGATTGCCCAACATATGTTGCGCCACCATTCCTGCGAGTCCACCAATCCCCCCCTGACCCATCGAATTGCCGGAAGCATTTCCTTGACCAAACAGCTGGGAGAGCATCCCCGGCTGCTCCTGCCCCATGCGCTGGAAGCCTTGCGCCATCCCTTGTGGATTATTGGGATCGGCACCATACTCTGGCGGCATCTGTTGGGCAAATTGCGCACGCTGATTATCGGGCATCTGCTCAAAGTGCTGCTGGTAGACCTGCTGCTGCGTGTCCGCAGGCGCGTTTTGTATAAACTGCTGTACGTTGCCGATTGCCTGGCTCTGATCGATGTTGCTGTAATCGCCGGTCTGACGAGCCTGGGCATATTGCTGGTACAGTTGCTGGTTATTTTGATCAAATGGCCACATACTTGTTCTCCTTTTGATAGACTCCATTGTTAAAATAGAGTGGTACGTTCTTCCAGACCAGGTGTTGCTGCCTGCCTGGTGCGCTTCTTCGCCTCCTGGCCGCTTTGCTTCACCTGCGTTGAGTCGGTTGTCCCGTGTTGTTTAGGGTGCTTGCTGGCTGTGAAACACGTTCTGAGATGGGTTGGAGGACGTAAGAACGTTGCTCACCGTCGGGAAGTACGATGCGCCAGCCCGCGAGACGCTTGCTCACGAGACGTCGCATCTCTTCGCCGCTCCTGGGTGCGACAAGCACACCCATCCCTAATCCAACCGGAAAACCATTCAGAAGACTTCCCATGATTCTGTTCTTTTCTTCTTCGGTCGTCCTGCTTCCCCGGAAAGAGAAACGTTGTGCGTCTTCACATGCTCAAGGAACGAGGAATGCGTGTGGCACTCCTCATCCGTGCCTTACAGGGAACGGCCTAGTCCCGTTCTCCCTCATTGCGTCCGAGGCGATTAGTCTAAGGGGTTCTCTTTCTCGTGATCCTGCACGGTGATCTCCCCTTCGCGCTCGATGCGAGCTTCCTCTCGTTTGACGGTCTCGGAGACGTGCTGCGTGTCCTGGAGGGTTCGCTTGCCGATTGCGACCTCTCCGGTCTCCACCGTCTGTTTCGTGACGTTGACCTGCTCCTCGCTGACCGGAATGCGAATGGTCTCTCCCTCACCGATAGGAGTGGCGTCGACCTGTCCGTCCGTCACAGGATGTCGCTCGATGACGACTTCTTCATGGGTGACGGGGACATCAATGGTCTTCCGTTCGGTGACCACGTCCTTGTGCAGCGTGACTTCACCGGTCTGCACGCTTTCTTTGCTCGCCGTGAGTCGTTCCGCATGCAGCTTGAGCAAACGTGGCTGATAAAATTCGTCCTGAACAGTGTCGGCAGAAGCCTGGACAGAGGTTTGTGCCTGAGGAGGAGCAGAGACGGTTCGATGCTCGTAGTCATATCCCCCGTACTGATGCAGGAGGTCATGGGCTTCCTGCTCACGACCGTCAGGTCTAACAGACACAATGGTGCGACCGGCCTTGAATTCCTGAGCATAGTAGTTGGCGCTCGCGCGCGCAACACCCAGGTTCAGCAGGTCGTTCTTCAGGTCGACGCTTCCCTGTCCCTGCCTTGCGATTCCCACCTGGTCATAGTCAAATCCGGCCTGTCGAAGCGCATCAAGAGCGCGTTTGGCCTGCACCTCTTGAGTGAAGACGCCTGCAACAATGCTTGTGTGGGTTGCCATATCAGTTCTCCTTATTCTTCTTGAAAGAAGGACCCGTGAAGCACGAGTCTTTCCTCCTCTGCGCCAACAGTCGATTCCCCGATCGGTGACGGGATGATCGTATGATGTCTATAATCTGACTCGCGTCGAGCTATCTGGTGTCGGTGGAATGCTTCTCGCCTGCTCCAGGGACTGCGGTGTCTGTAATTGTGAAGCCGCATCACTAGCCCTGCTCTCAGCACGACTCAGGTACTTGCGCGCGGTATCCTGTCCGCCCAGCCCAAAGGCCAGGCCAGCGGCAAGAGCCGTTGCCCCTACGATCGCTGTGAACAGAATGTTGAGCAGCGCAGGCGCAATCTGCAACTGCTCCAGGGCAATCAGGGCCACAAAGCCCAGAATGGCGAAGCGGGCAAGGTTGGCGAAAAGGCCAGGGTTACCGATCCTGGCGCTGCTCGTCACGCCACGAATCAGGTCTGCAACCACGGTGGCGGCTAAGGTTCCCAGGAACAGGATCAGGATGGCGACAAAGACGTTGGGCAGGTAGCCCAGGATTTGATTGAGCACATTACTGACACTGGTTAGCCCAAGAGAATCCGCGGCGGGGACCAGGAAGATCAGGAACAGGAACCAGTAGACAATCTTGCCTAAGAGTCCAGCGGCATCCATCGAGATGCCCATGCGCGCTTCAAAGCGCGAGAGCCCAATACGATCGGCCAGGCGGTCGAAGCCGACTTTGCGCAGAATCGCGGTGAGCGCTTTGCTCACAACCGTGGCAATGATCCAGCCGATGAGCAGAATGACGAGAAAGCCAAGCAGCTTCGGAATGAAGGTCAGCAGGAGATTAAGCGCGTTGGCCAGAGCCGTCATGATCGCGGTTCCCCAATTTTGAATCACTGGCATAGAATGTTCTGCCTTTCTCTCTGCCTGTTCGCAAGCAGACGCTGAATACAGGAAAAAATGCTCATGCTCTCTTCTCCTGCCGTGGCAAGGAATAATTTTTTCCCTCCCACTGGACCTTGCCGGGTTGATCAGGATCGTACCAGATGAACGTAAACTCATTGATCTCTGGATCCAGCAAGTACGCTTGCCAGATGCCCGGCGAGACTTCTTCTAAAGGCACATCATACGTCCGAATCCATTTTCCCTCCTGGTTAACGCCTGCATGGGCTATTCCAGGCCTATGCACCTGAAGAAGCAGCGGCCGATGGCTTTCGGCTTCCTGAAGCGGATGCTCAAACGTCCAGACCTCAGCTTGCTCCTGTTGGAGTTGGGCGGCAGTTCCAGCAGCCTCAGCCACCTGGAGTGCTGCTTGCTCAGCAAATTGTTTGACTTGCTGTGTTGCCGCCTCCATGGCTTGTTGTGTTGCCTGCGTAGCGAGTTCTTTTACCTGTTGTGTCGCCGCCTCAGTTGCCTGGAGCGTTGCATGCATAGTGACTTGTTTGACCTGCTGCGTCGCCGCCTCGGTTGCCTTTTGTGCCGCCTGCTCAGCGAGTTGTTTGACCTGCTGTGTTGCCGCCTCTATGGCTTGTTGTGTTGCCTGCGTAGCGAGTTCTTTTACTTGCTGCGTCGCCGCCTCAGTTGCCTGCTGTATCACATACTCAGTCAGTTGTTTTGCTTGCTGCGTCGCCGCCTCGGTTGCTTGTAGTGCTGCCTCCCGAGTGAGTTGTTTTACCTGCTGCGTCGCCGCCTCAGTCGCCTGTTGTGTCACATGGGTGGCAAGTCGTTTTCCTTCCTGCGTCGCCGCCTCGGTTGCATTCACTTCCATTTGATAGAAGGAGAATGGAATGCGGAGGAAGCTCATGTAGGCATTGAGCGTCGTACTCATCAACCCCAGGAAAGCTTCTTGCTGATTGGGAACCAGATCCCATGGTGTTCTGTTGCTTTGCTTCGCTATCATTGTTTTTCTCCTTGCCTCTTCCGCAGTCGCAGACACGACTGCAATATCTACTTCACCCGGTAATGATCCAGAGATTTTGTGCTCAATTCACCTGTTGCTGTCTTCGCTAATGCGAACGTAGAGGGGGAAATCCACCCGGAACCTCCAGGATCGCAGCATCAAGAAAGAAAGGGGATGAACTGATACTTTGACTAAACATCACTCCTTGCATGATGTGGTTCGGTCTCATATGGCTAAGTGTCCCTCATCTCTGAAATTTACAACGTTAAGCTTTTGTGTGCCCCCAAGAAGCTTCATGATCAGGTAAAAGATGCTTTTCACGTACCTTCTCGCCAGGATACTAGCCTTTATCAGGGAGAAAACGACCATCTCTTCCCTCTGTAAGCGGCTCTCTGGCCTCCTATTTGAGCCGAAGAGATGAGCTTCTCCTGGACACGAGGGGTTTTCTCCCTCACGTTGTAAAAGGCGAACAGGTGGGTAATAGGCCTTCAGGTATTACACGCTTCTCTCTGGAAAAAGTATACAAATTGGAAAAAGTCAAATCCGATGCCTGTGATGAGAAGCGTTTGAGAAACCACAGGAGATGGTTGGAACATTTGACGTGCGCATTTCAATGCGAAACTTTTTCTTCTGCACGGACGTACTATTTCAGGTACTGGAAAAGTTCTAAATCCTGCCATGGAGTTTTTCCATAGCGGGCACTCCATTTGAAGTGAGCATCGAAAAAAGATGGATACAGCATGTACTCACGAGGGGGATACCGGACGCAATAGGCAGAGCATGCCCTGAGAACCAACTTGCTGCTCGTCTCCCATCGGAATGCACGAGCGAGCAAGCGCAATGCATATAGGAGGTACCTCCTGTATGCGCACGAAAAGAGATAACAGCAAGAAGTGCTCCTACCACTTTTTCCGGCACTGGTTCGTATCCTCTCTAGTGGAAAAAGTCAATGGATTTTTCCACCCTGGGAAACCTGTCTCTTATGAGTGCAGTTGCTAAGGACTCATAAGATGATCTATCACAACAGGAGGTTACTTTGGTAGCACGATCAACTTCTGACTGGACGATCAATCGGATGGTAGCTATGGTTATCGGCGTAGTCTTTTTCGTCGTGGGCATTCTGGGTTTGCTTCTTGATACTACCTCTGGGAGCTTACTGGGCTTCGATGTGGACCTCGTCCATAACTTTGTCCATCTATTAACGGGCATTCTCGGGCTGGCGGCGGCTTTCACCGGCTGGTCACGACGCTTTAACCAGGTGTTCGGCATCATCTACCTGTTAGTTGGCCTTGCCGGGCTCATTCCAGCCCTGTACTTTGACCAACGGTTGCTAGGCTTAATGCATGTCAATGCAGCGGACAACGTGCTTCATCTGGTGGTGGGTGGAGTTGCCGCTGCGGTTGGCTTCTTCGTCCGTGAGTATGCTCGTGGAAACGAACCCATGGCAAGGACGTAATGTCTGCGGTGCGACCAATGGACCCACAAAGTACAGTGCCCGCTAGGGAACGGTAGTATGCTAGTGTTGCTGTGCCGCCGTTCCTCAGCTTATGTATCTGCTAGAGGAGGAGTGAGCATGGCAGAGGTACCACATGGAAAAGGAGCGGAGGAGCGCCAAGGACCAGTGAGGAGTGATAGAGCACCAGGCCTGGCTCGGCGCATATCAGCACAGCGAAGAGCTACTACTGGCGAACGGCTCGCCAGTTATGAAGGGCTCTTGAGGAGCAATGCAGGCCCGGTACGTGAAACGCTCAGCGGGAAAACAAGCGGTGTCGGAAAACACGGGTGGCGGATCCGCATCCCTGAGCCCTTCTGGCCGGGAAATCCGCTCAGGCAACAGGATATCACCCTGCATTCACGACCCCTCACCAATCCTCCGCGTGTGCGTCCAGGGGTCAAGAGGGTTTTGATCAACGAAAGAATGCATACAGAGTCACAACCGGGTGTCGAAACTTTGGAGAGAGAAAGCGTGCGGCAAAATGGAAGGTCCGCCCGTGAGTTGACAGGAGCTGCTCATCCGAATCGCCTGTAATAGGTGATCGTCGCGTAGGGCGGGTCATATCATCCGGACCCTGCTCTTGCTCACGCTCGCGGCACTGCTGGCCTATGCGCTTGCTCCGGTGGTGAAGATCTTACGGCGGGTGATGCCGCGGGTCCTGGCGCTGTTGGTGGTCTATCTGCTCATGCTAGGCGGCCTGAGTATCCTGGTCTACCTGATCGTGCGAACGGCGGTTGTCCAGATCGGCTCGCTCTCGCACTTTGTCCGAACGCTGCTGACTCCTGGCACGGGGAGGCAGCTCTCCCAGATGTTCCAATCCCTTGGGATCTCAGAGAGCCAGATCCTTGCGGCACGCGATCAAGTGGTCGCCCGCCTGGAGGGACTGGTGGGCAGCGTCATCCCGCTCTTGACCGGGCTGGTCAACCTCATCCTGGATGTGGTCCTGGTCGCGGTGATGAGTGTGTATCTGATTGTGGATGGTTCCCGTGTCGCGACGTAGCTGCGCCAGAGTATGCCCACCGCACAGCAAGGGAGCACCCAGTTTTTCCTGGCGACGCTGCAACGGATCGTAGGTGGCTACATCCGTGGGCAACTCCTCCTCTGTACGCTCATTGGAGTGCTGGTTGGGGTGGGGATGCAGGTCATTGGGGTTCCCTATGCGCTTCTGCTGGGGGTGCTCGCCTTCGTCTTCGAGTTCGTGCCGGTGCTGGGAACGTTGTTCTCGGGGGCCCTCTGCGTGCTGCTTGCCCTGACGAAGGGCTGGGTGATCGCGCTTATCGTGCTCGCCTACTTCGTGGTGGTGCATGTGATCGAGGGCGATGTCGTGGGGCCACGCATTGTCGGGAAGGCCATCGGCCTGCATCCGGTCGTCTCACTGGCAGCCCTGGTGGCAGGAGCAGAGCTCTTTGGCATCTGGGGGGCCCTCTTCGCGGCTCCCATCGCAGGGGTCATACAGGTCTTGCTGACAGCAGTATGGTTTCACTGGCGTGAGACGCATCTAGAGCAGTTCCAGCAGGCAAAAGACACCGTCACCGAGAAGGTCGAGGCTCACGGAGCGGTTCCGCTCCGTGAGCCAGAGGAACCCTCGCAGGCTCTGACATCGTGACACGCGGGGAAAGCGAAGTCCTCCTCAGCGTTGTTGAAACCATCTGAG
>WNFX01005163.1_pt1 | contig 14690 bp, 12 predicted proteins | sample 5400111 | NCBI WGS metagenome assembly WNFX01 (sample SAMN13153363, study PRJNA577476) | soil metagenome | isolation source: 40 cm soil or saprolite under grassland replicate 1 | place: USA:California | collected 2016-06-15 | reverse complement strand
TGGATGCGTTCCTGGCCGGGCGCGGCGTCACCGAGCCGCGGCTGGCCGCCGACCCGGCCCGGGTGCGCCAGCTGATGCAGGACTTCCTCGGCCACGTGCGAGCCAGCCGGGCCACCCGCGGCCCCACCAAGGGGCAGCGGGTCTCGGCGGCGCACGCCAAGACGGTGCTCGTCCACGCCGAGCAGTTCTACCTGTTCATGCACGACCACAAGGACGCGGCCGCGGCGGCCACCGGCGAGCCCGGATGGGCCGGGCTGGGAGCCGGGCATGCCGGGTTCTACCGGAACCGGGAACTTCCCCGCCCCGCCCGGCGCGACCCGGCCCTGGACATCATCGATGACACCGCGATGGCGAAGATCATGGCGGGGATCGGCCAGCTCGGCGAGCCAGCCGGTGACGGCGGCCTGGGTGACCCGCAGGCGATGCGGATCATGATGCTGCAGGCCAGGCTGGGCCGCCGGATCAACGAGATCCTCATGCTGGACGCGGACCCGCTGCTGCCGCTGGCCGCCAGCCCGCAGGCTGCCCTCCGGCCCGGCGCGATGACCGCCCGGCTCCGCTATCAGCAGACCAAGATCGACGGCGCGCCGGACACCATCCTGGTCGACGCCGAGGTCGTCGCGATCATCCGGGCCCAGCAGCAATGGGCCGCCACCTGGCTGCGCGAGCGCGCCGCGCCGGGCGCGCGCCCCCGCTACCTGTTCCTGGGCCTGCTGTTCAACCGCAACGCCGACCGGCCCTACGTGGCAGCGACCCTGCACCGGGTGCTCACCGAGCTGGCCCGGCGGCTGGAGATCCGCGACAGCGCCGGACGGCTGGTCGATTTCCGGCGAACCCACAGGTTCCGGCACACCAGGGCCACCAGCCTGCTGAATGCCGGCGTCCCGATCCACGTCGTGCAGCGTTACCTCGGGCATCTGTCGCCCGCGATGACCATGCATTACGCCCAGACCCTGGCCGAAACCCACGAAGCCGAGTTCCTGCGCTACCGCAAGCTGACCGCCGACGGCCGCGACCTGGAGATCGGCGCCCGCGACCTCTACGACATGCTGCAACTTGACCAGCGGACCGACCGGATCTTGCCCAACGGCTGGTGCCTGCTGCCGCCCCGCCAGTCCTGCGACCGGGGCAACGCCTGTCTGACGTGTGACAAGTTCGCCACCGACGCCAGCTTCCTGCCCGAGCTGCAGCAGCAGGAAGACCGGACCCTGCACCTGATCGACCAGCGGCAGCAGGCCTTCCGCGCCCGCACCGGCACGCCGATGAGCGAGGACAACATCTGGCTGCAAGGCCGCCGCCGCGAAGCAGCCTCGCTGAAGGCCATCATCACCGCACTGCAGCACCAGCCGGGAACCGGGTCAGAGCCCGATCCGGCACCCAGGCCTGCCGCGCACACGCCCCAGCAGGCGGTCCGCGGCGCCGGAGTGGCCGCCCGCACCGCCCAGGCCGCCGCCCGCGCCAGCCGGCCCGGCGCCAGCGGAGCACCGGCATGACCGCCAGCAGACCCGGCAACCTGGCCAACCTGCAGAAAGCGGTCGCCGCCCGGACCGCCGCGACGACCGCCCGCGCGGAAGCGGCGCTGGATCGCCTGCTGCGCACCGGCCAGCCGGTCACCTTCCGCGGCCTGGCCGCAGCCGCCTCCGTGTCGCTGGACTTCCTCTACCGCAACCCCGCCATCCGGCAGCGCGTCGAGCAGCTGCGTGCCCAGCAGCAGGCCCCCGCCGCCCCCGCCCGGCAGCCCGCCACCCGCCCGGACCAGCCGAGCGGCGTCATCGCCGCGCTCACCGGCGAGCTAGCCCAGCTCAAGCGCCGCCACCGCGAGCAAGTCGCCGAGCTTCAGCGCTCTCTCCAGGCCGCGCATGGGGAGAACCTAATGCTGCGCCGCCGCCTCGGCCAGCAACAGCAGCAACCCGGCCCCCCGGATCGGTGACAGACCACCAGCGGCACGCTGCACGGCCACCGTCACAGACGCGTCCGCCACGGCGCGACCTGGGCAGTGTCCGATTCCTTCACTTTTGCACCCCGGATAACCTCCGCATACTGGAAGCCGCATACTGGAAGCCGCCGTTCTACCTGCTCGAAGACGACATCGAGTGCTGGGTGGTCAACGCCCGCGACGTCAAGAACGCCCCCGGCAGGCCTAAAACAGACAAACTAGACGTGGTGTGGCTGGCTAAGCTCGCCGAGCGTGGCATGGTCCGGCCGTCCTTCATCCCCGGCCGGCCCCAGCGCCAGCTCCGGGACCTGACCCGCTACCGCCGTACCCTGGTCCAAGAACGCACCCGGGAGAAGCAGCGCGCCGAAAAGCTGCTGGAAGATGCCCAGGTGAAGCTCTCATCAGTGATCTCTGACATCTTCGGCGCGTCGGGCCGGGACATGCTGGCCGCCCTGATCGGCGGGCAGCGCGACCCGCGCGCGCTGGCGGACCTGGCCCGGAAGAATATGCGCGCCAAGATGAGCGTCCTGCAGGAGGCGCTCACCGGGCACTTCACCGAGCATCACGCGTTCCTGCTGGGCATGATGCTCGACCGCGTCGACGCGCTCACCGCCCAGATCAACGCGCTCACCGCCCGGATCGAGCAGGCCATAGCCCCTTACGCCCACCAGGTGGCCCAGCTGGATGAGATCCCTGGGATCGGCGTCGCCGCTGCCCAGGACATCATCGCCGAGATAGGCACCGACATGTCCCGCTTCCCCACCCCCGGCCACCTGGTCTCCTGGGCTAAGTTCGCGCCCAAGGCCCGGCAGTCCGCGGGCCGCAGCAAGGCCGCCTCCACCGGCAAGGGCAACCCCTGGCTCGGCGGCACCCTCGGCGAAGCCGCCGCAGCCGCCGCCCGGACCAGGACCTTCCTGGCTTCGCGCTACAAGCGGATCGTCAAGCGAAGAGGAAAGAAACGCGCCCTGGTCGCGGTGGGCAACTCTATCCTCACGGTCGCCTGGCACCTGCTATCCGCCCCCGATGCCCACTTCACCGACCTCGGCCCGGACTGGCACGACCGCCTCGCCCCCCTGCGGCGCAAACGCCAGCTCATCGCCGAGCTGGAACGCCTGTCCGGCAAGAAAGTCACCCTCCAGGACGCCGCCTGACCTATTTGCAGCCAACCCACAACCGCATCCCGCCGAAGAACCCGGCTCCGCTAGCGCTCCGCCGGGTGCTGTCGCCTGCCCACTGACCGACCGATTTTCGATTCAGCTTCGGGTGATGGTCAGCGTCCGGTGCCCGCGTTCCAGGCCCAGCGCCTCGATGCTGGCTCCGGTGGCCTCCGGGACCCGCAGGCCGTTGAGGGCGAGCAGGGAGATGAGCGCGTGCTCGGCAGCCGTGCCGAGACCGGCGGCGGCCAGCATCGCACCGAGCTCGTCGCGGTCCAGCCCAGTTGCACGGGATTGGTAGTCCAGCCGGGGACGCCGGGCATGGGCTGCCGGGGAGTGGTCGAGGAGGTCTTCCTCGACCGCGTACCGGTAGAACCCGGCGATCGTGCATAGCCGGCGGGTCACCGTCGCCCGGGCGCGGCCCCTGGCTTCCAGGTCGCGGGCGAAGCACTCGATGCCGGCCCGCCGGGCCTGGAACAAGACGATGTTGCGCTGCTGGCGCCAACCGGTGAACTGGCGCAAGTCCAGGGCGTAGGCCTCACGGGTCAGGCCGGTGTACCCGGCTAGAAACCCAGCCAGGGCAAGCCGCTCCGGACCTGTGAACACCGGCTCGCATACGGCGATCACGGTGGACGTGGACGACGATGTGATGGTGGTCATCGGATACCTCCCGGATCCGGCTGAGACCCGGAAGGCTGGGCCAGCGGCGGGCCTCAGCGACGATATTCACCTCACCGTCAAGCCACCCGGATGATCACGCAAGGTCACCAGGACGCTCGTCATCGTCGTCCCGTAGCGCCGAGTATGAGCGGGTGGCCGCATGACACACTCCCGCTGCGCGTACGGACAGATACGCCAGCTTTGCGCGTTTGACTGGTGCTACATGATCGGGCACGTTCGGATCAAGGGCAGCACGAGATCAAGCTGATATCCGTTGTTAACCGCCTGTATGGCCGACACATGAGCGAGCCCGTGATAACGCGGTCAGGTGCGCCGCCAATCGGGGATTCGACCGATCCAGGGTGGGGCACGCCTACGTCCGCAGCTATAAGAAGGGCGGTCAAGGAACTAGCGCATCTCGGCGTCATTGCTCACCAGTGATGCGGTGGCACAGCCGGGACGTGCCGACGCGCACTCCATGGGGCTTACGCCGCGACTTTCTGACCACAGTCCTGCGTCAGTGTGTTCGGCGCAGCCGCGACCAGTTTCGCCCGCTGTCATGCGCACACCACAGGTACCCCATGCGGGGCCACCCGGCGGACGGCCCCAGGCCCGGTCCCAGAAGTTCCCATCACCAACCGGTGACGTAATGGAATCGATGCGTATCTTTGCGTCTTCGTTAGGCGATGATGGTGCCGTGATGGATTCGCTGACTTACTACGCGGCGCTGCAGATTTTGGGCAAGCCGAAGAGCCGTTTGGTGACGCTACTCGATGCGGTGGCGACCGCCGGGCTGACGGCCTGGGCGGCGGGTGCTCTGGCCACGGGCAGGGATGCCGGGCCGCCACTCAGTGTGCTTGAGGTGAAGAACGAGGTCGTGCGTTACGGGCACGAAATAGTTCGCAGGGTTTCGGAGTGGCGCAGCGGACTCGCTCGTTTTGATCGTTCTCAGCGTCTCGCCGCAGCGCATGCGGTTCTGGTAGTTGCGTCCTATTTCGAGGCACTCGAATCGGCGGGCTTGCCTGTTCCGGTTGACCGCCTGGCGCTCTCCGGCGCGGAGCAGGCAGCTTTAGCTGCCGGAGGCGATCTCCCGGATGGCTACGTGGGCCTGATCGAGCTTCTGCTGCGAGAACCGCTCCCGATGCCTGAGCCTCACCGGCCTTATGCGGACGTCCAAAGGCAACTAGCTGACTGTTATACCCGGCTGTCGGGCCGTCTTCTGGATTTCGTGTCGGGCCTGGCGCTTTGGGACGAGCTTGACGACCGGGCAAGGCAGCAGATGAAGGCAGCAGTCAGCGACCTGCCAGTCAAGGTCCTTGACCGGTACGACGATGGATACCGCAATATGGCGGCTGATAATCGGGAGTTTGAAGTCTGGGCTGGCTTGGCTGAGGTCCGCGCCCTTGGTAACGCCCTGGCGAGAATGTCGGTCCTGTTGACGGCTATGACGGCACGTCCGCCTGGCCACCGGCCCCGTTCGCTGCTGCGGCGGAGCTACCAGGCTGCGCTGAGCGAACCGATCATCCGATCCGGCGAAGCCCCCGAGGGGGTAGTGCTTCCGTCGCTCGGCGAGGCTTATGTGAATCCCATCTGCCGCGTGGCTGAAATCGGGCCTAACGACACCCCGGCGGCGAATGAGTGGTGGGACTCGCGGGAGCTGGTGTTAGACCTTGAGGCATTCCTGGCTGGATATCTCATCTCGCCGCGGGCGGTGACAACGCCGCTGGTGGTGCTCGGTGAGCCGGGATCGGGTAAATCGAAGCTCACCGAAGTACTGGCTGCCCGGCTGCCAGAGGATGACTTCATGCCCGTGCTGGTTGAACTGCGCGATGTGGCGTCCGAGTCAATGGTCCAGGAGCAGATCGAGCAAGCCATTTACCGCGGGCCTGGCGAGCACGTGTACTGGCATGACCTTGTTGACGCAGCCGGGCAAGCGCTACCGGTCGTGCTGCTGGACGGTTTCGATGAACTCGTGCAGGCGGCCGCGGTGAACCGGTACGACTATTTGGAGCAGGTCCGGGATTTCCAGCTGAGGCAGGCACAGGTCGGGCGTCCTGTCGCCGTGGTTGTCACCACCCGGACGGTGGTCGCTGACCAGGCTCGGTTCCCGCTCGGCAGCCTCGCCCTGCAGTTGCAGCCCTTCAACGAGGATCAGATCCGCTACTGGCTGAAAGTCTGGGACCGTCATAACGCTGCCGGCCTGGCGACGCGGGGGCTGCGGTCTTTGCCCGCCGAAATCGCGCTGGCCCATGGGGAGTTGGCGAAGCAGCCATTACTGCTGCTCATGCTGGCAATCTTCGATGCCGCGGACAACGGGCTGCAGCAAGCCGAGACCCCGATTGGCCGTGCGGAACTGTACGAGCGGCTACTGACCGAATTCGCGCTCCGCGAGATCGGAAAGTCAGCTCACAACCGGTCACTTCCAGCCGCTGGCCAGCGTGAACTGGCCGAGCGTGAGCTTCAGCGGCTGGCCGTCGTGGCGCTGGCTATGTTCGCGCGGGGACGGCAGGCGGCCACCGACGCGGAACTCAACCACGATCTTCCGCTCCTGTTTCCAGAGGCCAATGATCCCAGCGGTCCGGACGCGAATCTGACTCCTGCCCAGCGGGCGGTGGGCAGGTTTTTCTTCGTCCACAAGTCGGCAGCGCGATCGCGTGACGAACGAGCGCGAAGTTATGAGTTCCTCCATGCAACGTTTGGCGAGTTCCTCGTTGCCCGGCTCGCTGTTAGCGCGCTGCGGGACCTTGCGGCTCGCCGGGAGGTGATGCGGCATGGGATGACAGCGACAGGAAGACTCGATGATGGCTTCCTGTATGCCGCGCTGTCCTTCTCATGCCTGGCGGTTCGCGCTCCGATTATCGGATTCCTCCGGGAGCTGCTGAACCGGCTGTCCGCCGCTGAACGCGCGCGGTGCAGGGAAATTCTGCCTGAACTAATAACAGCGTCGCTTGTCGCTCATCCCAGTCGTTCGTTCCAGGAGTACGAGCCGATCCGGCATACCGTTCCACGGCGGCTTGCCGCCTATTCTGCCAATCTGGTAATAATGCTCGTCCTGACCGCCGGCGAAGTCAGTGCCGGAGAATTCAGCGGCGGGACCGATACAGGCAAGAATTGGGCACAGTATGGGCACCTCTGGCGCTCCGCATTTACCAATGCCGAATGGGGTGGGCTAACAGACGCCATACGCGCCCAAGTGAGCCGCACCGATGGGTCTGTCGACATAAAGCTCAGGATGGAGGACGGGTCATCAGTCTCGCCAACCGACAGCTTCGTCGTAACAGACCGGTCTACCGGGCTGACGCATTTCGATGTGCACCTGTCACCGCATGAGGGTATCTCATATGAAGTTAATGTTCCGCCCACCACCACGGCAGGGCAGGTGTTCCGTGATCTCGCATTCCTTCCAGACTGGCATACCAGCCTGCTGCTCATGCAGGTAATTCCCGCAATCCGCGCATTGGGTGGAGACGCGCGCCTGGAGACAAGCAACAATACTCTGATACTGCCGGGGTACCTGCTCGCCGATCTAGATTATAAGTGCGGAGAGCCGCCCGACGGGCGGCTTAGACTCTACGAATTGTGCTTGCATAACGCAGCGTCCGCAGAAATGCTGGAACAGCTACTGCTCCGGCTATGCCGCGACGTCCCGCACCTGCCTTCTGAAGCAGTAATCGACCTTCTGCGTGAGGCAATCGCCATCACCCGGCCACCTTCGCCGGTCTATATAATGCTGCTAAACAAAATATGGAGCCAACTTGATGCCGAGAAGGACCAGCGGTCAATCGTCGCGCTAGTAGCAGACCTCCGCGAGCGTCATCCCAACGATCCCCTCGCGGGTCTGAATACGGGCCTGCTCTCCGTCGCAGCGATAAGGCAAGCGCTGTAAGTGGCAGGCCGATCGAGACAGAAAAAATGTTCTGTTCGCGACAGCCAGCCAGGCGGTCAGTTTGGGTCAGCGTGCATTAGGCGGCTCTGGTGACGTCCTAGCAGAGAAGATTGCCGCGGAGCGTGACCGCGCCGCCAACGAGGCCCCAATGCTGGCCGGATGGAGCCCGGTGCTGAGCCCGTGGCGGCTGACAAGCGAATCTGGCCGGGCGAATGGCTGCGTCCAACTACGGGGTGAGCGGACTGGGGCCGATGCGCCCCAGCGGCGCGGCAGCCGGTCCGCCGCTTCGTCAGGGCGCTTGCGGCGGCGGGCGTACGCCGGGGCTGCGCCGGGGATGACGACCCCGGCAGGCTGTTCGCGGCCGTCCATCATCCATCTCACGACCAGGCGAAGGGGCCGGCATGAGCGTCACCGATGACTACCTGACCAACAACGCCCGCTACGCGCAAGCATTCAGCGGGCCGCTGCCGATGCCGCCGGCCAGCCACATTGCCGTAGTGGCCTGCATGGATGCGCGGCTGAATGTGTACGGGATGCTCAGCTTGGACGAGGGCGAAGCGCACGTCATCCGCAATGCGGGCGGGGTCGCCACCGACGATGTGATCCGCTCGCTGGCCATCAGCCAGCGGCTGCTCGGCACCCGGGAGATAATGCTTATCCATCACACCGACTGCGGGATGCTCACCTTCACCGACGACGCGTTCAAGCGGGCCATCCAGGACGAGACCGGGATCAAACCGCCCTGGGCCGCCGAGGCGTTCCCCGACCCCGGCGAGGATGTGCGCCAGTCCATCGCGCGGATCAAGGCCAGCCCGTTCCTCCCGCACACCGACGCGGTCCGCGGGTTCGTTTTCGACGTCGCGACCGGGAAGTTGGCAGAGGTCAGCTGACAGGCAGCCCGCCGTCGGCCCCAGCCCCGCCTGCGCCCGGCCCATCCGGGCCGGGGAGCCGGTCAACAACATCGTGGAAGCTCGCCGGCATGGGTGAGCTGAGGGTGGTTGAACTCAGTCCGGGCTTGCTCGCAGCCGAACCCGGCCACCACCAGACGCGCGATGGCACAAACGAGCCTCATCACGGCATTATGAACGTGATCGGAGATCACCTTCGCCTTCCGGGCTACATAATGACCTGCTCTGTATGGGTCGCCGGTCTACTGAACTTGATCCCGCGGACGCCCAGAACGGCGGCAGTGCGCGCGCCGGAGCCCAGGCTCTCAGTGACGTTGCGTGACGAAGCTGGCCGCGTCCGGGCAGTTCCACTGACCGCCGACCATCCAGGTCGTTCGTCCTCACTTCGACCACGGTTCCGTGCCTATAGGGATCGCGGCCATGAACGAAGGAGAGCGGTGACAAAGAGCGTGGCCGTTGATCATGACTCGGTGTCCAGATAAAGGTGCCGTCAACACCGGCACTGCCGATGAGCGGACGTCAAGACGGTTGCGCTGAGCGCAGGTTTCGGGGCCGGAGTTCAGCGTGGCGGTGGCCGGGGTGACTAGCATCAGCTGAAGTACCGAGGCGGCGGCCGGGGTGTGGCAGCGCGCTGCGGTGTAGTGCGGCACCGCAGAAGTCCTTGAGGGGTTCACTCGATCACGGTGTGAGGCCGCCGGGTTCGGCGAGGTAGAGAGTGCAGGCGGTGTCGAGTGCCTGGCTGGGGTGGCCAGTGGTCTGGCCGTCGAGCAGGACGGCGTCGGCGTAGCTGCCGCTGCTGGCCTGCCAGATCGCGAATGCCCAGTCATCGGGATCGCCGAGGTACTGGATACGGCAGAGCTTGATGGTGTCGTCGTCGTTGTCGCTGAGGTAGCCGGTCAGGTAGCCGTAGGAGCCGCGCCAGCTGATGGTGACTTCCTCCAGTGCCGGCCAGCGCTGGCAGGCATGGTCGTCGACGGTGCCCTCGATGAGGTCTTTGAGGCGCCTGGATGGCACGGGCATGTCCTCATTGTCGCGGCGGCCGGCGTGTCGCCGCCACTTCTGATCTTGTTCCGGGCATTCTCGGGCGATCATCGCAGGTCGTCTGAAAGGGCATGTCATGGCGCGCGCAGCCAGCAGGGACATCGTGGTGCTGGGATCGCGCCGCAAGGCGAAACTGGAGGCGATTGTTCGCCGGCCGTCCTCGCCGCAGGCGCTGGTGCGGCGCGCCAGGATCGTGCTGCTGGCCCACGCGGGCTGGCCGAACGCTCAGATCGCCGCCCGGCTGGGCTGCGCGCCGGGCACGGTGCGGACCTGGCGGCGCCGGTTCGCCCGCGGTGGCATGCCCGCCCTGTCTGACCGGCCCCGCAGCGGCCGGCCCGAGATATATGGGCCGGAGGTCCGGCTGGCGATCGTGGCGGCCGCCACCTCGGTCCCGCCCGAGGGAACATCGGTATGGACCCACGCCCTGATCGCCGGGCAGCTGGCCGATACCGGCATCTGGCCCTCCCAGGCCGGGCGTGTCCTGTCTGACCTGGAGCTGGCGCCGCACCGGGTCCGGGGCTGGCTGAACCGCCGCGACGACGGCCAGTTCTGGGCACAGGCCGCCGCGGTATGCGAGGTGTACCTGCGCCCGCCGCCACGCACCGTGGTCATCTGCATCGACGAGAAGACCGGGATCCAGGCCACGCACCGCAAGTATCCCGAACGGCCGGCCCGGCCCGGCCGGCTGGCCCGCCGGGAGTTCGAGCGCGTCCGCAACCGCGCCGTCTCCATCGTCGCCGCCCTGCACGTCGCCACCGGGCAGGTGCTCACCGAGCCGCTCGCCCGGAACGGCTCCGTCACCTTCACCGGCTTCCTGCGCCGCCTGGACCAGCGCGTCGACCCGCGCCTGAGCATTCACCTGGTGATGGACAACGGGTCGTCGCACACCTCCCGCGCCACGCGCGCCTGGATCGCCGCCCATCCACCGATCACGGTCACCTACACGCCGAAGCACGCGTCCTGGCTGGACATGGCCGAACTATGGTTCTCCGCCCTGACCCGCGGCCTGCTGCGCCGCGGCGAGTTCACCTCCCGCGCCGACCTCGCCGCCAAGATCACCAGCTTCACGACCCGCTACAACCGCACCGCCAAGCCCTGGACCTGGACCTACGACGCCCGCGCCGACCACACCCGCTACCGCGCCCGCCGAAGCAGCCAGCACCCAGCCGCGGCCACCGAACCGGCTACCATCCAGACCCTCCCGCAAGCCGCGTAAAGCGATGATTAGCGACGGTCGCGTCAGGGTGCGCAGCACCGAGGTCTTGGCGATCGCGATCAGTTCTTCTGCGATCGGGCCCTCGCGGCGCTAGAAGCCCCACCTCTGCTTGCGGCCGCGCAGTTGTTCGGCGGCCATCGTCCGGAGCTCCTGCTCGATGTCATCGAACCCTGTTTCGAGTTCGGTCACTGCGCCGGGCGACAGCGCGGCCATGCTGGGCATGTGAGCCACGTACACCAGGTCAATCCGGCCCGTCCGGCCCTGGAGCAGCCTGACCGCGGAATCGAGTGCGCGGCTGGCTGGAGGTGATCCGTCGTAGCCGACGACAAGGCGCAGATCCGTCGCGGGCGGCGTGGTAGTGCTCATCGAGGGAGGATAGCCCTCCTGTGCCGCAGGCGTAGGGACCGGCGTCCCGCCTAATGCTTGGCCGACTGCCGGTGTTAGCGGACCGGCGTGGCCGCCGGGCTGGGAACTGCTCTCACTACCGGTGAGCAGCTGCACAGGGCCACGGGAATTGCCTCGAACGCCGGCTGCGGGGCGGGCGCGGCAGGCGATGGGGCCAGGGCCGGGGCGGCGGGAGCTGGCTCGGCAGCAGCTTGTGCGGCCGTCGCGGCGGCGCTCCTGAGCTCGGCAAGCCGGCGCTTAGACGGCAGCAGGACGATCGCCAGGATGAAGCCAAGTCCGAGCAGCCCCGCCGACACGCCGAAGGCGACAGTGTAACCGTGGGTGGCCGCGATCGCCGGTGCCAGCGGGCTGGCGTGGTGGGTGATCAGGTAGCTGGCCGTCGCACTGAGCGCGATCGTGCTGACAGCCGATGTCCCGATTGAGCCGCCGACCTGCTGCATCGTGTTGACCAGCGCGGAGGCGACGCCCGAGTCCTGCCGGGCGACACCGAACGTAGCGGTGTTGATGGCGGGCGCGAAGATCATGCCGAAGCCAAGGCCCAGGATCAGCAGGGCGGGCAGCACGGCGCTGGCGTAGCCGGAGGTCACAGTCACCTGGGTGAGGTACGCCATGCCGCCGGTGCCCAGCAGCATGCCGGTTGCGATCAGGACCCGCGGGCCGAACCGGGCCAGGCCCACGATGCTGGAGAGGTTGGAGCTGATCAGGATGCAGCCGATCATCGGCAGGAACATCAACCCGGTGGCCAGCGGGCTTTCTCTTTTGACCACTTGCAAGTAGTACGTGAGAAACAGGAACGTCGCGAAGATCGCGACTCCCGATATGAAGACCGCGACGTAAGAACCGCCCCGCGTCCGGTCGAGGATCACCCGCAGCGGCAGCAAGGGGTGACTGGACCGCTGCTCGGCGACAACGAACCCGGCGAGCAGCACCACGCCTGCCGCCAGACAGGCGATCGTCACTGCGGCCGTCCACCCGGCGGTCTCGGCATGGGAGCAGCCGTAGACGATCAGGAATAGCCCGGCGCACGCCAGCACGGCGCCTCGCCAGTCCATCCGCGGCCGGACGTCCGGGCGGCTGGGTTGGATCCAGGCCACCGCGCCGGCCACCGCGATCGCCGCGAACAGCAGGTTGACATACAGCGTCCAGCGCCACGACAGGTACTGCGTGAGCAGCCCGCCGAGGATCAGGCCCACGCCACCGCCGCCGGCGGCGACCGAGCCGAACACGCCAAAGGCGCGGCCCCGCTCCCTCGGTTCACGGAACGTGCTGACCAGCGTGCCCAGGGCAGAGGGCGCGAGGACGGCGCCGAAGGCGCCCTGCAGGGCCCGTGCTGCTACCAGCATCGTGAACGAGACGGAGGCGCCGCCGATAGCCGAGGCGACGGCGAATCCGATCAAGCCGGTGATGAAGACCCGCTCGCGGCTGAACATGTCCCCGAGGCGGCCGCCCACCAGCAGCAGGCTGCCGAAGGCCAGCGCATACGCCGTCACCACCCACTGCCGCTCGCTGTTCGGGAAGCCCAGCGCACGCTGCGCCGACGGCAGCGCGATGTTCACGATCGTGGAATCCAGAACCACCATGAGCTGAGCGACGGCGACCACGATCAGGACCAGCCAGCGCCGGTCACCGGGCGCAGCAACGCGGCCGGTTACCGGCGACGTCGCAGAAGACATGGACCCAATAATGCTCGTCCGGCGGATGACGACTTCAGGCCCCCCGGGGTCCAGAGCCATCACGCGGAGCAACCAGTGGAAGGCCGCGATGCTGCAGGCTCGCGCGGCTGGTTCAGGAACGAGGCAAGGTCTAGAACCTCACCAGATGACCCGATACGGGGTAACACCACGTCAGGTCGGGCGGGTTCGGCGCTGTCGATCCGGGAGTGCACGTGCTGCCTGCCGTCCTTAGCGAGCGGCCACTCGAAGGCGCGCCGGTTCCTGTCCGTCAGGAACGTGCGGGGCCTGCAGCACACGCCGCACGCGCAGCCGCCGGCAGGCAGTTCGATCGAACAGTCGTCGGCGTCGCGTTCTGGGCGGGCGAGCCGGGCGCGCAGCCGCGCCGCGCAGCCGCTGGCCAGGACGTCCAGGCCGGCCTCGCCGTGTGCGTCGTCCGTGCGCGTCTTGGCGGTCGCTCGCAGTGCGGAACATCCCAGTACCGTCGCTGCGTCGTCCTGCTGACACAGGCGGTGACCGCGTCGCGCGTTCTGGCCCGCGATTGAAGCCGCGGCCATTGCACAGCGGCGAGCGGCTCGCCCAGGTCGCTGAGCTGGCGATCACGGTAGCTGGGTGGCGGCAAATGCGAGCGCTGGCCGGATGTCCTTGCCGATCCGCTCCCAGGCCAGGTCAAGCAGCCGCTGTGCGGCCACGTGCCAGTGCTGCCGGTAGAGCGCATCCGCTCGCACAGGCCCGCGACGAGGACGACGACTCTTCAGGCTGGACGGCTGGCATCGACGTCCGCGCCCGTCCGTGGCGGCAGCCGCCCGGGCCGCTGAGCGCACGGACATTTGGCGGACGGGACCGGAGATTCACGGCGTCATTAGGCGAGTACTGCCAGATCAGCGGCCACGCCAGCGGACAGAAGGGTGAACAGAAGGGTGAACACTGTAGAACCGTCGGCTGAGCCTACGTTGCTTGTGGTCACCACGTTAGCGAGCGGCGACGAAGGCGACCTGAGCGCCGCCGCCCGCTGCTTATGCTGATCGGGTTTACAGCCGGGGCGGTCCTGGCGCGGCAGGGCAGCGGTCTGTCAGATGCGGAGCAGTACGCGTCCAGGGGCACCGAGTTCGATGTGTTCGTGGGCGGCGGCGATTTGGTCGAGTGGGAGCCGTTCGGAGATGGAGATCCGCAGGTCGCCGTCGAGGAGTGCGGTGGTGAGCTCGGTGGCGGCGTGGGCTTTGACCTCGGGGGCGAAATCGTCGCTGCCGAGCAGGCGCAGGGTGGTGTCGGCGAACCCGAGCGGCCAGTAGGGGACGCGGGTCGGGCGTCGGCGGAGTAGTACGAGCTGATGGTGGCGCCGACGGCGATGATCTGGGTGTTGAAGTCGACGTGCCCGGCGAAGTCGACCTCGGCGATTCGGTTCACCCCGTCCGGTGCCGCCTCCTTGACGCCAGCGAGGAGGTGCGGGTCGCTGGTGAGGAACACGTCGTGTGCACCGAGGCTGCAGACGAAGTCCTGTTGTGCTGGGGTGCGGACGATGGCAGTGACCTTGGCGCCGTCTCGGACGGCCATCTGGGTGGCGATGGAGCCGACGCCGCCGGCTGCGCCATAGACCAGGACAGTCAGCCCGCGCACCGGGCCGTCGGCGAACAGTGCCCGGTACCCGGTGATGTCGGCGATGCCGAAGCAGGCAGCCTGGTCCGCAGGTCGGCGCCGGCGTCATCTGGCAGCGGTACGGCGAGCGCGTCGGGGACGACGCAGTACTCGGCGGCGGTACCGAACGCTCGGTAGGACTGCGCGCCGTAGCACCACACCTGCTGCCCCACCCGCTG
>WNFX01006902.1_pt1 | contig 14693 bp, 12 predicted proteins | sample 5400111 | NCBI WGS metagenome assembly WNFX01 (sample SAMN13153363, study PRJNA577476) | soil metagenome | isolation source: 40 cm soil or saprolite under grassland replicate 1 | place: USA:California | collected 2016-06-15 | reverse complement strand
TGCTGCGCCGATGATCACCTCACGCAACGGACGTCGATCTACAAGATGATACGCGGGTGAGATAACTTCGATCTCCCACAATGGGCCTGCGAAGGAGGTGAATATGAGTCCTCCGAGCAAGCCACCAATATGCCCCCAATTGTCAATTCCGGGTAAAGACCCTATGATGAACAAATTGATCGCTGCAATAAAGATGATGTTTCCAATCGCATTCCTGAACTGACCTGCGAATAATTTTCGATTCTGATACAGGAAGACTCCTTCTGCACTGAGCAGACCGAAAATTGCAGTTGATGCACCCAGGGAATTTCCACTAGTGAACAAGAAGGAGGCGACATTCCCTGCGAACGCGCCAAGCACATAAAGTAACAAAAATCTTCCATGTCCGAAGTGACGTTCAAGTCCCGTCCCAAAAGAAAGCAAGGCATACATATTGAACCCGATATGCAGAAGGGATGCGTGCAACAGCGCGGGTGTGAACAACCGCCAGATCTGACCCGCGCGGATCAGTTCGTTTGATTTGATGAAAAATACAGCAGGAATATCTACTCGAGCAAGAGTCTGAGTTGCCAGTTGGAGGATAAAAATAAAGGCGGTGACGCCAATGATGGAATATGTCACATAAGGGGCAGATTGAGGCATCGGCACACGAACGGCTTGTGGAGCGGGAACAGGTTGAGGAACTTGCCCTGCCCCCGAAGGGGATGTCGAAGGGTTAGGAGGGGGCTCGTCTTGAGCAGGGCCAAAGGGATTGTTCACAGAGTTACCTTTCGCGGGTTTACGCGATGATGCTCCGCTTCAATGATTGCCCGGATACTATCCACTGTTTCGTCCAAATGAAATTCGCGGTTCACGATTACATAATCAAATGCTTCTACGCGCTTAAGTTCTTTACGGGCAGTGGCAATGCGAATAGCAAGTGAATCTGCGGTCTCGGTCTTACGCATCTCGAGACGGTGGATCAGGTCTTTTTCACTCTCAGTGGTGATGAAGATCATCAAAGCTTGGCGCGCCATCTTGCGGACTGTTTCTGCGCCCTGCACATCAATGCGCATGACTACGTCCATACCACTTGCAAGTGCCTCACGGACTTGCTGTTTGGGAATGCCTTTGTAATCGCCGTATACGATGGCATGCTCGATCAGCTCATCCTCATTGATCATGCGCGCAAACTCTTCTTTTGAAACGAACCAATAATCTCTCCCATGCACTTCGTTAGCTCGCTTGGGCCGCGTAGTGGCAGTGACAACAAAATGGAACGGTAGTCCACGCTCTTTCATACGCTGCATAACGGTGTCTTTGCCCACACCTGAGGGCCCCGAAATGACGATGAGCAATGGCTGTGGATGATGGAGATTGAAATCAGATTCAGACGCTTTGCGTGGGGACATGCACGAATTTTACCAGAGCACTTCTGGCTATGTTCATCTAACTGTTTTGTTATCATCTCTAAAACAGGATTTTTATCCATTGCTCATCGCAATGGCAAACAATACAATCACTCTATGACGCATGAACGAGACCGCAAAAGTTTGTGGGCAATCAACCTAGGGTTGGGTTTCAATATTCTTTTATCCAATGTCTCCTGACGTTGAAAATACTGAATTCAAGAAACTCCGGACTCCAGCACTGTACTTACTAGTGCGTTAATATCCACTTCGGTTGCTTTCTTTCCTAACCAAACCAAAAATTCGGCATTCCCCTTGGGGCCCAACAATGGACTCTTGATCAGCCCGCGGATTTGAAAGCCTTCTTTTTGCGCGAAACTCAGGATATCAAGTAATACTTGTTTATGGATTTCAGGGTTACGTATCACCCCATCCCCGCGCGAGACATCTTTTTTGCCTGCCTCGAATTGGGGCTTGATGAGAGCGATGATGTTCCCCTCTCCCTTAGGGAGAGGGGCTAGGGGTGAGGGAGAAATCCACTTTTTCACCACCGGCAACAATATCTTCAATGAAATAAATGATGCATCCACCGTAACCAATGATACCTGCTCAGGTAATGACTCGACAAAGCGTGCATTTGTCTCTTCCATCACGACGACGCGCGAATCATTACGAAGTTTCCAATGTAAGATACCCTTTCCTACATCAACCGCATAGACTTTTACTGCACCATGCTGTAACAAACAATCTGTAAACCCGCCTGTCGAGGCGCCCACGTCCGCGCAGACCCAGCCAGCCACATTAATATCAAAAGCTTTGACTGCGGCATCCAGCTTTTCGCCACCGCGTGAGACGAAACGCGGACCAGAGTCAACTGTCAGCACGGAATCAGTTGAAACCGCGGTAGCAGGCTTGAGCGTGACCTGATCAGCGACGCGCACTTGTCCCGCCATGATCAAGGCTTGTGCTTTGGCGCGCGATTCGGCTAATCCACGCTCGACGAGTAATACATCCAGGCGAACTTTCGGCATAAACCCATTATAGCTTGGACGAAGTCTGAGGCACCGCCCGAACATAGTAAAATTGTCTCATGTTAAAAGCCCTCATCAAAACCATGCGCCCGCGCCAATGGACAAAAAACGGCTTCATCTTTTTTGGTCTGATCTTTGATAAGCAATTGTTCAGGCCCGAACCGTTTTTACGAACGGTCGCGGGGTTCTTTTTATTTTGTTTGATATCGAGCGCGGTGTATTTGTTCAACGACATTGCCGATATCGAAGCTGACCGCAATCATCCTGAGAAAAAATATCGCCCAATCGCATCGGGTAAATTGCCTGTCAGTGTGGCACTGACCACGGCTTTGCTATTGACAATCATTGCTATTCCGCTGGGTTATTTGCTTTCACCAGTGTTTGCTTTGATCCTTACGGTGTATCTCGTCAATAATCTTCTTTACTCGCGTTGGTTGAAACATGTATCCATTCTTGACGTGTTGATTGTTTCATCGGGCTTTGTTTTGCGCGTGGGCGCAGGTGTAGCACTGATTACTGTCGAACGCTTTTCACCGTGGCTTTACATGATCACAATTTTGTTCTCTCTTTATATCGGTTTGGGGAAACGCCGTGCTGAAATGAATTTGCTTGCGCAGGGAGCCAGCGCGCATCGCAAAGTCTTTGAAGGATACACGATTCCGCTTATCGATCAGTACATTACTATCGTTTCGGGTATGACCATCGTTGCGTATTCGCTTTATACGTTTTCTGCGCCCAACCTTCCAGCAAACCATACGATGATGCTCACGATTCCGTTCGTCGTCTATGGCATCTTCCGTTATCTGCAATTGATCCAAATGGGTCATGCAGCGGGCTCGCCCGATGAAGTTGCACTCAAAGATCGTCCGTTGCAAGTCACAGTGTTGTTGTGGGGATTGGCTGTGATCGCAGTCTTCTACCTTTCGTAAGGCAAGCCAAGCGAAGGCCTGTCCTGAGGCGAAGCCGAAGGATCTCCTTCGCAAGGCTTAATGTATTTATGACTCAATCTTCCGCGCCTGGCAAGATCATTTTGTTCGGTGAACATGCCGTCGTTTACGGGCGACCGGCGTTGGCTATTCCCGTAACACAAGTCCATACGGATGTGGACATCTCGGATTCTTCACGGGCTGGGATTTGGATTGACGCACCGAATGTGAATCTTCATGCTGAACTGAACACACTTCCTTCCGACCACCCAATTGCTTCCGTTATCAATAACCTTTTCTTCCTCGCACGTATTTCCCCGTTTCCGAATCTTGAAATCAAAATATCCTCCACAATTCCCGTCGCTTCTGGTCTCGGCTCCGGCGCGGCTGTGACTGTTGCCTTAACTCGCGCACTGTCCTCTCATCTCAATTTTTCAATGACAGATGAAGCAGTGAATGCATTTACTTATGAAATCGAAAAACTTCACCACGGCACACCTTCAGGGATTGATAACACTGTGGTCACGTATGCCAAACCAGTTTATTTCATCAAGCGTCTCCCCTCTCCTGATAGGAGAGGGGCCGGGGGTAAGGTTGAGACATTCAAAGTAGGAGGACCATTCATCATCGTGATTGGTGATACTGGCATCTCCGCACCGACGAAGGAATCCGTTAGCGATGTGCGTAAGCTGTGGGAAGCAGATCAAGCAAAATGGGAAAATGTATTTGATAAGGTAGGGGAAATTGTCAATCAGTCAAGACAAGCGATAGAAAGTGGAAATTGGGAAATGCTCGGCGAATTAATGGATAAAAATCATTCTCTCCTGCAAGAGATGACAGTCTCTTCACGTGAATTGGATCAACTAGTCAAAGCGGCGCGAAACGCGGGCGCACTCGGAGCGAAACTCAGCGGTGGCGGCCGCGGCGGCAACATGATTGCGTTGGTTAAACCCGAGACAGCGGAATCAGTTTCATTATCCTTGAAAGAAGCGGGCGCAAAGAATACAATCATTACGCGGGTCTCATGAAATGCTTACGCCGGTATTGCCATATCTGGCAGTGGGTATTGGATTATTCTGGTTTCATAATGCCTGGGCTGCGCTGCTTGGGTTTCACTTTGCAATCGTCATTTCCCTTTTGTGGGTAAGATCATCTGTTCCTCTTAAAATTCTTTTCAAAAGTAATGATATCCGCTGGGTCGTCCTAAATATTCTTCTTTGCGGTAGTAGTGGAATTTCTTTGTATTTCCTGTCGCCTTATTTTGGGGTTATAAGTGACTTGCCCGCTCAAGTTGAATCATTCGGTCTGACAAGTTCAATATGGCCTCTGTTCATCATGTATTTTGTTTTCGTCAATCCATTGCTTGAAGAATATTTCTGGCGTGGTTATTTGGGGAACCCTACAAAAGCTTTATATATTTCCGATTTCCTTTACGCAGGTTTTCATGCGTTGATTCTGATGGGCAAGATGCAGACAGGCGCGATCATTTACAGTTTGATTGTGCTCGTCCTCGTAGGCTGGTTTTGGCGGCAGGTTGCGCGTGCAGACCAGGGATTGCTTGCACCTGTACTTGGTCACATGGCAGCAGATTTTACGATCCTTATAGCTATATATTGGAGGGTATAAAAATGAACTTTCTTGTATTGAAACTTATTCTTGCCCCAATCATTATTGGCTCTGCCAGTTTAGCAGGCCGAAGATGGGGATCGGCCGTAAGTGGTTGGTTGATCGGGCTTCCGCTCACCTCAGGACCCGTGATCTTCTTCCTTTCTCTCAACCATGATACTGCCTTCTTAATTTCTTCTGTACTGGGCACATTAAGCGGAGGTTTCTCCCTCGTTGCATTTTGTCTCGTATATGCATGGCTGGCACTGCACTTCGCATGGCCCGTTGCAACGATTGGCAGTATGTTGACTTTTGCGGCAATGACTATATTAATGCAAAGCATAGTTATTCCACTCTGGCCGTTGTTTCTTTTGGTCGTCTTAGTCATCTTTCTTGGCATGTGGCTCATGCCAAAACAAACAGAAATCCTCCTCAGTGAATCAAAACCCGGACGATTGGACATTCCCATACGGATTTTGATAGGAACGTCCTTTATTGTCTTGCTTACAGAGATTGCGCCTTTCATCGGTCCACGCTTGACAGGTTTGTTGGCAACCATTCCATTGTATACAGTTATCCTTACCATCTTTGCTCATCGTCTACAGGGTTCGGCAGGAGCAATCAATGTATTGCGCGGTCTGCTTTTTGGGATGTTGGGTTTTGCCAGTTTCTTCCTTGCCCTTGGTATTCTGATCGAACGCGCCGGAGTTGGCACCGCATTTCTCGTGGCGATCTTAATTACTTTATTAATTCAAGGAATCACTTTACAAATATTGCCAGAAAGAGCAAGATAAAGACATCTGAAATACACCACTCTTTGGCGTTTCGAATATTTAATGGGGGAATATCTATATCTAACTAACGAACGAGGGAGCCAATCGCTGGCTCCCTCGTTGTATTTCATTGATTAAATACTCATTGGCTTGGGCCCGATTAGCCTTTGATGCGTGGCTCGCATGCAGGCGTCCATCACAACCTGTAAGCCTGCGTCGCGCGCTTTTTGCGCGGCTTCCTCGTTGACAATCCCTTCCTGCATCCAAACGACTTTCGCACCGACTTTGATCGCCGAATCAACAACAGGTGGCACATCCTCTGGCTTGCGAAAAATCTGCACCACATCAATCTTCTCTGGAACAGACTCTAAATCTGGATATGACTTCTCCCAGAGGATTTCGGTCGCGGTTGGGTTGACGGGGATAATACGATAACCCTGACTTTTCAAATATCGGACAATGCCATAACTTTCTTTTGCTGGGTTGGATGATAATCCAACGCTAGCGATTGTTTTTGTGGATAGAAGGATGTCTTTCATTACCTTATCACTATTCATGTTTTCTCCTTTGGTCATTAACCTTGCGAAGGCTGTCCTGAAGGGACATGAACCTTCGCAAGGTGGGTGGGCAAAATAACTTTAAATTTTGTTTCGCCAGGCTCCGACTCAACCAATAATTGCCCTTGATGGCGATTCGCGATAATGTCATGTGAAATGTGAAGACCTAATCCTGTTCCATGTCCCGGCGCTTTTGTCGTAAAGAACGGTTCGAAAATACGAGACTGGATTTCCTTAGGGATACCCGGCCCATTATCTATGATCTCGATAATTATGCGATGATCCTCTTCATACGTTCTGATTTTGATTTCGCCTTTGCCATTCATCGCATCAATAGCATTATCAATGATGTTTGTCCATACTTGATTCAATTCACTGGCATAGGCTTCGATGCGCGGTAGATTTGGCGCATATTCTCGCTTGATTGTCACACCTTTTTTCAATTTATGTTGCATGATGACGAGCGTATTTTCCAGCCCTTCATGCACATCAACCTCAAGTATAGGCGCCTGGTCAAGATAGGTGTATGACTTCACGGCGCGGACGATTTGTGAGATTCGCTCTGTCGTTTGCAAGACTTCCGATAACAGCCCCATCATCAAACAACCGGCGCCTAGCCATTGAATGCAAAGTGAAAACAACGACGGCGATAGTTTGCTCTTCAACTTCTCAAGCGCCTCACTATCCCACCCAAAGTTGACCATCGCCGGCGCAATCTCCCAAGCAGATTCTATTCCATTCGATTCTAGCCAAGCCTGAAGTTGATCCACCAAATCGATCTTTTCCAACGCATTGAGTTTGAGCGGCGATTCAAAGCGACGTGACGCTTCTTGCATAAAGTCATCGAACCAGTCTGTTTGATCCACACTGCCGCTTTGCGGCGTGCTACGCTTGTTTTCCTGGAATGCGGCTCTTTCGAGCTGATGCGTTAGGTTGAGCCATCTCGATTGAGTCTCTTTCAGTTGTGATGCACTTCTCTGCGCCGCCGCTGCAGGATTGTTCAACTCGTGTGCCAATCCTGCGCTCATGGTACCTAGTGCTGCCATCTTCTCCTGTTGGTGTAGCAGGGATTCGTTTTGAGTCAAGCGCGCCATCACCCAGTGCAAGATCGCCATTGCCGCAGTTGTGCTGGATGCTAATAATTTTTCAAATGCTTCCTTGGGGATGCGCAAGGTTTCGCCATCTGTTTTTGCAATGACTGAGGCAGAGCGTGGTGTTTGTGAAAGCAACGCCATTTCGCCAACCACGTCGCCTGGATTCCGCACGTCAATTTTGATCAGCGATTGCCCCGATTGTTTTTGAACTTCAAAATCGCCTCTCATGACGACATACGCTGAATCGCCAGGCTCGCCTTGCTTAATGAGCACATCACCGGCGCGCAACGAGACAGGTTCAGCCATGCCCATGAGTTTTTGCAACTCTTCATCGGACAAACCTTGAAAGAGAGGTGATTTGCGGAGGTCTTGGAGGTTCATAATAAAGAATGATGTCATTGCTTCGTGGCGCTAACAGCGCCACGAAGCAATCTCCTTCACGTCAAGAGACGTCTCACGCTATAGGAGATTGCTTCGTCGGGGAGAGCACCCTCCTCGCAATGACATACTACAACGCCTTCAAATACTCCTTCATCAACGCGAAAGCGATTGCACCTTCACCAACCGCGGAGGCGACTCGATGACTGGTTCCGAAGCGCACATCGCCTGCCGCGAAAATGCCGGGGACACTGGTCTCCAACAAAAACGGATCTCGTTCCAAGGTCCAGCTTTGAGGCGGCTTTTTATCCACCATTAAATCTAGACCTGTAAAGATATAACCTTTATCGCTGCGCTTCACCAAGTCTGCAACCAATTGGCTTTGTGGTCGCACACCGATGAATACAAACATTGCAGAAGCATCGAAGGTTTGGATTTCATCAGTGTGCGTATTCTTGACGATGATTTGTTCGAGTGTATTCTTTCCTTTAACCTCGATTAGGTCCGTATCTCGCATCAGCTCGATCTTTTCATTTTGTTCTAGCGCATCGATCAGATATTTCGAGGCGGTTGGCTGGTGACCACGGATCAAAACTCTGACTTTTCGGGCAAACTGACTTAAATATATCGCTCCCTGCGCCGCCGAATTCGCGCCGCCTACAACGAACACATCCTTATCCTTATAGTTCATCGCTTCGGTGTATGCCGCGCCATAATAGATGCCTGCGCCTGTAAGTTCCGCCGCGCCAGGCATCTTCAGCTTGTGGAATGATGCGCCTGTCGCAACCAACAGCGCGTGACAAGATATTTCCGTTCTATCTGATAACTGGATAATGCGGTATGTGTCTTTGACAAAGGCCTTTTCGGCTTCCTGCGCCGAAAGGATTTCCACCCCGAACCGTTTTGCCTGTGAAACTGCGCGGCGGGTGAGATCATCTCCTGAGATTCCCGTTGGAAAACCGAGATAATTCTCGATTTTCGGGCTGCTTCCGGCCTGCCCGCCGGGCGCGGCTCTCTCAACTACAAGACAATGATAACCTTCCGATCCCGCATAGACCGCGGATGCTAGGCCCGCAGGACCACTTCCAACGACTACTATGTCATAAAAAGGGAGCGCGGCGCGAGTTTGCAGACCCACTTTTTCAGCGAGTTCTTTTAAGTCAGGTTGTATCAAGCTTTGTCCATTTGGGAAAAATATAACCGGAAGTTTAGAAACTTCTGAAGAGTTTCCTTCCACCAACTGACGCGCATTCGAATCTTTTTCAATGTCCAGCCACTGATAAGGAATTTGGTGTCGGGTGAGAAAATCTTTTACTTGATGACTCGGCAAAGACCACAATGTCCCAGCCACACGTATTCCTTCATATGGCAAGCGTACGTGGACTCTCCAATCTTCCAAGAGCTCATCTAATATAGGATAAAGCCGTTCTTCTGGCGGATGCCAAGGTTTCATCAAATAATAATCGAGCCCAACTTCATTGATCGAATCAATCGCGGCTTGCGTATCTGCATAAGCGGTAAGTAACACGCGCTTGGCTTGTGGGTATGTCTGGATGGCTTCTTCAAGGAATTCTACACCGCTCATCTCAGGCATGCGCTGGTCAACCAGAAATAACGCGACAGTTTCATTACGCTGCTCTATCTTCTTTAAATAATCCAATGCAACTTTGCCGGAATCAATCGGTAGGATGCGATATTCCTGTCCATAATGAGCGCGCAGGTCGCGCTCAACAGAGTTCAAAACAGAGGCATCATCATCAATGGTAAAAATGACAGGTTTTGGCATTTATGGTTCTTTTATTTCCACAACGGGAGTATTTGGAGGATTGACAACCACTTGTTCCTCTCTCAGAGGAGATTCTTTTTGCTCGGGCGGTTCCGCTTTTCTGCCGAACCAGAATGAAGCGACGGGATTAAACCGAATGAATATTTCATAGATCAAAACTGGCCCCAGCACGCCCATAATGAATCCTACAAAGATGGATAGCGGGAAATTATTTGTCACAGCCATAACTTTCTGTCCCCAAAACTCCTGAATAGGAACCTGGAACAGCAGAATGATCAGAGAGATATTGCCCAAATATTTAAACAGTGAAGCGAGGCGTTTCGTATGCAGTTCGATTTGGCGCGACAAAGCAATGACAAATAGAATGCCAAGGATTGCCTCAGATGTATTCACCCAGAACGATTCATAGACTCGGACTGCCAGATCAACCTTATATGGAAAAAAATAATTCAGAAGGATCAATCCAATCCCTGCACTGATCAGGAGGAAAATGCTGTCAAATGTTTTCTCAGTAGTAACCTGCCTGGCTTCATTGCCCATGATAAAGAAAAAACCGCTTAGGAATATCACATCGAGGCTGAATGGCAGACCATAGAGTTGATACTCTTTTCCGAAAACTGAAATCGAAAACGGATAAAACGCGTGGAGAAATGGAATCGAAATTGCCAGTGTTGCAAGGAGAACGCCCCAGGTCACCCAGCGATTTTGCAGCTTGCTTACAAGTGTAATAAAAATAAATGCATACAGGCTTACCACGAACAAATGGGGTAGAAACCATAACTGCACCCAGTCAATATAATAGCCACTTCCATAAAGTGACTTGATAATTCGCCCGATGGCAGTTTGAAAGCTTATCTTTTCAAATGAAACCAATGCAAAATAGATCAGAAAGATGGTGAATAAATAAGGCTTCAATACTGAATTGAATCGTTTTTTGAAATAATCGAGGAAAGGTATAGATGTATTAATGAAATATCCGGAAAGGAAGAAAAATAGTGGCATGTGGAATGAATAAATGAATTGCTGTCATCTTGGATTCTTTTCCCCTTTGCCTTGATTGGAGCCTGAGACTGTTCCACATACTGCTTCCCTCTAAGCTACTGCTCATACCGCCATCCCCGGCGGTGATTACCAGGAAATATCCGCGCCGGGGACGGCGCTGGAAGCAGTGTTGAAATCTCGCTTGACGCATCTACCGGGTTGTAGTTCAATGAGCCTCTATTATGATTCTAGGACTGGATGGCACTGCATGCAATAGTGTTTGCTGTATTAGTTTAGCAAACTTACACTGTACAAAAATCAAAAATCTCTATCTTGAGGAGATTTTTGTTTCTACAAAACGTTCATGAGTGAGAGTCATTCATAATGAAAAATTTTCGATGGCCAAGAAATAATATTTCCTTTCTTTCCTGGCAGCATCTTACTACATCAGTATTGATTGGCGTAAGTATAGGCTTCTTTTCCTATATTTTCTGTCTCCAAACATCTGTTTTTAGTCGGCGTTATTTTTTGCTCGGAATTGCAATTGCTATCGTGGGATCTCTAACAACTTATTTTCTTCTAAAACAGCATCCTTTTGCTTTTAAAAATGATTATTTTATAAGTCGGCGGGCCTTGCTATTGAAATGTCTATTGTTTTTTCTAGTATTGCCGTCCTATTTTTTTCTGCCTCCATATCCCGAATTGCCTTTCTTCCAACGCGAGAGCACATTGTTAATTACTGTAAAAACAGGTGCCATACCAGTAGCCTGGTCTCAGTTTCGAAAAATTTACTTGAACTCTGGCGTTGGGAAATGGGGTTTTAAAAGCTTTCAGATTTCCGGCTCATGGATTTCTAACGGCGATGATTTTATCTTACAGCCCGAAAGCCTTGGACAAATCATCTGGAATGGGCGTGTCGGTCGGCGAGCGTCTGTTGCGATTCCTATTCCTTCACCAGAATTGACAATCACAACGGCTTGGGACAACGAAATTCGTCAGGTGTCGGTAGGCAAAAGTCCATATATACAAAATAAAAACTTTATTCCGCCTCTCTGGTATATTGGGCTGATTTATGCTGTTGTAGGGATACCTTTGTTTTTCATTTTTATTACGCTGGATGGTTTCCCTTTGGTTCGTCGAGTTGCTCTCCCCGCTTTAATTTTAGGTCTTGGCCTCATCCAAACCAACTTGCAATTTCAAATGCTGGGAAGTGAGTTTCACAGGCCGGTGCAAGAGGCAATTAATGATATTCAACTTTCTCGCCATATGGCAGTTCTGAATGGAAACGCTCCCAACCCCTGGCAGTATCGCGTGTTTTCCGAATGGACATTGGAGGCCTTTCTATACATTTCAGCGCGACTCTTGAGGTTGGATCATGCTGTTTCTATAGCTTTGTGGAGTCTGCGTGTTTTACAAAATTTCATTTTGTTGACTCTGGCTTATCTATATTTTATTCGGTTGGGCATAACGAAAACTGTATCTGTTTATGGCGTTTTTCTTCTGGCAGGCGGGATGCTGCATATGTATTATCAGAGTGATCTTTCTTTCAATACCTATTTCGATGCAATATTTTATCTTTTGGCTGGTATTCTGATCCTTGGCGAAAAATACGTGTGGGTGCCAGTTTTGATGGTTTTTGCATCTCTTAATCGCGAGACTTCCGTCATGATTCCTGTCTTGTTGATTTGCTGGGGGTGGTTAAGAAGGCCAAGCGATCGGACTAAGGTTTTGATTTCCGGTTTGATAGGCTTCTTCGTATGGTTACTAATCTTTGTATCTTTGCGTCTATATTATCCGAATGCACCCATGTTTAAACTCGGTGATGAAATTCTGCCTGGGTGGGAGCTTTTTCGCTATAATTTGTCTGTTCCCCAAATGCCAATTTTGCTTTTCCAAACCCTCGGATTCTTACCTTGGGTAGGATTATTGGCACATAGATATTGGCATTTATTTGTTCGTATCTGTTTCCTGTTTCTTGTGCCAGTATGGATCGGTGTTCATGCTTTTAGTAGTGTTTGGGCAGAAACCCGGCTGTTTCTAGTATTACTATCTGTGGTTTTTATTCCGGCCGTTTTACCGTTTATTGACCATTTGTTTCAAGAAATTCGTCAATGGTCTCGGCAACCATCTTCTCAGGGACCTCAAAATTTATTAGGAAGTCAAAGGTAAAGAAGTAGGTTTATAAGCCAAACATTCCAATTTATCATTGATGTAAAAAAATGAAGCCCTCGTTTGCCATTAGCAAATTGAAAGCACTTTTCTCTTGGGAGAGAGCCGCAGTTGCTGTGCTCCTCCTTTTGGGTGCGTTGTTGCGTGTGCGGCAATACTTGGCTGGTCGCTCCCTCTGGGTGGATGAAGCGATGTTGGCACTGAATATTGTCAACCGCAATTTCGCAGAGATGTTCCAGCCGCTCGATTACGATCAGGGCTCGCCAATCGGCTTTTTGTTGGTTGAAAAAATCTTCAACTCCATTCTAGGGAAAAACGAATTTGCGTTACGTCTCTTCTCTTTGCTGGTTGGACTACTTTCCCTGTGGCTGTTTTATCTTTTGTCCAAGCGGATAGCAACCAAAGCAGGGTTGTTCACAGCATTGGCATTGTTTGCTTTCAATCCACGGCTGGTTTACTATTCCTCTGAGGTCAAGCAATATATCGTTGATGTAGCTGTGACGATTTCACTTTTATTGATCGCCGCGCCTGTATTCAATATGTCTCCTCGAAAAAAGGACTTTGCCTGGCTGATGCTCGCAGGTTTGATCGCGTTGTGGTTTTCTCATCCCGCCTTGTTCGTGCTGGCTGGGATTGGACTTGCCCTGGTGATCATTTATTTGAAACGACGAGATTATTTGAGCTTGCGATTCCTCATAGGGATGGGAATCCTTTGGGTTCTGGACATTGGCTTTCTTTATTTGTTGATCTTGAAAGATTTGAGCCAGAATGCCTATATGCGTGAATACTGGCAGGGCGCTTTCGTACCACTGCCCCCCTGGAGCGATCCGGGCTGGTTCGTTACAGCCATCGCTCAAAATATCAGCCTACAGTTTGGGATTCCGTACGCTGCCTTTTTTGTTTTTGCCTTGATGCTAGTCGGCTGGATTGCATTGTTATTCAGTCATCAGAATTATGCAATTACCTTTGCTTGCGTCTTATTAATTACACTAATTGCTTCTGCTTTGCAGCTCTATCCCGTCTTTGAGCGGATGATTCTATTCCTTATTCCAATTGGATTGATTCTGATTGGCAAGTCAATCGAATTCATTTACCAAAGGTTGCAGAAATATCAACCTATAAATGCGTTAGCTACATTGTTCCTGGCTGGCTATTTGATCTACGGGCCCCTCGTTACATCTGCTCAATCTTTTATACAGCCGAAATACTTTGAGCATATCCGTCCCACCATGTTCTCCCACGTGTACGAAAGAGGAGATTTCAACGAAAAAGATTTTATTTTGAATTATATGGATAAAACTGGGGAAAAGAAACGTGAATTCCGCGTGCCGGGAACGTCAGTGTTATTGTATCTATATGATTTGAAAAATTAGCTATCTTTGATTTCAAGACACTAAGGCAGTGCATGAAAGGCTTCTAAAAAGGGCATATCTAATAAGCCTTAGATCTGTTTTAGTATATTTCCTTATCCCCAAATTACCATGTCTTCACTGTTCTCTTACCAATTTGTTCCAAAACGATTAAGCTCCTCTACTAACAAATACACAGTTGTTAATGGGTTGTCATTAACAGGGTTACAGGGGTTATATATTTGGTGAAGCCTTCGGGCGTTTTGAATAGCTACAGCCTGACGATCAAACAGCTCATCAAATAAATTTTCACTATTTTTCTCATACGGATGGCCTAATAATACACTTAGCCGTGCTATATAATCTTGTCTAGTGAGCGCGCTCTCCAGGTATTGGAAATGAAGAAGATACCATAATTCAAATGCCTCGTTTGAAAAAGCAACTTGAATTTTTTGTCTTCTGGCTAACTGAATAGCTTCATTAATGTGTTCCGAAGAAAAAGAATCCCGATCAAACACGCACCAAACTTGGTCATAATTATCCTGTGCTTTAAGATTTATTGCTTGTTCAACTAAGCTCAAAGTATTATATCCAGTGCCGCTAATTTCAATCACAACAGCCGGGTTTCGAAATCTGGCAAAATATTTAGGCTCGGT
>WNFX01005324.1_pt1 | contig 14695 bp, 14 predicted proteins | sample 5400111 | NCBI WGS metagenome assembly WNFX01 (sample SAMN13153363, study PRJNA577476) | soil metagenome | isolation source: 40 cm soil or saprolite under grassland replicate 1 | place: USA:California | collected 2016-06-15 | reverse complement strand
GGGAATACTCACCCCCCGGATGCGCCCATTGTTAACTGAGACGGTTGTACGCTCGCTGGCTCATTCAGACTTCACGCCGGAGGAGATCATAACGAGCAACAGGCCGGTTACGGTCTATATGTGCTGGAAAGAGCAAGACTTACTGGCGCTCTCACCACTCGTCCGCCTGCTCTGGGGCAGTTTGATCGACGAACTGGTTACTACCTACGACCAAAGAGCGGGCAGGGGATGCCAGCCGATCATGCTCCTGATTGATGAGGCTGGCCGGACAGCTATACCCTCGCTGGCCGACCATGCCACCACCGTCGTCGGCCGAGGCATAAGCATATGGCTAGCGGTACAATCCCTCTCACAGCTTGAAGTTGTGTATGGCAAAGCACGCGCCCAGGTGCTCCGGGACAACATGGAGAGTCAGCTGTACTACCGCCCGACAGACGTAGCCATCGCCCGCTATGTTGAAGAACGGTGCGGCAGACGATCGGCTTATGCTCACCAAACCACTGAGCAGCATGGCGGCCACATCAGCGAAGGACGATCAGAGCAGGCTATACCACTGCTGAGCGCCCATGACTTTCTCCGCTACAAAGACCATGAGGTTATAGGGTTTCACCGATCACTACCGCCATTCAAGCTAGAACGGATGGACTGGCGACAACAACCCATACTTCAGAAACGACGAACGGTGCCCCCGCCGCAATTGCCAGCCCTGCCAGTCGTCACAGACCTGCCTATGATGCAGGGGCTAGAGCGCTCTCACTACATAGACCCTGACCGCTAGCCCTTTTACAGAAGACAGCCCGCTGCGGAAACGGTATATTTAAAGCTATCTATTACTATTTTTTGATTTTTCAATGAAGCCAACAAAGTTCAATATTTATTAATGAATAAATTAATATAATTAATAAATTATCAAAGAAAAATTACAATCTTTTCACAATCGTGTTATTAAAGTTACACAAAGTGAGCTGATCCGTTTCATTTATTGTGTTCCTAAAAATAAACCACATTCCAAAAAATGGGGGGATTGGAATTGGGCATGTTTTATAGTGCTTCGCACCGCTGGGTTTTTAGCCCAAAGCAACGACCACTTACCTAAGTTTGGCCCAAATTAACAGCCACCTGAGCGCCGACCAGCAGTTGGCGCAAGGGATGGATTAAAGCCGATGCCAGGGGAGCCGCTTGATTGAGCACAATCTGAACCACCTGCCCACAGACATCGGTCAGCAGAAAGCCACTGATATGAAAGACATCGCGCACCATGCGCAACGTCCCATAATGGTGCACCGCTGGGCTTGCCAGCCAGGAGCGAACCCAGATAATCACATTGTGCGCCAAACTGCCCAGCAGCATCACCATCTGCTGAGCGGCAAAGCGTTTTTTGCTGCGTTTGCCGATGCCCAGTCCTTGTTTGTCGCCCTTGAAAGAGGTCTCGATGCCCCCTCCCCGTTGATCATAGAAGCTGACATACGCCAGCAGTATCGCTGCCGGATCAGCGAGCAAGCAGAGCGACTGGCCGGTCAGCATGAGGACGTGCTGGGCCGACAAAGCGGAGAGCAGCACACCGTAAGCGACCTTCCCATCCTGTTGGCGACAGCGCACCGCGATGCGCCTGACGGGACGCACATAGGCCTCGGTTGTCTCAGTGACCCAACCGAACTGACGCTCGGGCTGCCGGGGATCGGCGTACCACTCGACGACGCTCTTGGCCAGGCGTTTGGCTTGCTGGCCCGAATAGTCTTTGCCGTGTACCAGGTAGCCGCGAGCCAGCAGCCAATTGACATCCTTCAGACTACCCCCGCCCGCATCCACGCGCACGATGGTGCGACAGCGTTTGTCCTCATCCAACTGCAAAGTCGCTTCAGCAGCCAGGATCAGGGGTTGCAAGGCGCGCGTCAGTTGCGTCTTGCCATCAAAGAGGCGATCGACCACGATTTCCCCGTAGTGACTTGCCAGCACGCGGCCCAATTGGCGACCACGCCGGTTGCGTGGTTTGGCGAAGTCGCCTTTGGTCGCAAAAGCCGCTTTGGGCCCACAGGGCAGACCGCTCATATCCACATCGAGAATCTGGAAGTCAGCCTCATAGTCATGCTGGTAGCCTTGACTGTGCTGGCGATAGATCGCGTCCAGCGCGTGTTCCATCTGCACCACATTCTGGGGCGTACACGCATTCAGGGTGTCCTGCACCAGCGATTGCTCGGCACAGCGACGACGCCCGAAGGCTCGCTGCAAGGCGCCATCAGCCCGCAAACGCGTATTGATCTCCACCAGGCCATGGGCTCCTGCCAGCAAGCTGATAAAGGCATCGTAGAGTTTGTCGATCGGGCTATCCTTGATCGTCTTTTGTGCAATCTGCACGCTTTGCTGAATTGGTTGAAACACTTTCAGTTCTCTCAACTTGATGCCAATGGCGGCCAAAGTGGCGCAGCCAGTAAACTGTTTGATCAAAGGTGTGGTAGATTCGTTCATGATGATGTTCCTCCTATCGCTAAGGTTTCACTCTACGAGAGGTATGGCTCATCATTCTTCTTTTGGCAAGGTCCTTTCTGGTGGTTCTCTGCCACTAATTTGGGCCAAATTTAGGTTTCCCCCTTTCGAGAGATACCTAAAGGCGATATGTTAGCTGCTCAACAAGTGGCCACTCGCTCTTTAATGTACTTACAGATCAAAGAAAGGTATGTGATGTATCATGATGCGAAAGCGTCAAGACAAAGTAGGAAACAGAACGCTTTGTACGAGAATTGTCTCGTCTTTCGTCCTGATCGCGCTCTTTGGAGCAGTAGTCACAGTGTTGGCGATAACAAAGCCTGCCTTTGCGGGAACCGACACGTATCCTACCTCAATTGCAGGATGCCGGCTTGTGAGCAATCCCGGTGGTGGTTCGTTCCCATGCGATCTCAAAGATTCTACCCAAGATAAATACATTGATCCTTGGGGTGAATATAACCGTGAATGCACCTCATACGCGGCTTGGATGCTACATTCAGTAAACGGTTTCGAAATGCCTTTCCATGACAATGCAAGTAATTGGGGAACTAGGGCACGGAACCTAGGATATACCGTCAACATGACACCAGCAGTAGGCTCAATATATTGGACAACAAGCTATCCCGGACACGTCGCGTGGGTCGAGGCTGTCACCTCAAGCACCACCATAACAACAGTGGACTACAACTCAGGTTGGCCCACTAATCCAGGTCATTATGCTGAGCACACTGGAGTATCAATCAGCTCAGCTTCCGGCTACATTCACTTTAAGGATATATCAGCAGGTACCGCAACATATGTACCCGCCGCTATCTCCTTTAAGGGCGCACTCAACGTCTTCAAGATAGGCGGCGACGGCCAGGTTTATCAGAACTACTGGAACGGAACCAAATGGAACGGCTGGTCAAGCATTGGCGGCTCCACAGCGGTGAATAATCTTGCCGTCATCGTGAACGGCTCAGCTCTCAATATCTTTCAGCTTAACGCCAACGGCCAAGTATACACCGAGTACAATAGCGGCAACGGCTGGTCAGGCTGGGCGAGCCTTGGCGGCCACCCAATGGTTGGCAGCCCAAAGGTCATTATGTATGGCTCGTCACAGATGGATGTCTTTGCCCTTGACACCAACAAGGTTCCCTACCTGGACAAGTGGACCCCAAGCGGTTGGAGCGGCTGGACCAGCATGGGCAATTACATGGCAAGTGGCGCCAGCCCAGCAGCCATAATGTACGGCTCATCAGAAATGGACCTCTTCTATCGCGGCGGCGACAACAACATTTACAAGAACACCACCTTCGACGGTTCCAGTTGGGGCGGGTTCGGCTCACTTGGTTCACCCAGCGGTACGACAATTGTCGGCAACCCCAGCGTCCTGAGTTACACCGCCGAGGGCGAGTACGATATCTATGTCAACACTACATCCGGCCATATCTACAAACGCATGTGGAACGGCAGTTGGAGCGGTTGGGCCGATATGGGCGGCGGCTTCGTAGGCACCCCCTACGCTATGCAATACGGTAGCGATATGAACCTCTTCGCCAGGGGTACGAATAATCAGATATATCATCGTTACTGGAGCTATGGGGGGCAGTTCTGGAGCGGCTGGGGTAGCCTTGGCGGTAACTTAGCTAGTGACCCCTACGTGCTACAGTACGGTTCTTCTGAACTCGATGTGTTTGCCACCGGCACCGACGGTAAAACAGACCACGACACCTTCACTCCGACGAACGGCTGGGGGGGAGTCTCCGCGCTGTAAGGCGTCTTGAACACGAGTATGTTGGGGAAATCAGGCACATGCTCAAACCTTCGTGCCCGTTGTATGAGCTTATCTTTCCGTGTTGTGGTCAGCACTCCGCGCCGAAACGACCGACCGAGACGACCGACGATAGCCCTTTACCTCCGTCGGTTGTTTTCCTACTTTTAGGTATCGCCGTGCCAACAGTTACGTAATGGCGGCATCTATGCCAAGGGCTTGGTACGCCAGCCGCCTACCAACCCGTCCAGCAGTCCGCCGCCTACTAAGGAGCTTGGTGATCGTTCGATAGTTGGTATCTGGAGGTCAGGCAGGAAGAGGCCGTGAGGATTCCTGGTAGCTTTTCCTTACTGCAAGAATCCTGGCAGGTTGGCTCCGTTCTCTGTCGTGAGGAAGTTGCCACACCAGGCGAGCAGGCGACTGACACGCACCGCATTCTCAGGGACCTTGTAGCCACGCATGGTGCGATAGCGTTCTTTGATCCACCAGCCAATGGCGCGCTCACAGGCATTGTTGGTGCCATCGAGTGTTTCGCCCTTGGGTCCTTTCCAGGTGCGGTAGCGCGTTAAGCGAAGCCACAAGTTCCACCGATCCAGAAACAAGAGCCGCAAGCGATACGCCAAACTCTGGTGCTCTCCCGCTTGCGGTGGCGCGGCTTGTAGATAGCGTCGGTGCAGCGCTTCCAGTTCAGGCGCCTGCTCCCGCTGTCGACTTTTGACCAGTTCACCTAAACGCGTTAAGTCAGCTGCCGCCTGTTCTGGACTCACTCCAATGGCTGTGAGGGAGCCATCAGCATCTTTGGCTACGAACGGTTGATAATGTTCAATCAAGGCCTCGGTGTTGCGCTTCACATGCGCTTTACACACTTGATGCTGTACGCCCACCTCATCGGCGACCGTTTTGAAGCCATCGGCATCATCGGTGACCAATACTTGGGCTCCCACGCTCTTGGCAATTGGCAGAGTCTAGTCTTGAAGCGTCTTGATATCTTGGGCTGGCAGCGCATCGATGGGTAAGGCCACTCCACTGATCGCATCCACGGTGATGCCTCACGGTAACCACTCACCCTTGCATTTGACGCTGGTGAGATCGCCTCCTAAGGCCGGTGTTTTGACCCCTGCAAACACCTGATCTCGCTTGAGCCCAGGCACCAACTTGGCTGTCTCTTGCACCGCATCATAGATGCGACTCTTGCACAGATAGACCCCAAGGGCTTCTAACGCTAAGGAGGTGGCCCCATAACTTAACCCGAGCAGATACAGCATCACGGCTAGCCCTTTGACGCGTTGCGAAGTCTGCGCATGCGTCGTCCCCTCCGGATAGACCCGAAACGTGCGTTTGCATTTCAAACACTGATACCGATGCACGTGCACCTCATGATACACCGTATCTCGCAGCGGTTTTGCCACTTCTTGGCGCACGTACAACTTGCTTCCACGACAGCCAGCATAGGCACATCGCGTGGGCACCGTGATCGCCTCAGGCTTCACTTTGGGTAATATGATTCGTCAACGCATGGGTCCGCCTCCTCTGTTTCTCTCTCCTTCCTATTTTACCTCACTTTTACCGCTTGTCGAACAGTCACGGAGCTTGGCAGGGCTTGACCCTACGAGGCGCTAGGTATACACTGGTATATGGCAACCTACCGAAAGGAGCCATATGCAACCAGAACACCAGAAAGACTTACACGCCGCAGCACTCGGCCAACGCGGCGGCCAGAAACGCATGGCGCAATTGAGCGCCGTAGAGCGGAGCGCACTTTCAAAACACGCATTGCGGGCACGCTGGCACCGTCGCCAATTCAATGCAGAGCAGGAACACGCCAGAGAAATCACCTACGCCGTCATACAGACTTTAAAAAATGGCAGGCAACTACCCCTCGACTGATATCGGCCTATAACCCACGCAAAGCGTGCTACAATGTGGCGTAATCCAGCCACAGCGATGATCTATCGCTGGCAGCCTACACGTTTTCTTACACTCTTGATAAAAAGAGCAATTTTTCGTCTATTCTCTTGAGATATAATACAGCGTTAAGAATAATATTCTGCTTCTCAATAGGAATGAGGAAGATAATGGAAGAAAGCAATCAGGACAAAGCAAATCACAATGCATTAAAGACTGAGAACAAACTCTGGCTTCCCCCATCATTTGCTAACAATAAAGCTTCAGTAACACCTGAACCCAAAAAAAGAGGTGTCAATTGGGGATTTTCTAACAAATCGTTTTGGGAATGGTTACTATTAAGTGGGACTCTCCTAGCGGCCTTTGGGGCTATTGCTATTCCAGCTACGATTGCTTGGTACAGTTATCAGCAAAATCAGACAAACCAGCAGATTGCAATAGATCAACAGCAAGAAACCATACTTCAAAACTATTTTGACCGCTTGTCTGATTTACTACTGAATGACAAGTTGTCTAAGTCAAAACCAGGAGATGAAATAAGGCAAATAGCCCAAGCACGAACGCTAACAGCACTTCGGAGTGTAAATCCAGAGAGAAAGGCTATGATATTGCTTTTTCTTCAGAAGTCTAACTTGATTAGTGACAATAACGTGATAATTAGTTTAAGTAATGCAGACCTAAGTGGGATCGATCTAAGTTTTAGTTTTCAAGACAATCAACCGTTAACAAGTATTCCACTTCCATCTGTTGGTTTTGATCTAAGCAACGCTGATTTAAGAAATGCCGACCTCCATGGAGCTAACCTTAGCTTTGTCAATTTAAGTGGAGCTAACTTAGATTTTGCAAATTTGCGAGATGTTAATTTGTCAGGTGCTTATCTTGCAGGGACTCATCTTTTAGATACTGATCTAACCAATGCTGATCTAGATGCGGCTTATTTATGGAAAGCTGAGTTGGTAGGTTCTTTAGTCTCTCAAAATCAACTTGATCAAGCTGCGATTCTCAAAGATGCACAGATGCCTAATGGCTCAACGCATCCCTGAAGAGCTGTAGTCACTAATTGTTTCGTTAAAGATAACAGTAAGGGAATATCAATATTCAAAAGAGCGAATGAAGCCATAGGAAGTCCCAAGCACCTCACAGTTGGTCAATGAGGTTAGTGATAGCCATATCAGGCTATTCTACCTCTGTCCGATGCTATAATAACCTCGAATATTGACATGGTAGCAAGTTCTACGAACTCGGAGATCTTTCTGTGGAAGCCAAACCCTCTAGCCATCCCGTCTCTAACTTTACAGATGTTCAATCAGTATCTTTAGTTCAATATCTGCTAGCTAAGCATGGAAGAGTTATATCAGATATCTCATCTATTGATAAATGGCCTAATATTGACGGACGTGTAGAAATTCAAGATGAGCATAACAATCTTATAGGCCCACTATCTCTACAGGTTAAGACCCTAGCCTTAATTCATAATCTTAAATATGACTGTAAGGTTGATTTTCTCGCTTATTGCGAGAAAGTAGAGCCATGCTTATTGTTAGGAGTTGATCACCAAACACAGAAAGTATATTGGCTATATTTTGATGTACAAAGTGTTAGGGACATTGATTACAAGAACAATAAGTCTACTAAAACGGTATATTTCAAAGAGGCTCAATATTTTGATGAGAATACCAGGGGATATATTGATGAGTGGACAAAAATTGTTAAAAATAATATACAACGGTTTCAGAGCCACGATGACTTAAAGGTTAGGACTGAACAGCTTGAAAAACTTCTCAGGAATGCAAATAAGGCAGTGGGCACTAGCAGTATAAGTTTTGTGGCAATCCATTTATTCCTCGATGAGCTTAACAGAAAATTCGATACTGACTTTCCCACAGTAAAAGAATTTTTTTATCCTCAAACCTGGAAGTTAGGCATGGCTTACGCCTGTTATGAGCCTAGTAAGCTCGACTACACACTTTTCCCTATAGCTTTTGATAAGAATGATGCTCATATTAAAGAAGTTGACAGTGATTTATTTGAAAATCTGATGCAAGAAGGGCGTGGCTTCAGCTATCATCTTGCAGGAAACCCAATTCAAGCTAGACCCGCTGAATATGCACAAGAGATTGTGGAAGCAAAGGTGTTGCAGCTCGTTAAGATGAAGTTACTCAAGCATTTGGGTCATGTATTACTCGCATGCGAGTTTGTTATTGCCTTTATTGACAGATTCCATGAACAATTAGGCTTGCCACAGAAAGACGAGTATAGCCTTCCCGAAGTACAATTTGGCTTTCATCGCTATTTACCTCTTTGGGTGGAGGAAGCCTATGGGCTGCTGCTCCGAAAACAGTCTATTAGCATACAAGCACAAATTATGCGCGATGGATATTTTGACCCTGACATCATTTGGCGATTAAGTTCACAAGAACGTGAAGAGATTTTACAAAGCGTCAGTAAGAGGCTAGATAAGGGACCGAGGCCAATTGCTGTTTCCACTACAAAGCTAAATATAGGCACGTTCATTGAGTGTTTCAACTATCTAAGACAATGTAATACTTCAATCATACGGATTTACAAGAAACCAGACTTCTCCAGGCTCAAGAGTAGAAGTGCTTGGATTTGGAATGCCTACTCTAAAGAAGATGCAGGGTATAATTCAAAGATAGTCTTCGAGAACTTACAAGAAGTTTATTCTATTGTAATCAGTCATAACTTTCCTACTTTGAAAAGTGATTTAGATTTCTTCGAAGGTGCTGATAGAATTTTGGTGCATTGGACAGCAAGGGATGAATACCAAGGGATTGCAATAGGTCCTGGTTACAATATGTACTACATCAAGGATAAAAATCCAGACCACGCTAAAAGGATAGAAATCATTAATGAAGAACAAGCAAAAGCCTTAAATGACATGATAATGCTGCAACCGAGAGAGCTAAGAGGAATCGGCAAAGATTTTAGGCTTTCGGCTCGCTCTAATGGTGCTCTAGATTGCGTATATGAGGAAACACCGTTGCTCAACCTTATTTATATGCTCTTGAAGCGTAGACTAGATGAATACTTTGCCAAATAAGCAGCATGCTAGCTAACCTTCAAAACTATTCTTGTCAGTAACCGATCTCGGTTATCACCATGCCGGTATAACGAAAAAGAGCTGGCAACGCTCAAAGCAAAAGGGCGTAAAATTCGAGCAATTATACATACGACAACATATAACTATCATCCTGGCATAATATACTTTTTAACAGGGGTCGCTAGCGCACCGAGCCGCCCTTGACATGCCCCCCCATTCACCATCAGCCAGTAAGTACCCCTGTTACGCTACGTCGTAAAATGAGCATTGGGCGACAGAACCCTACTTAGCCGCACACCCCGCTTCTAGCTATAGTTGCTACGACTTGGCTACGAAGTCACCTACAAGTAAGTTCGGACTATGGTAATCAATCGGACTTCCATCGGGTCTTTTTACAGAGCCACCAGCTCCTAATAAAATAGCGTGTCCAGCGGCAAGATCCCAAAGATGCAGAGTGTCGTTTATGCGAGGATAAGCGTCTGCGAGACCCTCAGCTATTTGTGACAGCTTAAGCTGAGAGCCTACTACCTTAACTTCATGCTCAGGATAGTGTCTTTCAACATATACGCTTGTTTCATGGTTGTAGGCGGAACGGCTACCTAGCACTACGCCAGTTCTATCGTTAGCAACGTGTATAGGCGCAGGCTCACCATTCCCTGCTTTTTTAAAGCTGCCGTACACAGGGCCACCAAAGTATGTGATACCTAATGCTGGTGCAGAAACTACACCAAAGCTAGGCATGTCATCCTCTATTAGTGCAGCACAAATGGTAAAATGGCCAGTCCTAGCCAAAAATTCGTTTGTGCCGTCTAACGGATCAATTAACCAAAACTGTTTTTGCTTAACTGTTTGCTTGTTTTCTTGTAAATCACCTTCCTCGCTGACAATAGGGATATTTGGGAAAAGCCTTTTAATACCTGACGTTAGGATATTATGAGAGGCGATGTCAGCTTGAGTAACCGGTGAATTATCAGCCTTAGTCTCTACGACAGCACTATGGGAATTGTAAACGTCCATGACAGCTTTATCTGCTTCATGCACAACTCCAAGCAATTCACTGAGATGTGTTTCTATATTTGTCATTATAGACCTTACTTTACGAAGCTAGATCAGCGTTAGCCCTTTTTAGCAAACGTCTTATGTTGTTCTAGCAAGCCTTCACCCGCCGAGCCTTATACCGCTCGTCAGCACAACGCCAGCATTTAAACACATGCTTGTCCGTCATACGCCGCACAAACTGAATTGCAGCAACAAAGCCAGGCACCGGATTATTTTCAGCTAAAGCCAGTAAATCACACCCACAGTCAGCACACTTGCTACTATCACGCATGCCCTTGCGCCACATGCGCCGGTAAGCTCTTATGATGCTTCAGATAGCGGTTCGTGACAGTAACCGCACCCTTGACAACTTTCATATCCTGCTTCAGTTCTGCTACATCTTGCTCGACATGATCAAGCTTGCGAGCCATCTTTGGTACCTCAGCCACTAACTCATGTACTGCCTTCATCTCATCGAGAACTTGCTCTAACATATGACCTGTGTAATCATCACGCATAGACACAGCCTAGCACTGTATGTGAAGGCTGTCACCTCACTTTCGCAAGTACATTTTTAACTGCCAGGGCGACTTCATTTTTGTAGCCTCGCATGCATGCCCCACGAAAAATCACCAGAGCAAGGTTCACGCGCCGCGCAGATCGCTCACTTGAATGACGCGTTCCGCAGGAGCACACAAGAGGTCATGGTCACTCAAGGCGTGCAGGCATTGCCCGATGTACTGGGCCTAGTTCGTGCTGTTCGAGTGTTCAATACCTTCACACCATACAACGATCCATATAATGAGCATGACTTCGGTTCGATTGTTTGGTACGAAAATAAGACGTTCTGGAAAATAGATTATTACGACCAGCAACTGCAATACTGGTGCGACCCGCTGAGTGAAGAGTGCAGTCGGGTATTGACGGTGATGCTGGCAAGTGAATATTAAGCGTCATCCTCGTTGGTTCGAGAGTCCCGAATAAACTGCTCAAAATCCTCGCGCTTGACTAAATATGTCCGCCCTGGCTTATATGCTGGCAGCTTCTTCGAGCGTATCCATGAACGAATCGTATCCATTGGCACGCGCTTGCCTAACTGTTCGTAAATATCTTCAACCGTATACCACTCAGTGTCTTCAGGATGGATTGGTGCAAGCGAAGCGCTTGCGTGGTGGAATAACCACCAGTTAGACAGTCTGTACGGTATGCCACGAACCTACCAGACAGACGCAATCGTATACCTTTCTGATACCACAGATCACCCCAGCCACTATATTTTTCTCAATCTGAATGGAACCGTGATGATTGTCGAGTTGCCGCACAGTGACCCGACCCACGCCAAAATCTATAAAGGCCCCACTCTGTACTCAGATAATGCAGGCTACACGCCGGTTACAGGTGAGTTCAAGCAAGTGAACGGAAAAATGGAAATGATTGTGCATGTGGGTGATCAAAGTTTTATCTATCTGAACGATGGTACACAGTTCAAGCCGCAGCAGTAGGAGGTAGCCATGTTTCGCGTGGACGAGCAGCCGGAAACTCTGCATATCTATGTTGTTCGGGAAGAAGCGCCCAAGCCTCAGTTTTTTCCCATTTTCTTCTCGGTGTTGGCTCTCGCATCCCTCGTAGCTCTTCCATTCGCCGTCCCCTATCAGCAGCCGGTGACGCGATTAACTATCCGCGTTCCGGCTGTACCTTTTGCGATTAGGATGTTTACAGCACAAGTCGCCATTACCCCGACCGGCGTTACGACCTATCCAGCTACAACAGCGCATGGCATCCTAACGATTACGAACGGGTCAATCATCGGACAGAGCATACCGGCTGGGTTTACCATACAAGGCGTCGCGACTGATTATGCTGTCTATGTACCTGGCGGCAACGCGAACGGCTACGGGTGGGCGCAAGTCCAAGCTCATGCTGTCGTTGTCGGCAAACAAGGCAATGTGTCTCCATATTCCATAAACAGCGTCGTAGGTTCGAGCGTTTATGTCCGCAATCTCAGCGCCTTTAGCGGCGGCAGGGATGCGTATTCGGTAAAGTACACTACCGCTCAAGATAGGCGGGAATGACTTATCAGCTACCTCAATATTTGCACGTTACCGTAGTCACGATCTTCGATAAGAATCTATTAATACATGCTTGGTTTGTAGCACACTCAACCCGCATTTGGGTTAAGTAGTAGCTCATCATTCGTTATAGATAGAAACAACCGCACGAGTTTACACAAGTGCGGTGCTGCATAAGGAGTATTTCATTGAACCTTATCGCTCGCAAACGCGCCGTCATTTACTGCCGCGTCAGCACCGACAAGCAGGAGATTGACGGCGAAAGCTTAGAGTACCAGGAAGCAAAATGCCGTCAGTACGCAGAATTGCATGACATCGATATTGTTGCCACCTTAAAAGAAGCAAAAAGCGGGTTTATTCACTATTCGCTTCGCGAAAAGCTAACGCTTGCCCGACAGCTTGTTCGTGGAGGCATGGCTGATATGATTATCGTCTTCGACTTGCGGCGCTTCTCCCGTAACTTTGTCCATTCCGCCATGATCTTTGAAGAGATTGAGAGCAATGGCGGCGAGATCGTCAGCGTCAGCGAGAATATCGATAACTCGCTCACGGGCAAACTTATCCGCTCGATTATGGCATGGAGTGCCGAGTCTGAGCGCCATAAGATTGTCGAATATGCGAATCGGCGCTGGCAGACGCGCGTAGAAGTAGGTTTGCCGGTAGGAACCGGACGTGCGCCCTATGGGTGGAGCTGGAAAGATAAAGAAAAAACCGGGTATGTGATTAACCAAGAACAAGCCGTCGTACGGGTGTCTATATTCCATATGTTTGTTGAGCTGGACATGAGCCTGCGGGCAATAACACACAAACTCACGGAGGACCGGATATTGACACCTACCCACGCAAAGCAATTTCAGGATCAGCCGCCACCAGATTCGGAGGTGAGTATTGAGCATACCCTATGGCGGTACACCACCGTCAGACAAATACTGAAGGATTTGGAAAACATCGGCGTGCTGGTAGTCTGCAAAGCAAAGCAGAAGATCGGGCAGGATGGCAAGCGTAAGACTGAGGTGCATCCGAACCGCAGAGAAGTACCGGGAGGCATACCCGCTATTATTGACCCTTTGCTCTATGAACGGGCGCAGGTAAAACTTAAAACGAATAAAGCGGATAAAAGCCATCTCCCCCTGCATAATGAAGACTTTCTACTCAGGGGGCATATTTACTGCGCGACTTGCACGTGCTCTATGAAGCCCAGGACGCAGAAAAAAGGGCGGCTGACACAAAAAGGCACCGACAAGTCCTATCCGTTTTACCGGTGCACCAATACGCATAATAAATATAACGCCTGCCCCTCTTTAACCACGATACGAACCAGCCCGCTCGATGATATTGTCTGGCAGGACTGCTGTGTATTATTCAAGCGCATTGATGTTTTGCAAGCTGCGTTGAAACAGGAGATGGAAGCTGCCATTAGCGCGCTTTTGGAGGATACGACCGGACAGGAGCAGATTAAACAAATAGAGTCGACAATCGAGCTTGCGAAAAACGAGCGTGAAAAATATGTGCAAGGAAGCTACATGCACAATCTTATCTCGCAAGATATTACGAACCAGGTAGAGCAGCTTGCGCGCTATAAACAAGAGATAGGCTCCAGCAACATAGAAATGGCAACAAGCTCATATCAGCAAAGAATTATGGACTTCTTAGAGTTCTTGAATGTGATGCGTGGACGCTATGAAAATGCCACATTCCAAGAAAAGCGAAACGCCATCGAAGTCTTAGGTGTGCGCGTGAATGTGCATGAGCCGAGAGAAACCTACAGCTTATCTTCAGACGCTGGGGACATAGGCGAAGGGCAAGAATGGTTCAGTGCCAAGGAAGCAGGACGGCTGCTAGGCGTTCATGCCAAGACAATACATCGGTATCAGCAGAATGGTATCATCACCAATTACAAAGTGGAGCCGTTTCTGATGGTTCACCGAGATGAACTTCTGAAGCTTCAGGAAAGAGGATTCAAGCAGCGCAATACGGATGAGATTGTGCGCAACCGAGTAGAAATCAGCTATTCCCCCCGAATTACCTCCAAAGGAGAAAATCCTACAGGTGTATGGGTATCCTTACAGACACGAAGGTACATAAATATTTCTGTTTGTTGCACTCCCTGTACTTTGTAAAGCTTTTCAGTCAAAAAATTTAGGAGGTGATCATTATCGCGACATACGACTTCGGCTAACAAATCAAAGCTACCCGCGCAGATAATGAGATATATTACTTCTTCGAATGCAGAAATCTCATTTGCGACTTCAAAGAGACGATCACCTGAAACACGTATGCCAATCATACTGGCATGAGAAAAGCCTAATTTTACTGGGTTCGTTATTGCCACTATCTGCATCACTCGTGTATTGATCAGGTTAGCAACACGTTGACGGACACTTG
>WNFX01003929.1_pt1 | contig 14697 bp, 13 predicted proteins | sample 5400111 | NCBI WGS metagenome assembly WNFX01 (sample SAMN13153363, study PRJNA577476) | soil metagenome | isolation source: 40 cm soil or saprolite under grassland replicate 1 | place: USA:California | collected 2016-06-15 | reverse complement strand
ACACGATCGAGGTCCCGCACGCTCACCTTGAGGCTCCACTCGGGCTCGCCGGGGACCAGCACCGGCCGGGCGCGGGACAAGTACACGATCTGCGGATACGACACCCACGCCGGCGCCGGAATCGCCACCACCTCCCCCGGGCCGAACAGCGTGAAGCACACGTTGAACAGCGATTGCTTCGAGCCGTTCGACACCACGATGTTGTCGGCGTTCACCGGACGGCCGCCCGAGAGGAGCGACAGGTGCTTCGCCGCGGCGGCGCGCAGCTCGAGGATCCCCTCGTTCGCCGGGTAGTGGGTCTTGCCCTCGCGGATGGCGCGAACGCCGGCGTCCGAGGGGAGGGACGGCGTCGGGAAATCGGGCTCCCCGGCCCCCAGGTCGATCACGTCCTCCCCCGCCGCCTTGCGCCGCTTCGCCTCTTGCGAGATGGCGATCGTCGCAGAGGTCTCGAGGTGGTGCAGGTTGGGTGAGAGGCCGGCCCCCGGAGTCATGGGCGGGAGGATAGCCCGAACAGGTAAGGGGACGCAACCCGAGCCCACCCTTCGTTGCCTTTCCCTCCACCACGCGCTACCATCCCTCCCGACGGAACGCCCTTTGACAACCGAGGATCGTGTGACGGAAGCAGACGCGAAGGCCGCGCTGGAGCGCGGCCGGCCGGTGGTGCTGGTACGCCCGCCGGCGGTGGAGCAGGCGCGGGATCTGTGGGAGCTGCTTGGTCGGCTGAGCCCGGAGCATGGCCCCGGGGTCGGTCCACGCGTGCTCGTGGTGTGTGCGGACGATGCCAGCGCGGCGGAGTGGGTCGCCGCGGCGCCGGACGACCGCTCCATCCACGCCGTCACCGGCCTCGGCCGCACGGGCCGGGTCTTGAAGGAGCGCTCCGTCGACATGCTCGCCGGGGCGCCCAAGGACTTGGCCGCGCTCCTGGAGCGCGCCGCGCTCAAGCTCGACGCCGTTACAAGTGTGGTGCTCGCGTGGCCCGAAGCCCTCGCGGAGGGTGACGGCGCCGCCGTGCTCGACACCGTGCTTGGCGAAACCCGCGACGCTCGCCGCATCGTGTTGAGCTGGAATCCCGCGTTGCTGGGAGACTTTCTCGAGCGGCACGCCCGGCGCGCCCTGGTCGTCGGCATGCCCCCGGTGGACGAGACCGGTCGTCCGCTCCCGCCCGTCTGCCGCGCCCGCTTCGCGGTCGTCCCGTCGTTTCGCCGTTCCATCGCCCTGCGGGATGCCCTCGACGCGTTGGGCGCGACGACGCCGTTCGTCTGGAACGGCGGCCCCATCACACCACCCGAGGCACGCCCGGATGCGGTGCTCTGCACCGCGCTCCCGAGCCGCGACGAGGTCGCCGCGCTCGCCCGACTGGGGGGCGGCGAGCCCGTCGTCTTCATCGCCGCGATCCAACTGCCTTATCTCCGCTCGATCGCGACCCTCACGCCCCTGGCCGTCGCTTCCGGGGCTGATCGCGCGCGCGACCGCGCCGAAGCGCTGCGGGAGCGAGTGGCAGCGCTCCTGACGACCGGCAGCGTTGACGCGGAGCTCGCCCTGCTGGATCCACTGTTCGAGCGGTTCGATCCGGCGGAGGTTGCGGCCGCGTTGCTGGCGTTGCAACGAGAGGCGGGAGGCGGGAGGCGGGATGCGGCAGTGGCGGCGCCGGTCGAAGGCGCACGGGTGAAGGTCTTCGTGGGCCTGGGAAAGAAGGACCGCGCCAGCGCGAAGGATCTCGTCGGAGCCCTGATTCGCGAAGCCGGCGTGCCGAAGGGCGACATCGGTCGGATCGATGTGCGCGAAACATTCAGCCTGATCGAGGTGACGGCCGGGGCGGCCGACCGGGCCGTCCGGGGGCTCACGGGGACGACGATCCGCGGGCGCCGGGTGCTTGCCCGACTCGACCGGGAGCGGTAGCGCGTCGGAACGCGAGGCAGCGCTCGAGCTCGCGCCGCGCTGGCGCGCGCCGCAGCCCGTGACGTGCCGGCAGTGTCATCGGGGGTTGAGGCTCTCGCTTCCCGCCTAGAGCCTTCAGAACGCCGACGGGCCGCCCAGCGGGGCGGCCCGTGAACAACAAACCCGACGCTGACGCGGTCGGGTTATTTCTTGTTCACCACCTGCTTCAACTGCTTGCCGGCACGGAACGCTGGGGCGATCGACGCCTTGATCTGAATGACCCCGCCCGTCTTGGGATTGCGGCCCATGCGCGCTGCGCGCTTGCGGGCTTCGAAGTTTCCGAAGCCGGTGATCTGGACCTTTGCGCCCTTCTTCAGCTCTCCGGCGATGATCCCTTTATCGTCGAACAGGGCCTCGATCGCCCGGCCGGCGTCGGCCTTGGACATCTTGGTTCGCATGGCCAGTGCCGCGGTCAGCTCGGCTTTGTTCACGGCGTCTCCTTGTGAGGGTCTAGGGCAGTGAAAACCCTTGGAATTCCGCCTGTTTCGCGGGGTAGCACGAGAAAACCCGCATAAAACCGCCACAATATGGGGGTATCCCCCGGAAAACCGCAAGATTGCGGCACTTCCTTGACCGATCCCCACCCCCAAACTACCCTTTCACCCCCATGTTCCACGGCACCCGCCCCGGCTGGATCGAGGTCATCGCCGGCGTGATGTTCTCCGGCAAGAGCGAAGAGCTGGTCCGTCGGGTTCGACGAGCGGTCATTGCCAAAAAGCGCGTCCAGGTCTTCAAGTCGCACCTCGATGCCCGCTACGCCGGGCTCTACTCGGTCAGCACGCACGACGGTGGCACGGTCGAGGCCGAGCCGGTGGATTGCTCCGAGGGCGTGATCCGCGCCCTGCGATCCGACACCGAGGTGGTCGCCGTGGACGAAGTGCAGTTCCTGGACGACGGGATCGTCGCCGCCGCCAACGATCTCGCCGACCGCGGCGTGCGGGTCATGCTGGCGGGGATCGACATGGATTTCCGCGGGTTGCCGTTCGGCCCGATGCCCACCTTGCTCGCGGTCGCCGAGATCGTCGACAAGCTCCAGGCTATCTGCGTGGTGTGCGGCGGCCCGGCGAGCCGCAACCAGCGTCTCGTGAACGGACGGCCTGCCCTCTGGGAAAGCCCGACGATCATGGTGGGGGGCCGCGAGTCATACGAGGCGAGGTGCCGGCATTGTCATAAAGTCCCGAAAGCCGATGAAGAGCAGACTGCGCTGCTGTAACTGCCGAGATGCGGGATGCGAGATGCGGGATGGGTGGTTCCGGCGCCGCCTCGCATCCCGCATCCCGCATCCCGCATCCCGCCGATGCTGAACGTTGCGTTGACGGGAAATATCGCCGCCGGCAAGTCCACCGTCGTCGCTCACTTCCAGCGCTGGGGTGCGACGATCATCGACGCGGACGTGCTCGTGCGCGAGGCCCAGGCGCCCGGCGGCGAAGTCCTGGCCGCGATCGCCGGCCGCTTTGGCGCGGACGTCCTCGCTTCCGACGGCACCCTCGACCGGGCCGCCCTGCGGGGCAAAGTGATGGGCGACCAGGCGGCGCTCGACGCGCTCAATCAGATCGTCCACCCGGCCGTGCGTCGTCGCCGCGAAGAGCTCCTGCGCGCGGCCCGGGAGGGCGGCGACCTGCTCGTCGTGAACGACATCCCGCTGCTCTTCGAGGCGCTCGACCCGGCTCAGTTCGATGCCGTGGTCCTGGTGGATGCGGGCGTGGCGCTGCGGCGCACCCGCCTGCGCGCCATGCGCGGGCTCTCGAACGACGAGGCCGACCGGATGATCGCGGCGCAGATGCCCGCCGAGCGCAAGCGGGCGAAGAGCGACTTGGTGGTCGAGAACGAGGGCTCGCTGGAGCAGCTCGAGCGACAGGCCCGCGCGGCGTTCGACGAGCTGCGCCACCGCGCGGCGGTGGCGGCCTTGGGAGGGCGACCCGCGCGCGTGCTGCTGCTCGCCGCGGCGGAGGCGCGCGAGCAGCCGACACTCAACCCGATCGCCGCCCGCTACGCGGACGCGGGACTCGCGGTCCGCCGCGTGACGGGCGACGCGGCCGCGATCGAGCGGGCGCTGGGCCAGCCCGCGACGCCCGACGCCATCGTCGCGACCGCGGCGGCCGCAGCGGCGGCCGAGCAGGCGTGGGCGGACGCGGGCCGTCCGGGCGTGCTGACGTCCCTCTCGGAGGACCCCGACCCCGTCGCGGTGCGGCTCGATCTCCGGCCCTGGGGCGCCGGGCGGGTGCTCCTGGTCGAGCCCGGTGCGGCAGGCCTGGCCCCCCGGTCCGATCTATTTCCATCTGCCAACCCGTTGCCTTGACAGAGGTTCGGTGCCCCGGTAACCTTCGCCGCGACCTCTCACGCCCGCGGAGCCCGACCCTGCATGGCGAACATTCCGGCCGATCTGCGCTACACCAAAGAGCATGAATACGTGAAGCAGACCGGCGCCGACGCCATCGTGCAGATCGGCATCACCGACTACGCGCAGGGCGAACTCGGTGACGTGGTGTTCGTGGACCTGCCCAAGGTCGGCGCCGTCTTTGCGCGCGGCGACGTGTTCGGCACGATCGAGGCCGTGAAGGCGGTGTCGGAGCTGTACGCGGCCCTCGCGGGGACGGTGACCGAGGTGAACAAGGCGCTCGAGGGCGACCCGGCGCTGGTGAATCGCGACCCCTATGGCGCGGGCTGGATGATCAAGCTGCGGCCCAAGAATACCGCGGAGCTCGACCAGCTATTGACCAGTGAGGCATACAAGAAGCACATCGGGCAATAGCATCGTCAGGCATGCTCACACTCACGTTCCACGGCCACGCCTGCTTCACGGTCGAAGCCGACGGTCGCCGAGTGATCATCGACCCGTTTCTGACGGGCAATCCCGCGACCGACATCCCGCTCGCGCGGCTCCCGAAGATCGACGCGGTGCTGTTGTCGCACGGTCACGGAGACCACCTGGGAGACGCGATCCCGATCGCCCGGGAGTTCTCCTTCGGTCGGGTCAAGCTCGTGCCCGCGTTCCACGGAGGTGCCGTGGAGGGAGACGCGACGGGCCAGTTCACGACCAACCCCTGCGGGGTGGTCGTCACGATGGGTGGGCGCACCGTGTATCACTGTGGGGACACGGGCCTCACCATGGAGATGCAGCTGCTCGCCGGGCGACAACTACACGATGGGCGTCGAAGACGCGGTACGTGCCGTGGAGTTCGTGCAGCCCCGCGCGGTGATTCCGATGCATTACAATACATGGGACGTGATCAAGGCCGATCCGGCGGCCGCGCCCGCGTCGTGGTGCTGGCGCCGGGTGAGGCGCACACCCTTTCCTGACGAGGTCAGGCGACTCCGCTTATGGTGACGGTCCGCGCTTCCCTCGCCCCAGCCGATCGCTTCGTGACCCGCCACATCGGGCCGAGTCCCGACGAGACGCGGGGCATGCTGGCGACGTTGGGATACGACTCGCTCGACGCCTTCATCGACGCCGTGATCCCGGAAGACATCCGGTTGCGGCGCCCGCTGGCGCTGCCGCCGGGGCGGACCGAGCGCGAAGTGCTGCAGGCGCTGCGCGGTCTCGCCGCGCAGAATCAGCTGTATCGCTCCTACATCGGGATGGGCTATCACCACTCCTTCACGCCCCAGGTCATCCAGCGCAACATCGTCGAGAACCCGGGCTGGTACACGGCGTACACGCCGTACCAGCCGGAGATCGCGCAGGGCCGGCTCGAGGCCCTGCTCAACTTCCAGACGATGGTCGCCGACCTCACCGCCCTGCCGATCGCCAACGCCTCCCTGCTCGATGAAGCCACCGCCGCCGCCGAGGCGATGAACCTGACCGAAGCGGTCGCGACGGTGCCCCCCGGCACCACGCCGATGTTCATGATTGCGGAGGGATGCCACCCGCAGACGATCGCGGTCGTGCGCACCCGGGCGGAGGCGCGCGGCGTGCAGACCGTCATCGCGGATCCCGCGGGGTTTGAGTTCCGCCCCGGCGTGATCGGCGCGCTGCTGCAGTATCCCACGACCGAGGGGATGATCGAGGATTACCGCGCGTTCTGCGACAAGGCGCATGCCGCGGGGGCGCTCGTGACGGTCGCGACGGACCTGCTGGCCCTCACCGTGCTGGCGCCGCCGGGGGAGTGGGGCGCGGACATCGCCGTGGGGAACTCGCAACGGTTCGGCGTACCGATGGGCTACGGCGGCCCGCACGCGGCGTTCTTCGCGACGCGGGAGGCCCATCGGCGCCACGTGCCCGGCCGCATCATCGGCGTATCGCGCGATGCCGCCGGCCGTCCCGCGCTCCGCATGGCGCTGCAGACGCGCGAGCAGCACATCCGGCGCGAGAAGGCCACGAGCAACATCTGCACCGCGCAGGTGCTCCTCGCCGTGATGGCGAGCATGTACGCCGTGTATCACGGGCCCGAAGGGCTGCGCCGCATCGCCGAGCGCGTGCACACCCTCGCCGTCCTGCTCGCGCAGGCCGTGACCCGGCTCGGCTACCGCGTCGTGCATGCGTCGTTCTTCGACACGCTGTGCGTGGAAGTGGAGTCCTGGGTCTTGCCGCGCCTGCTCGACGCCGCCCGGGCGCGCCGCATCAACCTGCGGGTCATCTCCCCTACCCGGATCGGCATCTCGCTCGACGAGGCCACGGCGCTGGGCGACCTCGCCGACCTCGTCACGGCGTTCTCGCTCAACGAGGTGCTGCCCTTTATGGTGGAAGACCTCGGCGCGAAAGCCGACCCCTCAATCCCCGAGTCGCTGCACCGCACCTCGTCCTACCTGACGCACCCGGTGTTCCATCGCTACCGCTCCGAGACGGAGATGCTGCGCTACATCAAGCGGCTCGAAGGGCGCGACCTGTCGCTCACATCGGCCATGATCCCGCTCGGCTCGTGCACGATGAAGCTCAACGCCACCACCGAGATGGTCCCGCTGTCGTGGCGCGAGTTCAATCGGCTGCACCCATTCGCGCCGCGGGAACAGGCCACCGGCTACCGCACGCTGTTCCGCCAGCTCGAGGATATGCTGGCGGAGATCACGGGCTTCCCGAAAGTCTCGCTGCAGCCGAACTCGGGGGCGCAGGGCGAGTTCACCGGACTGCTCGTGATCCGTGCCTATCACCGCTCTCGTGGTGAAGGGCACCGCACTACCTGTTTGATTCCGACATCGGCGCATGGGACGAACCCCGCGAGCGCCGTGATGGCCGGGCTGCGCGTCGTGCCGGTGCAGGCGGACGCCAGCGGCAACATCGACCTCGGGGACCTGCGTGCCAAGGCGGCCGAGCACAAGGACACGCTCGCGGCGCTCATGATCACGTACCCGTCCACCCACGGCGTCTTCGAGGCCTCCATCCGGCAGGCGTGCGACATCATTCACGCGCACGGCGGGCAGGTGTACATGGACGGCGCGAATATGAACGCGCAGGTGGGCCTGGTCCGCCCCGCCGACATAGGCACCGATGTGTGCCACCTGAACCTGCATAAGACGTTCTGTATCCCGCATGGCGGCGGTGGGCCCGGGATGGGGCCCATCTGTGTGGCGGCGCACCTCGGACCCTTCCTGCCCGACCACCCGGTGGTGCCGCTGCGCCAGCAGCAGCCGTGCGGGACGGTGTCGGCGGCGCCGTGGGGGAGCGCGTGGATCCTGCCGATCTCCTGGGCCTACGTTGCGTTGATGGGGCGCGAAGGGCTCGTGGAGGCAACGAAGATGGCGATCCTCAACGCCAACTACGTGGCGCGCCGGCTCGCCGCGCATTACCCGCTCCTCTTTACGGGGCAAAACGGCCTGATCGCGCACGAGTGCATCATCGATTGCCGGCCTTTCAAGGCCTCCGCCGGCATCGAGGTGGAGGACATCGCGAAGCGCATCATCGACTACGGCTTCCATCCGCCGACGGTCTCGTTCCCCGTCGCCGGTACGCTGATGATCGAGCCTACCGAGAGCGAGTCGAAGGAGGAGCTGGATCGGTTTTGCGACGCGCTGATCTCGATCCGCCAGGAGATCCGCGAGGTGGAGGACGGGACTCAGCCCCGCGGCAACAACCTGCTCGCGAATGCGCCGCACACCCTGGAAGACGTCATCGCCGACACGTGGGATCGGCCGTATGCGCGCGAGCGCGCCGCCTTCCCCGCGGTGTGGACACGGTCGCACAAGGTGTGGCCGTCGGTGAGCCGCGTGGACGGCGCTTACGGCGATCGGAACCTGGTGTGCGTGTGCCCGCCGATGGAGGCCTATGCGCTCGCCGCTGATTGAGGCGGCATGCGTCTTCCGAGTCTGCCTCGACGCTGCGGGCCGCTCCGGCGCCGAAAACATGGCGATCGACGCGACGCTGCTCGACCGCGCCAACGGGACCGGCCTGGGCTTCTTGCGGCTCTACCGCTTCGACCCGCCGTGTCTGTCGCTGGGCCGCAACGAGCCTGCGGCCCGCTACGATCACACGGAGATCGCGCGGCGTGGGCTCGACGTGGTGCGGCGACCGACGGGTGGTCGCGCCGTGTGGCACGAGCACGAGGTGACCTACGCGGTAGCCGCGCCCGTGGCGGCGTTCGGCTCGTTACGTCACGCGTACCACACCATCCACGAACGCATCGCTGCAGCGCTCCGGTCCCTCGGTGCCGATGCCGCGCTGGCCCCCCACCAACCTCCACCATCCTCGCGGGTCGACCAGCCTACGTCTTGCTTCGCGACCCCGCTAGGCGGCGAGCTACTCGTCGCCGGTCGCAAGCTGGTGGGCTCGGCGCAGGTCCGGAAAGGAAACGCATTCTTGCAGCATGGGTCCATTCTGCTCGACGGCTCGCAGGAGATCATTGCAGCCGTAAGCCGCAAGCCACAAGTCGCAAGTGGGGTAACCACGCTCGCTCGAATACTCGGCCGGCCCGTGACTTTTGAGGAGGTCGCCGACGCGATCGTCGCTGCGTGGGGCGACGCGGTCACCTCCCCCAACCTTCACCAACCTCCCCTAACCTCCCCAACTTTGCTTTCGGACCTGGCGCCGCTAGGCATCGCGGTGAAATCTTAGGCGCCATGCCAACCGCCCGCCCACGTGCCTGCCTGACCTGCGCCGCGCTCGCCAGCCTCCTCCTGGTCGCCGGGTGTGAGCGCCCGGTCGGTTGCACCGGCGAATACTGCGGCACCATGGTCATCGCGTCCGGCGGGGAGCCGGATATCCTGCTCCCGCCCGTCAGCGAGTTCTCGATCACGCGGGATGTGACCGATCAGCTGTTTCTCAAGCTCGCCGACCTGGGGGCGTCGGGAAACACGATCGGCGACGAGGACTTCCAGCCACAGCTGGCTCAGCGGTGGGAGTGGGACACCCCGACGACGCTGGTGTTTCATCTCGACCCGCGAGCCCGCTGGCAGGACGGCCAGGCGGTGACGGCGGCGGACGTGGCATTCACGTACGACGCGTACACGGACACGCTCGTCAACTCCTCGTTCCGCTCCTCGCTGCGCCACATCGCCGCGGTCACCACGCGCGACTCGCTGACCGTGGTGTTTCGGTTCCGGCAGCGCTACCCCGAGATGTTCTACGATGCCGTGTACCACCTGCGTATCCTGCCCGCGCACCTCCTGCGGGAGGTCCCGCGCGATCAGTGGCGCGGCGCCGCGTTCGGGCGGGCGCCGGTGGGCGACGGGCCGTACCGCTTCGTCGCCTGGAAGGCCGGTGAAAGCATCGAGCTCGCCGCAGACTCGACCTTCTTCCTCGGCCGTCCCCACCTCCGGCGCGTGATCTGGCGCTTCACGCCGGACCAGCAGGGGGCGGTGACCCAGCTCATCACGGGCGACGCGGATGCCGTCGAGGTGCTGGTCACGCCCGACAACGTGCAGCGCGCGCGCGCGGACACCGCGCTCGCGACCTATCCCTACAAGGGGTCGGCATACGGCTATGTGGGATTCAACCTGGCCGCGCCCGGCGACTCCACCAAACCGCACCCGCTGTTCGGCGACCGCGACCTGCGGCGAGCGCTCGTCATGGCCACGGACCGCGAGCGGGTGCTGCGCAACGTGTTCGGCGACCTCGCCAAGGTCCCACCGGGCCCGTTGTCGCAGGTATGGTGGATCTGGGACCCGGAGATTCGTGAGTTGCCCTACGACAGCGGCCAGGCGGCCCGGCTCCTCACCAGGACCGGTTGGACCGACTCGGATGGCGACGGCATCCGCGACAAGGGCGGCCGACCGCTCGCCTTCCGGCTGCTGCTCCCGACGACGAGCGCCGTCCGCCGCCAATACGCGCGGCTGTTGCAGGAGCAGTTCCGGATCGCCGGCGTGGACGTCCAGCTCGACGAGGTCGACTTCAGCCTGTACAACGAGCGCGCCCGCGCCGGCCGATTCGACGCGCTGCTCAACGTGTGGAACACGGACCCGACGCCCTCGTCGGGCTTCCCCCAGACGTGGACGCCGGCGGGGTTCGGGCGCTCCAACTACGGCCGGTACGACAACCCGGAGGTGAACCGGCTGGTGGACCAGGCGGTCGCGTCGGCCGCGAACCGCGACCAGGCCCGCCGCGCCTGGCGGGCGGCCGTCGAGACCCTGAACCGGGACGCGCCCGGGATTTTCCTCTTCGCCACCTCGAACGTCGCGGCCGTCCACAAGCGAATCGCGGACGTGACCATCCGCCCCGATTCCTGGCTCGCCCTGCTCCGCACGTGGCGCATTCCCGCTGACCGACTGACGGATCGAGACCGCGTGGAGCGCTAGGTGGCGGCGTGGCTGGTGCGGCGCCTGGTCGCGTCGATGGCCATCGTGTTCGCGGTCGTCACCATCACGTTCTTTGTCGTTCACCTCGCTCAAGGCACCCCGTGCGGCGGGGAACGACCGCTGCCACCCGACGTGTGCGAGCGGGAGCGCGCAGTGTTCGGGTACGACAAGCCACTGCAAGTGCAGTACGTGAAATACCTGGCCGCCCTGCTCCACGGGAAGTTGGGCTACTCTTTCGGGCTGCACCGGCCGGTTGCCGATGCGCTGGCCGACGCGATCCCCAACACCTTCACGCTCGCGCTGGCCGCCCTGCTCATCGACTTCGCGCTCGGCCTCGCGCTCGGGATCTATCAGGCCGTGCGGGCGGGCCGGTTCGGCGACGTGGCGGCCGGCAACGTGGCGCTACTCGTCAACTCCATGCCGGTGTTCTGGCTGGGGCTGGTCCTGCTGCTCGTCTTCGCGCAGTGGCTGCGCTGGTTCCCCGCGGGCGGTCCTCACAATCTAATCCTGTGCCCCCGGGTCGACTCGCCGTACTGCCTGCTCGATTTCCTCTGGCACCTCACACTCCCCGCCCTCACGCTCGGGCTGGTGGGCGCGGCGAGCACGGCGCGTTACCAGCGCGCGGCGATGCTCGAGGTCGTCCGCCAGGACTACGTGCGGACGGCGCGTGCCAAGGGCCTGCGGGAACCGCGGGTGCTGCTGGTGCACGCACTCCGGAATGCGCTGCTCCCGATCATCACGCTGTTCGGGTTGGCCTTTCCGTTTCTGTTCACGGGGGCGGTCCTGATCGAGACGGTGTTCGCGTGGCCCGGGATGGGCCGGCTGGCCGTGAATGCGATCTTCCAGCGCGACTACCCCGTGGTGACCGGCGCGGCCCTGCTCACGAGCGCGATGGTGGTGCTGGGCAACCTGATCGCCGATGCGCTGTATGCCGTGGCCGACCCACGGATCCGGGTGCGGGGAGGAGAGGGGGGCCCCTGAATATCTGGAACTGGCTCGCGGTGGGCGGGGCCGCGGTGCTGGCGCTCGGCGTCGTCGCGGCGCTGCGACGACGCGTGCGAGCGACCGCGCCGGGGCGGCGGTTCTTCCGCCACCCGACGGCGGGGCCCGGCGTGTTCGTGCTCACCTTCTTTGTGACCATCGCCATCGCCGCACCTGTCGTGGCACCGTACCCACCGTACTACCAGATCGATATCGAACACCCCAACCACGCGCCCTCCGCGCAATTTCTCCTCGGCACCGACCCGCTCAGTCGTGACGTGTGGAGCCGGGTCGTGTACGGCGCACGCGTGTCGCTCGGCATCGGGGCCGTCGCGATGCTCGTGGCGGCCACCGTCGGCACGGCGGTAGGTGCCGTCGCGGGCTATTTCCGGCGCTGGGTGGACACCACACTCATGCGGCTCGTCGACGTGGGCCTCGCCATGCCGCGCATTTTCGTGTTGCTGATGGCCGTGGCGCTGTGGGAGCACATCGCACTCTGGGTGCTGGTGCTCCTGATCGGACTCACCGGTTGGTTCGGGACCAGCCGGCTGGTGCGCGCGGAAGTGCTCAGTCTGCGCGAGCGCGAGTTCGTGGCCGCGGCGCGGGCGCTGGGCGCGGGTGCCGGGCGCGTTATCTTTCGTCACGTCCTTCCCAACGCGGCGGCCCCGATCATCGTCTCCGCGGCCCTCGGCATCGGTCACATGATGCTGCTCGAGGCCGGGCTTTCGTTCCTCGGGATGGGCGTCCCCTCCCCGACGCCCAGCTGGGGCAACATGATCGCCGACGGCTGGCACAAGATGGCCGTCGCCTGGTGGTCGGCGACGTTTCCCGGACTGGCGATCTCGCTCGTGGTGATGGCGCTGAACGCGGTGGGCGACGCGCTGCGCGACGCGCTCGATCCCCGCAGGGAGGCGGTGTGACCGAGCCCCTGCTCCGCGTGCGTGACCTCAAGACCTACTTCGTCACCGAGCAGGGCAGCGGCACGGCGCGCGCGGTGGACGGGGTCTCGTTCGAGGTGCAACCGGGTGAGACGCTCGGCATCGTGGGCGAGTCGGGGTGCGGCAAGACCGTCACGTCGCTCTCCATCCTCCGCCTCATCCCCGAGCCCCCCGGTCACATCCGCCCCGGTAGCTTCATCGAGTTCGAAGGGCGCAACCTGCTCACCCTCGAGCCCCGTGACCTGCGCGCCATCCGTGGCAACCAGATCGCGATGATCTTCCAGGAGCCGATGACGTCGCTCAATCCGGTGTTCACGGTAGGCGATCAGATCGCCGAGGCGGCTATCGTGCACCAGCGCCTGTCGCGCCGGGCCGCGCGGACCCGCGCCATCGAGATGCTCAGGCTCGTCGGGATCCCCGACCCCGAGGAGCGGGTGGATCACTACCCCCATCAGATGAGCGGGGGCATGCGCCAGCGCGTCATGATCGCGATGGCCCTGGTGTGCCACCCCAAGCTGCTCATCGCCGACGAGCCCACCACCGCGCTCGACGTCACGATCCAGGCGCAAATCCTCGAGCTGCTCGACCGGCTGCAGGCGGAGCTCGGCATGGCGGTCATACTGATCACCCACGACCTCGGAGTGGTGGCGGGAAGCGCCGACCGCGTCGTGGTGATGTACGCCGGTCAGGTCGTGGAGCAAGCGCCAACCGCGGCGCTGTTCGCGCGCCCGCTGCACCCGTACACGGAAGGCCTCCTCGCCTCCGTGCCGCGGCTCGACGCCCCGCCCGCCCGCGAGCACGGCCGGCTGCACGGCATTCCGGGCCAGGTGCCCGCCGCGACGGCTTGGCCCGAGGGGTGCCGGTTCCACCCCCGTTGCCCGTACGCCTGGGACCGGTGTCGCGCGGAAGCACCGCCCCTGCTCGACGCGGGCGCCGGGGCAGAGCCCGGGACCCACACCGTGCGCTGCTGGCTGCTCACCGACCCGCGGCGTCGGACGCCGCACCCGTGACGCCGGCGCTCGTGGACGTGCGGGGACTCGTCAAGCACTTCCCGGGCGAGCGCAGGCTGCTCGGGCTCGGCCCCCCGCGTGCCGTCGTGCGCGCGGTGGACGACGTGTCGTTCGCGATCGGACCCGGACAGACGCTGGGGCTCGTGGGCGAATCGGGCTGCGGCAAGTCCACCGTGGGGCGGGCGATCCTCCGATTGATCGAGCCCGACGCCGGGCGCATCACGATCGACGGTCAAGACGTGGTTACGCTCGGGGCACGCGCGCTGCGCGCGCTGCGACGCCGCATGCAGATCGTGTTTCAGGACCCGTACGGCTCGCTCAACCCGCGCATGACGGTGCACCAGATGCTCGCCGAGCCGCTGGCGATCCATCGGCTCGCGAGGGGGGCCGATGCCGAGCGGCGCATCGCGGCCTTGCTCGAGGAAGTGGGCCTCGATCCCAGCTTCGCGCAGAGCTATCCGCACGAGCTCTCGGGCGGCCAGCGGCAACGTGTAGGGATCGCTCGCGCCCTCTCGGTCGAGCCAAACTTCCTCGTGCTCGACGAGCCGGTGAGCGCGCTCGACGTGTCGGTCCAGGCGCAGGTGCTGAACCTGCTCGCCGACCTGCAGCAGCGCCGCCGGCTCACCTACCTGTTCATCGCTCACGATCTCGCGGTCGTGAAGCACATCGCGGATCAGGTGGCGGTCATGTACCTTGGCAAAATCGTGGAGCGCGCGCCCGCACCCACCCTGTACGGCGGCCCCCGCCATCCCTACACCACGTCGCTGCTCTCCGCCGTGCCGGTGCCGGACCCCAAGGCGCAGCGCCAGCGCATCGTGCTGGCGGGCGACGTGCCGTCCGCTGCGCACCCGCCGCCCGGTTGCCCTTTTCACCCACGCTGCCCGCACCCCAAGAAGGACGCGCGCTGCCGCACGGAGCCGCCGGCATTGCGCGAGGTCGCCCCGGGACAGCTCGCGGCCTGCCACTTCGCTGAGGAGCCGCTGTGAGCACACGATTTGTTGCCATGCTACGTGACCCCCAGCTCTGGGTGCCCGTCGTCGTGCTCATCGCCGGCCTTCTGGTTCTGTGGTGGATCCGCTAGCCGCCGCCCCCGCCCCCGCCCCCGGCCTCGACCCCGGCCGGCTGCGCCGCCTCCAGCTCGCCGGCATTGCCAGCGGCTTCACCGC